>Ga0157371_10000350_pt1 | contig 59321 bp, 57 predicted proteins | sample C45metaG_FD_113462 | JGI IMG/M metagenome (GOLD analysis project Ga0157371, IMG submission 113462) | Corn rhizosphere microbial communities from Kellogg Biological Station, Michigan, USA - C4-5 metaG | ecosystem: Host-associated > Plants > Roots > Rhizosphere > Soil | place: USA: Michigan... | reverse complement strand
CACGGCGGTAACAGGGGTTCGAGTCCCCTAGGGGACGCCATTTGCGGGAATAGCTCAGTTGGTAGAGCACGACCTTGCCAAGGTCGGGGTCGCGAGTTCGAGTCTCGTTTCCCGCTCCAAATTATGAGCTGCAGACGTTACGCTAGTCTGCGGTTCACTGAAAAAAGGACCTTCGAGTCCTTTTTTTCGTTCTGGCGCACGCTACTGACACCCACCCCTGTGTGGTGCCTCTAGCCCGGCCACCTGACCCGCCCGGTCGTGACCATGTGCCAATTTGGGATACGGGTACGAACGACCTGCGCCTATGCTTCTACACTGTGAAAGTCCGGCCCATGGCGATGGGCGCAGTGGGGACGTGAAATGGACAAGCCGCAGGACGTTGTCGAAGACAATCGGCTCACCGCGCACGCGCAGAGGCTGTTGAAGAGCGGTGCGCTCGGTAAATCGCGGCAGATCATTCGTCTTTTCGAGTTTCTTCTCGAGCGCTCACTGACGGCGACCGCCACCAAAGAGATCGAGATTGCCCAGGCCGTATTCGGGAAGTCCACCACTGCGGATCTCGCGGCGGACGCGACGGTTCGCGTGCATATTCATCGGTTGCGAAAAAAGCTGGACGACGCGGCAGTCGATGAGCGTGGCGAACGGCTCGTCCTGCCGCGTGGCGAATACCGTCTGGTGGTTGCCGGTCCCGATGAACACGAAGAGGACGCCGACCCTTTACGCCGACCTTTCCCGGGGTGGCGGTACTTTGCCGGCGCCGTAGCTGTCCTGACGTTCAACGTACTCTGCTGGCTCTGGCTGGCAGGCAACTCCCCCAGTGATCCGCGTACCCACAGCATTCTGTGGAGCGGTCTGACCAAAGGGCATGCGCCAGTCCTGATCGTTTCCGGTGATTTTTATGTATTCGGTGAGCAGGGCGCCGACGGTTCCATTGCCCGGATGGTGGCGGACTCTACCATCGCTTCCAGCGAGGATCTCAATCGGTACAAGCAACGCCTGCCTGAGGCCGGTCAAAAATATGTCGACATGAATGCCTATCACTTGCCGAGTGCCTTGGCATCGGCCCTGGTTTCGGTGACGCCCATCGTGTCCGCGACCCGGTCGGGCAATTCAAGCCTGATCAAGGACGTGACGACATCACGATTCAACACTGCAATGCTGAGCGATCACGATATTGTCTACGTCGGCCTGCTCGACACCCTCGGCGATCTGCAGGAGCCGTTCTTCGACCTCTCCGGGTTCTCCCTGTCGGCCAGCGGCGACACGCTGGTGGACCTGGCGACCGGGAATCGATTTCAATCTGATTGGGCCGAGCCATCCACTCAGCGCATCATGCGCCGTGATTACGCGTACATCGCCCGCTTTCCGGGACCGTCCGGAAATCACATCGTCGTCGTGGCCGGTATCATGGATCCCGCACTCGTGGAAGCCGCGAAGATTGCATCGGACAGTGGCGAGCTGAGCCGCTTGAAGGCCCAGCTAGGGAATAGCGAGGCCTTCGAAGCGATGTACGAGGTGCGTACGTTCGGTCCATCGAACGTATCGGGAGCGTTGTTGATCGCACGCCCGCTCGAGGTCAGTCAGATGTGGCGGGCAAGAGGGGCGTCATCTTCCGATGGCAAGGCCGCGCCAAGTGCCGGCACGGCCGATGAGACAACCCACAGCCCGTGAAATCCAGCGCAACGCTGCGGGTTGACTGCCTGTCTGGCCTTGTCGAGCCTGGCTCGGCGATGGGTCGCGCAGCGCCTACGCAATCTCCACAAACAGATGGGCTTTCTCGCGCCGGACTTTTTCGAGATTGACCAGCCAGTCGCCTTCGGTATCCCGGTAACCCAGGGCCAACAGAACGGCACTGTTCAAGCCTTGCTCAGGAAGCTTCAGCAGCGCGTTGACCGCCTGGTTGTCGAAGCCTTCCATGGGCGTGGCATCCACACCGACTTCAGCAGCCGCCAGCAGCGCAAATCCCAAGGCGATGTAGCACTGTTTGGCAGCATGGAAATACTGCTGCTCCTTGCTCATGCTGCCGAAAGAGTCGAGCAGCGATAGCCGGTAGTCATCGGTGACGCTGGCCGGCAGATTACGGATCCCGTTGCTGTAGTCGAAGAACCCATTGATCCGCTCGGGCGTATATTCATCCCAGGCCGCGAAAATCAATAAGTGTGAGCATTGCGAGATCTGTTGCTGGTTGGCGCAGATCGGCCGTAACTGCGCCTTCAACTCAGGCTGAGTGATGATCAGCACCTTGAAGGGCTGCAGGCCCGAACTGCTGGGGGCCAAGCGGATGGCTTCCAGAATCGGGTCGATGGTCTCTTGCGCCAGCTTGGCGCCGTTGTAGCTTTTCGTTGCATAGCGCCAATGCAGTGTGTCTTTCAATGCCATGGTGATTTCCTTCGGTCGACTGTCGACAGTTCCGTGAACGGCGCCCACTGGCGCCGCTTCAGGATGGCGGTATTGAGCGCAGGCTCGGCCCGCGTGTTCATGCGAGTCCAACGCCATCGCTCAGGCGCTGTGCCATTGCGGCGCGGCGGTTATGGGTTCGGGCTCTTTCCGTCCTTCAAGTGGCGCCAGAAGGTGACGAAGGGGTCGAAATAGAAACCCTTGAGGGTTTTATGCGGGTTGTTTTCTCCATACTCTTCGTCGTTGCAACCCCAGCGCCAGGTTTCACCCTTCTTGGGCAAGTACAGGGTGCCGAACATCCAGTCCCAGAGTGTCAGGATCACGGCGTTGTTCTTGTCCCAATGATGGGGTTCCATGCTGTGGTGAAGGTTGTGCATGACGGGCGCCAGAACGATTCTGTTCATCCATCCGTAGGAAATCGGCATGTGCACGTGAGAAAACACGTCGATGACGAAGAAGGCGATGTAGGCCGTTGTGGTGACTGCAGCGATCGTGCCCGGATGAATCTGGCTGCCGGTCGCGTACAACACTAGGCCGGTGAAGGCTCCACCGCACACTGCCGGAATGATGTTCAGGCCGAAGAACTCGATGGGATGCTGGCGGAACAGCGTCCAGGGCGTCAGTGTTTCAGCGGTATGGTGGGGCTTGTGAAGATGCCACAGCAGGGCATTGGTATGGCACCACCGATGGACCCAGTACCCCACGAAGTCGACACTCAAGAAGTAGACCAGAAACTGCACGCATACGAGCGCCCACGTCGACGTGATCAACGGCTCTCGGACGCCGAATTCAGCGGTGAAATAAGCGCCTACGTTATCGGCGATGGCGATGCCATTGATGGCGATGACGCCTACCAGGGGGAAGCCGAGCATCAGGAGGATAAGACCGTTACCGATGTCCACGCGCGATGAGGCGTGGTCGTACTGGTCTTTGGGAAAGGCCGCGCGGGCGAGAGAGCCCAGGGTAAACGGGCGCTGCAACTTTTTCGAGAGGATGAACATGACCGCGATGACGGTCACGAAAAGCGGCAGGCCAAAGGCCCACAAACTTATTATTTCCAGTGTGGGTTCATAAAACGCCACGATGGATTCCCAGATGCTATGCATCGTCATCATATGTACCTCGCCATTATTGTTTTGTTCTTGTTGTGAGGCCATGGGCAGCCTCGGACTGTCTTTCTCTTTGTCTTTCTCCGTACAGGCCCGCTCGGACGGTGTGTTCGATGGGCTGTCCAGGAGAATGCCGACGGGGTGATCTCGCTGACCAGTTGGATAACGGTTAATGAACGGTACGTAACGCGTTATCGGTCACGATGATGTCTGTGAAAAATTCAATTCGGTCAGTGGGATAGGTTCAGGCACCGAAAGGTTGGGGTTTTTTTCGGTGCGCGCCGGTTCAGGCGCCAGAGCCCCGTTCGGGCGGTCATTCGAACGTTCCTTGGGCGGCTCGGTGATGGTTTGTGGGGCTGGGTTACTGGCGCTGTTCACCGGCAAAGTCTGCCGAGGCGAGCCTTGCAAACAGCGGTTTATGTCAAAGCGCGCGCCTTTTAACCCCGTATGCACGGCTTCAGAGTGGTGTAATAAAGCCGTGACAAACCGATGCGCCTCGGCGCCGAAGCCCTGATACGGATACTCAAAACATGCCAGCACCTTTAGTTCCCGTGCAAACTTGCGCCGACTTGCCCGCGCAGGCTGATGTGGTCGTGATCGGCGGCGGCATCATCGGTTCTTTTACCGCCTACTATTTGGCCAGGCGCGGCATGAACGTCGCCCTGGTCGAAAAAGGTCGAATAGGTGCCGAGCAATCCAGTCGTAATTGGGGCTGGTGCCGCCAGCAGAACCGCGATGCGCGTGAGTTGCCGATGGCCACCAAAAGCCTCGAGCTGTGGGAGCAGTTCAGTGCCCAGACCGGTGAGCAGACCGGTTTTACCCGCTGCGGCCTGCTGTACCTGAGCAATGACGACAAGGAGCTGGAGGGTTGGGCACGCTGGGGGGAGTTTGCCCGTAGCGTCAATGTGCAGACCCATATGCTCACCGCCCAGCAAGCCGCAGAACGCGGGAAAGCAACTGCCAAGCAGTGGAAAGGCGGGGTGTTCGCGCCCACCGATGGCACTGCGGACCCCTCCCGGGCAGCACCGGCCGTTGCCCGTGCCATCATGGCCCTGGGCAGCACGGTGCATCAGGACTGTGCCGTGCGCGGCGTCGAGACCGAAGGAGGGCGCCTGTCCGCCGTGGTGACCGAGAAAGGCACCATTCGCACCCGGCTGGCAGTGCTCGCCGCCGGTGCCTGGGCGTCTTCGTTCTGTCGCCAGTACGGCATCCGTTTTCCCCAGGCGACGATTCGGCAGACAGTGCTGGCAGTCACGCCTCCCCGCCAGGACATCCCCAGCGCGCTGCATACCACCGGCGCGTCCATGACCCGCCGCGCCGACGGCAGCTACACCCTGGCGATCAGCGGTCGGGGGCGGGTCGACATCACGCCGCAGTTGCTCGGTTTTTCCACGCAGTTCCTGCCCATGTTCCAGCGTCGCTGGCGCAACCTCGCCCCGGGCGGGTTCGAGGGCTGGCGCGCGGGGCATGAAAGCTGGAAACGCTGGCGCCTGGACCAGCCGACGCCGATGGAACGCATGCGGATTCTCGACCCCGGTGCCGATGCCTCGGCGGTCGCCCTGACCTACAAACGTGCCGTGGCCCTGGTGCCGGCGTTGCAGGAGACCTCGATCAAGGCCGCTTGGGCCGGCTACGTCGACAGCACGCCAGACGGCGTTCCCGGTATTGGCGAACTGGCCGATCTGCCCGGCCTGGTGCTGGCAGCGGGGTTCAGCGGGCATGGCTTCGGTATCGGCCCTGGGGCAGGCCATCTGATTGCCGATATCGTCAGTGGCGTGGCACCGATCGTCGACCCGCAGCCTTACCACCCGGACCGTTTCCAATCGTCCGCCTGGGGCAAAGTCGCAGACTTCTAGGGCGCGCCCGGGCCGGTTGCGCGCGGCACGGTGGCTGCGCGCAACCGGCTTATTCCCTCAGCGCTCACCAAAACCAATGATCGCCTTGATCTCCAGATACTCTTCGAACCCGTGCACGCCGTACTCACGGCCGTTACCGGAACGCTTGTAGCCGCCGAACGGCGCCATCGGGTCCCAGGCCGGATAGTTCAGGTGCACCTGGCCGGCGCGGATCCGCGAGGCCACGGCGCGGGCCAGGTCAAGGTCCTGCGCCTGTACGTGGGCGCCCAGTCCGTACACCGTATCGTTGGCAATGGCGACGGCTTCATCCAGCGTGTCATAGGCCAGGATGCATAGCACGGGACCGAAGATTTCTTCCTGGGCAATCCGCATGGCGGGCGTCACGTCCGAGAACACGGTCGGCCGGGCGTAAAAACCGCTGTCGAAACCCGCTGCGCGTCCAGGGCCGCCGCACACCAGCTTCGCGCCCTCGTGCAGGCCTGCTTCGATCATCGTTTGCACACGCTCGAACTGCGCACGGTTGGCAATGGGGCCCAGTACGGTGGCTTCCGACAGTGGATGGCCGACGACGATCGAACCGGCGGTGGCAGCGGCCAGCGCTTCGACTTCAGCCAGGCGGTTGCGAGGCACGATCATGCGGGTCGGTGCGCTGCAGGACTGACCGACGTTGCGAAATGCCGACATCACCCCGGGCGGTACGGCCTTGGCGAAATCGGCGTCGGGCAGGAGGATATTGGGTGACTTGCCGCCCAGCTCCTGGGTCACCCGCTTGACCGTCGGCGCCGCCGCCTGGGCCACCAGTGCGCCGGCGCGATTGGAGCCGGTGATGGAAATCATGTCGATATCGACGTGCGCGGCCATGGCCGAGCCGACCTCGGCGCCATTGCCGTTCACCAGGTTGAACACGCCTGGCGGCAAGCCGGCATCGTGCACCAGTTGAGCGAACAACAGCGCACTCAACGGCGACAGCTCACTGGGTTTGAGTACCACCGTGCAGCCGGCCGCGAGGGCGGGAGCGACCTTGGCGGTGATCTGGTAAAGCGGCCAGTTCCACGGTGTGATCAGCCCGCACACGCCGATCGGTTCCCGCTCGATCGCTGTGCCGCGTTCCACCGTCTGAAAGCGATAGGTGCCCAGCAGTGCCTGGGCCACCCGCACATGCTCGGCCGCCAACGGTACTTGCAGGCTGCGCGCAGACTGGATAGCGGCGCCCATTTCCAATGAAATCGCCTGGGCCAGGGCTTCTTGTCGTTCCAGGATCAGCGCGTGGATCCTGCCCAGCATCTGCGCGCGTGCGGCCGGTGGGGTGGCCGACCAGCCCGGCAGTGCGCCACGCGCGGCCGCGACGGCGCGGTCGACGTCCTCGGCAGAGCCACGCGCGACTTGCGCGACCTGCTCTTCGCTGGCCGGGCTGAACACCGGCAGGGTGGCAGCGATTGCCGGGGGGCACCAGCGGCCGTTGATGTAAAACTGCCGAGCGATGTTCGCATCGAGGTTCAGGCATTCGGGCAGATGTGGGGTCATCCAGCAGGCTCCTTGGAACGTTGACAGCGGGGCGGCGAACGTCGGGCCCCGGGCTCACTTCACGGCATACACCTTGCGCACGTACACGGCGCTGTCCCACGCGCAGGCGGCGCCCTTGGGCACGAACACGGTGTCGCCCCGGTTGAGCGTGACGGCCTCGCCTGCGGCATCGCGCAAGGTCACGCTGCCTTCGAGCAGGGTCATCCACTCGTGCAGCGGGTGCGGGCGAGCCTGCCGGGCATACGGTGTCGAGTCCCAGACGCCGACTCGCAGTTGGCTGGCGGCCTCGTCCACCAGGTTCAGCGCACGGCACTGCGGCGCCGGGCCGATCAGGATCTGTGCGTCAGGCGCGGCAGAGGGAGTGAGTGGCGTGCGCGGGTCGAGCCACGTCAGCCCGGGTTGTCCGGCTGCCTCGCCCACGTCGACGCTGCAGAACGCCCACTCGCTGCCGACATCCGCCTGCACGCTGAGGCGCGTGCCCCGGCCAATCACCACGCTGTCGCCGACCTGCAGCTCCAGGCGCTGTTGCCCCGAGTGCAGCACCACGCGACCGGCGTGAATCACCAGTGTCTCGCTGTGCGGAAAGGCGTCGCTTGTGGTGTCGCCGCTGAACCTTACCTGGCCGGCACAGACCCCATCGTCACCCTGCCAGGCACAGAGGCGGGCGTCGCCGAACGGGTCCTGCGCACTCAGGGCGGCGCGGTGCATCGGCGTCGTGACCGGGCTGCCGTCGGCGCGGGCCAGCAACAGAATGCGGGGAGAAGACATGGGCAATGCTCCAGAAGTGACCATCAGCCGATCGCCTGGGTGATCAGCGCAAAGACGCATGAGCCTGCACTGGCCTGGGGGGGTGTGCCCTTGGCCATCTGCGTCACGGTGTCGATGTTGTTCAGGCCGGCCTGCTCCAGCCAGTCACTGAGGCCGCAATCAGCCGGGATGTCGATGCGCACGAAGGCATTGGGCACCTGCGCCAGCAGCTCGGTGATCAGGTACTTGGCCTGGTCGAGGTTTTCGGCCACCACCGGGCCGATGCAGTGCCCGCGGCCGAACAGCCGCAGCAGGGCAAAGCCGCGCAGTTGGCCATCGCGTTCGATGCCCACGGCGTGTTCCACCGGCAGCTCGCGCAAGACCGCGCGGCGGTCCAGGCCGCTGGCAGCGTTGGCCAGGGCCAGCAGCGCGGCATGGTCGTCGGCGGTCAGCGCACGGCAGCTGTGGCCTAGGGCCAGCTCAGTGTTCGCAGGCACCTGCGCCTGGCCCTGATGCTGCTGCACTCGGCCGAATTCGACGAAGCCCTGGCTGGCATATAAGGGGGCACCGGCCACGGTGGCATTGAGCATCGGCGTGCGCGACCGGCAGGCGTCGAGCGCCATCTCCATCAGGCGACGGCCAATGCCCTGGCCTTGATAATCATCACTGACAATCACCAGCCCGATGGAGGCATGGCCGCCCTGGGGGCAGCAAAAGGCGCTGCCGATCAGCCGCTCGCCATCCAGCGCCACGAAGCCGTCGCTGACGTGCTGGAGCATGGCCCAGTCCTCCAGTCGATGCGGCCACTTCAGCTGTACGGACAGGTCGTGGGCCGCCGGCAGGTCGGCAGCGGTCATCGCACGGTAGGCATAAACAGGGTGGGGCAGGGCGGACATGGCGAGTCTCCGTTGAGCGGTGTATGCAGCACTGAAATGCCTGTATCCCACCTGATCAAAGGGCTGGCAAGAGGGTGCGCCATATTCGGTAGATTCGTCGTGCAGCAGGTCGCAGGGCCCTAGTTAATACTTAATTTCGGGGGGCGCTCAGCAGGAAATGCCTCGGCCTGTTTCGCCTGTCGATACGTCCCTCGGCACGGCACGCACGAGGGGCCGTGCACCTCACTGTCTGCCGTCTGAGCCCCGAATGCACGGGCCTTCGCAGCCTGAGCCAGCCATAAAGGCGCATCAACACCTGAGCCGCCCAAGCCGGGAGCGCACCGCAAACTCTGCTGGCGTCGGCCGTTAAAACGGTGGTTTGTATTGAGCCAGCAGTGTTTTTGACGCCATCTGCTGATTTCACGGTGGTGTAATGAATCTGTGCTGCAACGAGGCATCTGCGCCGCCAGGGCAGCGATCACCTTCAACGAACCCAGGACCGCACTCAATGAGCTTTCTTCGTCCCAAATTCATTACGTTCGACTGCTACGGTACGCTGACCAACTTTCACATGGGCACCATGACCCGCGAGTTGTTCGCCGATCGGGTCAGCCCGGCGCAGATGGACCAGTTCGTCAAGGACTTCTCGGCCTATCGCCTGGACCAGGTCATGGGTGACTGGCGGCCGTACGACGAGGTACTCAAGACGGCCCTGGCGCGTACCTGCAAGCGGTGGGGCGTGGAGTACCGCGAAGAAGGTCAGCTGTACTACGACGCCGTGCCGACCTGGGGCCCGCACCCGGACGTGCCGGCCGGCTTGTCGAAGATCGCTGGCAAGATCCCGCTGGTGATCTTCTCCAACGCGATGGACTCGCAGATCATGTCCAACGTCGACAAGCTCGGCGCACCCTTCCACAAGGTCTTCACGGCCCAACAGGCGCAAGCCTACAAACCGCGCCTGGCGGCGTTCGAGTACATGCTCGACCACCTGGAATGCGGCCCGGAAGACGTCCTTCACGTGTCGTCGAGTTTCCGCTACGACCTGATGTCGGCCCATGACATGAAGATCAAGCACAAGGCGTTCGTCGCCAGGGGGCATGAGGTGCCCGCCAACGCCGCGTTCGGCTACCAGCAGATCACCGACATCGGCGGGCTGCCCGCTCTGGTCGGCTTGTAGCCCGTTCGTGGCATCGGTTTGCAACAGCGGTCTGCAACACCAGTGTGTGACGCCGAGGCGATCGGCATTCCGGGTTGAACAGGGGCAGCGTGGACATGGGCAGCGAATCGTATTGGCTTGATACCGCACCGGCGTTCACCCGCGCACAGCGCGGGGACCTACCGTCACAGGTCGACGTGGCCGTGGTGGGAGGCGGGTTGACCGGTCTTTCGGCAGCCAGGGCCCTGGCCATGCGCGGCGCCAGCGTGGTGGTACTGGACGCCGGGCGGGTGGTGGGCGAAGCCTCGGGGCGCAACGGTGGGCAGTGCAACACCGGTGTAGCCCAGGATTATGCCAGCCTGCACGCCAGCCTCGGCGCCAGCAAGGCGCGCGCGTATTACCAGGCCTATGAAAGCGCCGTGCACACCGTGGTGTCGCTGGTGGAGCAGGAAAGCATCGCCTGCGACATGGTGCGCAATGGCAAGCTCAAGCTGGCGGCCAAGCCGATGCACTACGAAGGCCTGGCGCGTACCTGCGAGCTGATTCGCCGCGAGGTCGACGCAGACGTCGAGTTGCTCGATGCCCGCCAGGCCCGCGCCGAAGTCGATTCACCGCAGTTCCATGGCGGCCTGTTGCAACGCAACGGTGTGCAACTGCACATCGGCCGCTTCGGCGTGGGGCTGGCCGAGGCGGCGGCGCGGCATGGCGCGTTGATTCATGAACAGACCCAGGTCAACGACTGGCACGCCCGCGCCGGTGGCTACCAGGTCAACACCAGCAAGGGCTCGCTGCACGCCGGCCAGGTGCTGCTGGCCAGTGGTGCCAGCCAGCACGGTGGCCTTGGCTGGTACCGGCGGCGGATCGTGCCGGTGGGCAGCTTCGTCATCGTCACCGAGGTGTTGCCCCAGGCGCTGATCGACCAGTTGTGGCCACAGCAGCGTTCCTATGTCACCAGCCGCATGATCGGCAACTACTTTCGCCTGACCCCCGACAACCGCCTGCTGTTCGGTGGGCGTGCCCGTTTCGCCATGTCCAACAGCGTGTCCGACGCCAAGAGCGGCAAGGTGCTGCAAGCGGCGATGCTGAACCTGTTTCCGGCGCTGGCAGGCGTGAAGATCGCCTACTGCTGGGGCGGTCTGGTGGACATGACCTCCGATCGCCTGCCGCGTGCCGGCCAGCACGGCGGCGTCTTTCACTCCATGGGCTACAGCGGTCACGGTGTGCAGATGTCAGTGCACATGGGCCAGGTGATGGCCGAGGTGATGGCCGGCAACAGCGCGGCCAACCCCTGGCGCGAGTTGCAGTGGCCGGCGATTCCCGGGCATTTCGGCACGCCCTGGTTCTTGCCGTTCGTGGGGGCCTGGTATCGCTTTCAGGATTATCGGCACTGAGGTGTGCAGTTGTTGCGTCACCGTCGTTGTGTTTCCAGGACGTCCGGAACCTTCCGGGCACTCGAATCTTCCGCTTATCGACAGGTAGCCTTGCCATGACAGACCACCCAAAACGTCCCGAACTGATCTCTGGCGAAGAAAGCCTGCGGGTGTTCGAGCATCTCAATCGCGGCATGTCACGCCGCAACGTGCTGCACATGCTGGGCGTGGCCGGTGTCGCGGCGGCGGGCGCCGGCAGCCTGTTCGGCGCTGCCGGCAAGGTGCTGGCCGAAGATGCACCAGCGGCCGGCACCGGCAAGCCGGGCGGCAGGATCCGGGTCGCCGGGATGTCCAGCTCCACCGCCGATACCCTTGACCCGGCCAAGGGCGCCTTGTCCACCGACTACGTGCGCCATTACATGTTCTACAACGGACTGACCCGTTTCGACCGCCACATGACCCCGCAACTGGAGTTGGCCGAGCGCATCGACAACAGCGACGCCCTGCTGTGGACGATCACCCTGCGCAAGGACGTGACCTTTCACAATGGCAAGTCATTGACGGCTGCCGACGTGGTGTTCTCCCTGAATCGGCACAAGGACCCACTCACCGGTTCGAAGGTCATGGCCCTGGTCGAGCAGTTTTCCGAGATCAAGGCCAGTGGGCCGAACGAGGTGCAGATCCGCCTCAGCGCCGCGAATGCCGAACTGCCCTCGATCCTTGCGGTGTCGCACCTGTTGATCGTTCCCGAGGGCACCACGGATTTCAACAAGGGCATTGGCACCGGCCCCTTCACTGTCGGCGAGTTCAAGCCGGGTGTGCGTTCGATTGCCGTGCGCAACAAGAACTACTGGAAACCGGGCTTGCCGTACCTCGACGAGATCGAGTTCATCGCCATCGGCGACGAGCCGTCGCGAGTCAATGCGTTGCTGTCGGGCGACGTGCACATGATCAACGAGGTCAACCCGCGCTCCACTACGCGGATCAGCGCCAGTGCCGGGCACCGGGTGGTCGATGCGCCGTCGGGCAACTACACCGACCTGATCATTCGCCAGGACCAGATGCCCGGCAAGAGTCCGGAATTCACCCAGGCGATGAAGCTGCTGCTGGACCGCGAGCAGGTCAAGTCGGCGGTGTTTCGTGGCTACGCCAGGGTCGGCAACGACCATCCCATTTCACCCGGTGCGCGCTATTGCAACACCGACCTGCCGCAAACCACCTACGACCCCGAAAAGGCCAGGTTCCTGCTGAAGAAAGCCGGCATGGAAAGCATCACCATGCCCCTGGTGGCCTCGCCCGCCGCGACCGGCTCGGTGGACATCGCCGTGCTGTTGCAGCAGTCGGCGCGGGAGGCCGGGCTCAAGCTCAATGTCAACCGCCTGCCCTCCGCCGGCTACTGGTCCTACCACCGGATGCACCACCCGTTGAGCTTCGGCAACATCAACCCGCGGCCGAATGCCGACGTGATGTTCTCGCAGTTCTTCCAGTCCAAGGCGCCCTGGAACGAGTCCGGTTGGCAGAACGAGCAGTTCGACCAACTGCTGCTGTTGGCGCGGGCGGAAGTCGACGAGGCCAAGCGCACCCGGATGTATCACGACATGCAAGCGCTGGTGCACGAGCATTGCGGTATCGGCGTGCCGGTGTTCATCAGCAACATCGATGGCGTCGACCAGCGCATCAAAGGCTATGTGGCCAACCCGCTCGGCGGTTTCATGGGCTACATGTTCGCCGAGCAAGTGTGGCTGGACGCGTGACAGCAGCGAGGGCAAGGCGATGAATAGCACGACGCTGTGGTTGATCGGCCGGCGCCTGGGTGCCGGGATCGTGACCTTGTTGATCGTCTCCATGGTGGTGTTCGCGATCACCGCCGTATTGCCGGGGGACGCCGCGCAACAAACCCTGGGCCAGTTCGCCACGCCGGAGCAGGTAGCGGCCTTGCGCGTGAAGCTGGGGCTCGATCAGCCCGGCGTGCTGCGTTACCTGCACTGGCTGATGAACCTGCTGACCGGCGACCTGGGCGAGTCGGTGTCCAGTGCCACGCCGGTCAGTGAGCTGATGGCGGGCCGGGTGCCCAACACGCTGATGCTGGCAGGGGCGACGGCGCTGGTGTCGATACCGGCGGCGCTGGTGCTGGGCATCGGTTCGGCGATGGGCCGGGGCGGGCGCATCGACAGTGTGCTGAGTTTCTTCACCCTGGCCATGGTCGCCGTGCCGGAGTTCCTGGTCGCCACCCTGGCGGTGCTGATTTTTGCGGTCAACCTGGGGTGGTTGTCGTCGTTGTCCTACGCCAGTGACATCAGCTCTCCCTGGCAATTCATGCGCACCTATGCGCTGCCGGTGATGACCCTGTGCTGCGTGATCGTCGCACAGATGGCGCGCATGACCCGGGCCGCCGTGATCGACCAGCTCGACAGCCCGTATGTGGAAATGGCCCGCCTCAAAGGCATCGGTCCGGTCCGTATCGTGCTGCGCCACGCCTTGCCCAACGCGATCGGGCCGATAGCCAACGCCATCGCCCTGAGCCTGTCCTATCTGCTGGGCGGGGTAGTGATCGTCGAAACCATCTTCAACTACCCTGGCATCGCCAGCTTGATGGTGGATGCCGTCACCAACCGCGACATGGCCCTGGTGCAAGCCTGCACCATGCTGTTCTGCGCGGCTTACCTGGGCCTGGTGCTGCTCGCCGACCTGTGCGCGATTCTTTCCAATCCGAGGCTGAGAAACCAATGAACACACTCATTGCGAAGTCCAAGCCTGCTTCTTCCGCACTGGCCCTGGCCAAGGTGTCCAACGGTCCGCCCTGGCTGGGGCTGATCGGCGGTGTGGTGTGCGTGGCCTGGCTGCTGATTGCACTGCTTGGCCCCTGGCTAGCCCCCCATCCGGTGGGGGAAGTGGTGTCCGATAACGTATTCGAAGGCTTCAGCCTCGCGCACCCGTTCGGCACTGACTACCTGGGGCGCGACATGCTCAGCCGGGTGCTGGTGGGCGCGCGCTTCACCGTCGGGCTGGCATTGGTGGCGGCAGTGCTGGCCAGTGCCCTGGGCACCGGTTGCGCGCTGTTGTCGGTGGTGTCGCCCAAATGGCTGGACGAAATCATCAGCCGCATCATGGACGCCTTTATCTCGATTCCCAGCAAAATGCTGGCGTTGATCATGGTGTCGGCGTTTGGCTCGTCCGTCAGCCTGCTGATCTGCACCGCCGTGGTCAGCTACATTCCCGGCTCATTCCGGGTAGCCCGCAGCATGGCCGTGAACATCGAGGCCCTGGAATACGTGCAGGTCGCGCGCACCCGGGGCGAAAGCCGACTGTACGTTGCCTGCAGGGAAATCCTGCCGAACATGCTCAACCCGGTGCTGACCGACCTGGGCCTGCGCTTCGGCTACATCGTGCTGTTGCTCGCCGGCATGAGCTTTCTCGGCCTGGGCGTGCAGCCCCCCGACGCCGACCTCGGCTCGCTGGTGCGGGAAAACATCAGCGGCCTCAGTCAGGGCGCCTTGGCCGTCATCGTTCCAGCGCTGGCCATCGGCACCCTGACCGTGGGCGTGAACCTGCTGATCGACTATGTGTCATCGCGACGCGGTCGACGCTCGGGAGGCCAGTGAGATGACTGAATTGATTCGTGTGCAAGACCTGCGTGTGACCGCCTGCGGCGAGCGTGGTGAGACAGAGATCGTCAAAGGCGTGAGCTTTGTCCTGGAAAAAGGCCAGGTGCTGGCGCTGATCGGCGAATCCGGCTCGGGCAAGACCACCATTGCCCTGGCGCTGCTGGGCTATGCCCGCCGTGGCTGTCGCCTGTCCGGTGGCGTGGTGCAAGTGGGCGAGCATGACATGCTGACGCTTGGCGAAAGCCAATTGCAGAGCCTGCGCGGCAATCGCGTGTCGTATATCGCGCAGAGCGCGGCAGCGGCCTTCAACCCGGCGCAGAAGCTGATCGACCAGGTCGTCGAGGGTGCTCTGACCCACGGCCTGGGCAGCCGCACCGCCTTGCAGGCCAAGGCTGTGGAACTGTTTCGCGACCTGGCCTTGCCGGACCCCGAGCGGATTGGCCAGCGCTATCCGCACCAGGTCTCCGGTGGCCAGTTGCAACGCGTCATGGCGGCCATGGCGCTGATCAGCGATCCCTTGTTGGTGGTGCTGGACGAGCCGACCACGGCCCTCGATGTGACCACCCAGATCGAGGTGCTGCGCGCTTTCAAGCGTGTGGTTCGCGAGCGCGGTGCCACGGCGGTGTACGTGTCCCATGACCTTGCGGTGGTGGCGCAAATGGCCGACCGCATCGTGGTGCTCAACGGCGGCGAGATCCTCGAGCAGAGTGCGACCGCGCCGCTGCTCGAGGGCCCCGAGCACGCCTACACCCGCAGCCTGTTGGCCGCAGCGCGGCCCGACGGCAACATCCGCCCGGCGTGCGTCGTGAGTGAAGACGTGCCCCTGTTGAGCATCAGTGGGCTGACCGCCGGCTATGGCAGCAAAAGTGCGGACGGGATGCCGTCGATCCGGGTGCTGGAAGCCATCGACCTCACGGTGCGCCGCGGCCAGGCCATTGGCGTGATCGGCGAGTCCGGCTCGGGCAAGTCCACCCTGGCGCGGGTGGTGGCGGGCCTGCTGCCCCCTTCTGTGGGCGATCTTGCCTTCGACGGCAAGCCCCTGGGCGGCAGCCTGGCGGAGCGCACGCCGGAGCAGTTTCGGCGTATCCAGATGGTGTTTCAGAATGCCGACACGGCGCTCAACCCGATGCACAGCGTGGCGGCCATTCTCGGTCGTCCGCTGAAAATGTACTTCGGCCTCAAAGGCGCTGCGCTGCAAGTCCGGATCGGCGAGCTGCTGGACCTGGTGCGCCTGCCGCGGACCCTGGCCGAGCGGCGCCCCCACGAACTGTCGGGCGGGCAGAAGCAGCGCGTCAACCTGGCACGGGCGCTGGCGGCCAAACCTGACCTGATCCTGTGCGATGAAGTGACCTCGGCCCTGGACAGCGTGGTGGGCGCGGCGATTCTCGAGCTGTTGCGCGACCTGCGCCAGGAACTGGGCGTGTCCTATCTATTCATCAGCCATGACATTTCCACCGTGCGCGCGTTGTGCGACGACATCGTGGTGATGTACAGCGGGCGCAAGGTGCAGGCCGGCAGCCGCCAGTCGTTTGCCCAGGCGCCGTATCATCCCTACACCGACTTGCTGATCCACTCGGTACCCGAATTGCGCCAGGGTTGGCTGGAGCATCGCGGTACGGCCGTCGCGCCGCTGCCGCCAATGGGCGCGCGGGCGCCCGTGCCGCACCTGTGCACCTTCCTCGAGCGGTGCCCGTTACGGGTCGACGGGCTGTGCAACCGCAGCGCACCCGGCCGCCATACCCTGGCCAACGGCAGCGAAGTGCTGTGCCACCACGACAGTGCGCACCTGCTGCACAGCCAGCGCCAGTGTGTCAGCGTCAAAACCGGCGCGTACGCATGACCTGCGCTTTACCTTTCCTGCCGCGCAACGGAGCCAGGCCTCATGAAACCCCGTGTATTGGACATTCTGAAAAAGCTGCTGGCCTTCGACACGGTGTCTAGCGAGTCGAACATGGCCCTGATCGAGTATGTGCGCGACCTGTTGCTGACCCAAGGCATCGAGTCGCTGATCGTCAGGGACGAAAGCGGCAGCAAGGCCAATCTGTTCGCCAGCACCGGTCCTGCGGACCAGCCCGGCGTGTTGCTGTCCGGGCACACCGACGTGGTGCCGGCGGCAGGACAGGCGTGGACCGTGCCGCCGTTCGCGGCCACCGTGCAGAACGGGCGCGTGTACGGCCGTGGCAGTTGTGACATGAAAGGCTTCATTGCCCTGGCCATCGACGCAATGCTCGATGCCGCCGCCCAGCCTTTGCACCGCCCGCTGCAGTTGGCCTTGTCCCATGACGAGGAGATCGGCTGCGTCGGCGTGCGGCGCCTGCTCGATGTGTTGCACCTGGCACCGATACGACCCTTCCTGTGCCTGATCGGTGAACCGACCAACATGCAGTTCGTGCTGGGCCACAAGGGCAAGGGGTCCTATCGCACCCATTGCCGTGGCCAGGAGGCGCACTCGTCACTGGCGCCGCGCTCGGTCAATGCCATCCACGTGGCCTGCGATTTCATCGCCGCCCTGCGCGAGCGTCAGCAGCACCTGCAACGCCAGGGGGCCCGGGACCCGGACTACGACGTGCCCTACAGCACCGTGCACGTGGGGCAGATCAGCGGCGGCAAGGCGCTGAACATCGTACCGAACCTGTGCACCCTGGATTTCGAAGTGCGCAACCTGCCGGCCGATGACCTGGAGCAGTTTCTGGAGCACCTGCGCGAACGGGCCGAGGTGATCGTGCGCGAGGCGCAGAAGCTGTCCGCCGTGGCGGCCATCGAGATCCAGACGCTGAACGTCTACCCTGGCCTGGACACCCACCCCAGCGTCGACGCCGTGCAGTTTCTCCGGCAATTCGCCGCGCCCGACATCGGCACGGCCAAGGTCTCGTTCGGCACCGAGGGCGGCTTGTTCAAGCAGCGTCTGAGTGTGCCGGTGGTGGTGTGCGGGCCGGGCTCCATCGAGCAGGCGCACAAGCCAGACGAGTTCATCGAGATCAGCCAGATGCAAGCCGGCGAGCGCTTTCTGCAAGGGTTGCTAGGCTCGTTGAAGGCCTAGCAGGGCGGTCCTGCCAGGGCCTGTTTCAGCGCCGATCAAACCGCCATCGCCGGTGTTTCAATAGCCCCGGCGGCGGTCCACCTCACCGATCATCGGTTCGCCACGCTGATGCCGGCGGATATTGTCCAGCAACACGCTGAACGCGCTGGCAGGCTGGGTCATCGCCGCAATGTGCGGGGTCAGGGCAATCTGCGGGTGGGACCAGAACGGGTGATCCGCCGGCGCCGGTTCTTCCTCGAGTACGTCCAGCACCGCGCCGCTCAATTGGCCGCTGTCGAGGGCGTGCAGCAAGTCCGCTTCCACCAGGTGTCCGCCACGGCCCATGTTGATCAGCGCCGCGCCAGGCGGCAGTTGGGCGAACAGCTGGCGATCCAGAATGCCCTGGGTCGCCGGTGTCAGCGGCAACACGCACAACAGGATGTCGCATTGACCCAGGAACGCCGGCAGTTGCTGCTCGCCGGCATAGCAGTCCACGCCTGCCAGGCAGTGTTCACTGCGCGCCCACCCCGACAGGGCAAACCCCAGTGGTGCGAGGGTGGCCAGAATCTGTTGCGCCTGGGCGCCGAGCCCCATCACACCCACGCGTCGGCTCGCCGCTGGCCGCAACGGGTGCGCCTGCCAATGCCGGGCATGCTGTTGCTGGCGGTAGCGCAGCATGTCGCGGTGCAGGCTGAGCACCGCCCAGCAGGCGTATTCACACATGCCCGGGTGATACCCGGGTCGAGCAGGCGCACCACGGGCAACGCCTCGGGCAGGCGCTCGAGGTCCAGTTGGTCGACCCCGGCCGACAGGGCGAACAGCACTTTAAGGTTGGGCAGCAACTGTTCGACGTTGTCTGGCGCTTGCCAGGCGGCCAGGTAGTGGATCTCCTCGGGGTTGCCGAGGTCTGGCCAGGCGCGCCAGGCGATGTCCGGCGCGTGTTCGGCGAACAACGCTTGCCAGTGTTGGCCGCGTACAGGGTCGGATTTGTAAAGCAAGGCCATGGGTGGTTCCCGCTGGATGAAAGTCATGAACATCATCGCGTAAGCGGGGCGCAGGATGTGTCGAAAGGCGGGGCTGAAACAGTCGATCCATGCGTCTGGACAGCCGGGTTCGTGCCATTCGTGTCCGGCACGCCGGCCAGCCCGTTCGAGCCATGACGGCAGCTTTTAGGAGGCTGTCTCAGAAAAAGGTTGAATATTCACAATAAATGTTATTTAAATAACAAAAATAATAGCGTCACGGTGCCTGCCGTGGCGTGCACAAGGTACAGATACCCATGAACAAGATTGCGGTCATCGGCAGCAATATGGTCGACTTGATTACCTACATCGACCGAATGCCCCGCCAGGGGGAAACGCTTGAAGCGCCTGGCTTCGCCATGGGGTGCGGCGGCAAGGGTGCCAACCAGGCGGTGGCAGCCGCCAAGCTGGGCACCGAGGTATTGATGCTGAGCAAGGTGGGCGACGATGCATTCGCCGACAATACCCTGGCCAACTTCCGCCGTCATGGCATCGACACGCGCTACGTCACGGCAGTCGGCGGGGTGTCCAGCGGCGTGGCGCCGATCTTCGTGCAAAGCGACTCCCACAACAGCATTCTGATCGTCAAGGGCGCCAATGCGCACTTGCAGCCTGCCGATATCGATGCCGCCGAGGCGTCGCTGCGCGAGTGCAGCCTGATCGTTCTGCAGCTGGAAATCGACCCGGCCACCGTCTATTACGCCATCGACTTCGCCAAGCGCCATGGTATCGCCGTGTTGCTCAATCCCGCCCCGGCGCTCGCCGGGCTGAGCCGTGAACACCTGGCCCAACTGGACTTCTTCATCCCCAACGAAAGCGAGTTGGCACTGATCACCGGCAAGCCGGTCGACGGCCTCGACAGCGCACGCCTGGCAGCCCGCGAGCTGGCCGGGCAGGGCATCCGCCATGTCATCGTCACCCTCGGCGCCAATGGCGCGCTGTACGTGGGCGAGCAGGGTGAGTTTCACGTACCGGGTCGCACCGTGGTGGCGCGTGATACCACCGGGGCGGGCGATGCCTTCATTGGCTGTTTCGCCCATTACTGGAACCGGGACGCCGACATGCGTGCGGCTATGACCCAGGCGGTCGCCTATTCCGCATGCTCGGTCACTGCGCTCGGTACCCAGAGTTCGTACCCGGACGCCGAACGCTTTGCCCAGTTCCTGGCGGCCCGCTGATTCCATGCTCAAGACCGGTGAGGTCGGCGCCGTGCCGGCCCGTCCTGTTTCCCTCGGAGAATAACAATGACAAAAGCCCCGCTCCAACAAACCCCCGACGGGTTTTACCTGAATCGCACCCCCTGGTTCGCCTTTCTGCTGCTGTGCAGTATTTTCGCGCTGTGGGCGGCCGCGGCGAGCATGAACGACGTGCTGATCGCGCATTTCAAGAAAGCGTTCCTGCTCAGCGATTTCCAGACAGCCTTCGTGCAGTCGGCGTTCTACCTGGGCTATTTTTTCGTCGCTATCCCGGCGGCGATGGTGGTGCGGCGGTTCGGCTACAAAAGCACCATCCTGGTGGGCCTGATGCTGTACATGGCCGGCTGTGGCCTGTTCTTCCCGGCCGCCTCGACAGCCACGTACGGCATGTTCCTGATGGCGCTGTTCGTGATCGCCTGCGGCTTGTCTTTTCTGGAAACCGCCTGCAACACCTATTCGACGCTGATGGGCCCGCGCGAAACCGGCACCCGTCGCTTGAACATTTCCCAGACATTTCACCCCTTCGGTGCCATGGCCGGGGTGTACGTCGGCAGCTTCGTGATGTTCAAGGAGACCGACGCGACCCATGAACAACTGACCCGTATGAGCCCCGCCGAAGCGGCCGTGCAGCAGTTGGAGATGATCCAGTCGACCCTGTTGCCGTACAAATGGATGATTGCGGTGCTGGTGCTGATGTTCATTCTGATCGCCATCACACGCTTCCCGGCCTGCCGTGGAAACGGCCAGACCGGTGCCAAGACTGGCAGCCTGCGCCAGAGCCTGTCCCGGCTGTCACGCAATCGCCGTTTCACCTTCGGCGTGCTGGCCCAGTTTCTCTACGTGGGCGCGCAGGTCGGGGTATGGAGCTTTACCATTCGCCTGGCGATGCAGATGGGCGGCATGAATGAGCGCAGTGCGTCGTGGTTCCTGCTGACCACCTTCGCCGCCTACTTTGTGGGCAAGATGGTGGCCAACCTGTTGATGCGCAAATTGCACCCGGCCAAGGTGCTGGCGATCTATGGCGTGTTGACCATCGTGCTGCTGGCCTACACCATCCTGGTGCCGAACATCTCCGCCGTGTACGCAGCCGTGGGCGTGAGCATCTTCCTCGGGCCATGCTGGCCGACCATCTATGGCCTGACCATCGACGGTTTGGGCGAAGACACCGGTGTCGGGGGTTCCCTGCTGGTGATGAGCATCGTCGGCGGCGGGGTGATTCCGGTGTTTCAGGGGCTGCTGTCGGATGCCACGCACGGCAACATGCAGTTGGCCTATAGCGTGCCGCTGCTGTGTTTCGTGGTGATCGTCGCGTATGCCTATTCCTGCATGCGCCATAACCGCACGGCGGCCCTGCACGGCAGCACGGCGGTGGCGTCATGAATACCCTCACCGTGCCGTTGTCGGACGCGCAGTTCACCCCGGTCGAGACGACCCTGCTGGCGTCGAGCGAATGGCGTGTGCTGGCCTGGACCTACCCCAGCGGGGTCAGGGCGCTGGCGTTGGAAAATGCTCGGGGTCGTGTGGTGGTGCTGCCCTATCAGGGTCAGATGATCTGGTCCGCCACCTTCGATGGCTGCGACTTGACCATGCGCAACCTGTTCACCCAGCCCAAGCCCAGCCCCACCGTGCTGGGCACCTATGGCTGCTTCATGTTCCACGCCGGTCTGCTGCGCAATGGTTGCCCGGCCGCGGACGACGATCATCCGCTGCACGGTGAAATGCCCTGTGCTCCCATGGACCGTGCGTGGCTGGAGGTGGGCGAGGACAGCTCGGGTGCCTGGCTGCGGGTCTGCGGGCAGTACGACTACGTGCAGGGCTTCGGTGATCGCTACCAGGCGCGGCCTTCGGTCACGTTGCGGGCCGGCTCGGCGCTGTTCGACATCGACATGCAGGTAATCAACCTGGCGGGCAAGGCCATGGAGCTGATGTACATGGCCCACATGAACTATGCCTACGTTCCTGACGGGCGCCTGATCGAGCCGCTGGCCGGGGCGCGGGTCCGTGTTCGCCAAAGCGTGCCGGCGCACGTGCGCCCGACACCTGAGTGGTCGGCCTATCTGCAGCGCCTGGCCGAGCAGCCGGCCCAGTTGAACACCCTGGACACGCCGGCCCTGTATGACCCGGAAATCGTCTGCTTCTTCCAGGACGTTCCCGCAGACGCTGCCGGCCATGCGCATTTTCTCCTCGACCACCCAACGGGCCCGGCGTTTTATACGCGCTACCGGCCCGAGCAGTTTTCCCACGCCACGCGCTGGATCCTGCACAACGCCGACCAGGCGGTTGCCGCTTTCGTTCTGCCTTCCACCTGCGAGCCCGAGGGCTATCGGGCAGAACAGGCCAAGGGCAATGTGCGCTCGTTGGCCCCCGGGCAAAGCGCCGCGTTCAGCGTGACCACCGGGTACCTGTCAGCCGCGGAGCGGCGCGAGTTGGGCCGGCAGTGGCCGCGCTGAAACGCGCTTCAGAGCACGCACTGGGCGCCATACCGCGAGATCAGCTCGCGGTATGGCTTGGGCAGTTTCTTGTCGGAGACCACCGCGTGGAATTGCTCCAGGGTGGCGAAATGAGCGGTACGCACCGCGTCGAACTTGCTGTGATCGGCCAATAGCAGGCTGTGCTGGGCCTGACGCATCACCTGTTGCTTGACGCCGACTTCGTTGAAATTGAAACAGGTCACGCCGAAGTTCTCGCTTACGCCGGCCGCCGAGATGAAGGCCCAGGTCAGCCGGATGCTGTCGAGGATGCTGGTTTCGTCGGCATGGTCGAACACCTGATTCTTGCGGTGGAAGGTGCCGCCACACAGCACGATGGTGCAGTTGGGCTTTTGCTGCAACTTGAGCAGGACGTTCAGCGAGTTGCACACCGCGGTGAACTCCAGGTCGTCGGCGATGAAGTCGATGACGAAGGGCACGGTGGTGCCGCAGTCGAAGAACACCGTGTCGCCGCTTTTGACAAACGCGGCGGCGAGCTTGCCAATGCGGCGCTTTTCTTCGACGTGCCGGGTGTTCTGTTCGCTGACCTTGTAGTCGGGCGCGTCGCTGGGGTCCAGGGCCGAGGTGATATGGCCACCTAGCAGGTGAAAGGTGTCCGGGTAGCGATTGAGGTCGCGGCGCAAGGTCATTTCGGAAACGTCCAGCAGCGCGGCCATTTCCCGCAAGTGGATCGCTTTCTGGTCCTGCAGCGCCTGCTGGATCAGCTTGATGCGTTCTGATTGTTTACTTTCCACAGGGATTCCAATCGGCTGTATATGTTGTAATTAGAACAAATATTGATATTATAATAACATTCTTGCGGTGAGGGTTTTCAACCTTTAACCGCTGGCGCTTCGATCAGGAACCTACTTCATGAGCTCAATCGCACCTGCAGCACTCGCACAGTTTATAGACCATACCTTGCTGGCGCCCGATGCGACCCGCGCGCAGATTGCCGAATTATGCAGCCAGGCGCAGACCTACGGTTTTTACTCGGTGTGCGTTAACTCGGGCCAGGTGCCCTATGCGGCGCAGTTGCTGGCCGGCCAGGCTGTCAAAGTCTGCGCTGTGGTCGGCTTTCCGCTGGGGGCCGGGCTCAGTGCGAGCAAGGCGTTCGAAACCGAGCAGGCCATTGCGGCCGGCGCGGGCGAGATCGACATGGTGCTCAAGATCGGCGCCCTGCGCGACAGCCTGTTCGACACAGTACGCGATGACATTGCGGCGGTGCAAAAAGCCTGTGGGCCGGTGCCGCTGAAGGTCATCCTTGAGACCTGCCTGCTGGACGAGGCACAGAAAATTCGCGCCTGCGAGATCTGTCGCGAACTGGGTGTGGCGTTCGTGAAAACCTCGACCGGCTTCAGTCGCAGTGGTGCCACGGTGGAGGATATCGCCTTGATGCGTCGCGTCGTTGGCCCGGACATGGGCGTCAAGGCCTCCGGAGGGGTGCGCGATCACGCCACCGCGATGGCGATGATCGAGGCCGGAGCGACCCGCCTGGGCACCAGTTCGGGGGTGGGGATCGTCAGTGGCGTTGCGGCCGGCGGTACCGACTACTAAGCGCGCTTGTGCGCGTGCCGGGCTCCTTCACACATCCGCAGCCCGGCGGCGCAGCCAAGCGCTGCTGCCTCAGTGCTTGCTGTCCTGGGCGGACAGGGCGAGCAGCTGCTTTTCCTGATTCCAGTCGAAGGGTTCGTCATTCTCCTGGGCTTCGAAGCGGCGCTCTTCAAGGGCCTGGTACAGGTCGATTTCATCGTCCGGCATGAAATGCAGGCAGTCGCCAGCGAAAAACCACAGCAGGTCGCGCGGCACCAGGTGGGCGATTTGCGGATACCGCTGGATCACCTGGCACATCAGGTCCTGGCCCAGGTACTGGCTCTCCAGCGGATCGACCGGCAACTGCAGGCGCAGTTCGTCGAAGCGTTCCAGAAACAGCGCATGACTTTCCTCGGGAACCTGTTCGGCCTCGCCCAGGGCAACCAGAATGCCGCGCAGGTGGTCGAGCAGGGCGAGGTGGTGGTCGAGATGGGAATTGGCCATGATGGCTCCTCAAGAGAAAAACGGGCGCGCGAGTATACGGCTCGACGCGCCCGGTGTCGTCAGCGAATCCGCCCTTCGGCCAACTGCAGTTGTTCCTTGCTGAAGTCGTCGACATCGATCACCCGGCGCCGAGCGTCCTGGGCCTGACGCAGGGTTTCAACCTCGCCCGGCTGCAGGACGCCGGCCTGCAGGGCTGCATCGAATAGCGCCTGGCCAGCGGCGGGCCTGACCTGCCCGCCCTTGATCGCGACACTGAGTTTCTTGTACAGCGGACGCGCCGCGTGCAATTGATCGTAGGCCACCTGCAGGGCGCCGACCGGATCCTGCGCCGACTGTGGGCGATAGCACCCGGCAAGCAACTCCTCCAGTGCCGGGTCACCCTTGGCTCGGCCGATGATGGCAGCCACTTCGGCGTCCAGGCGGTCATCCGGGCCTTTATGGCGGCGGCCCAGGGGGAAGACCACAGCACGCAATACGCCGCCCAGCAGGCGGTTGGGAAAGTTGCTCAGCAACTGGTCCATGGCCTGCTCGGCCTTGCCCAGGCTTTCTTCCATGGCCCAGCGCAGCAGCGGCTGCAGGTGCTCGGGCGAATGGCGGTCATGGTAGCGCTTGAGCGCTGCCGAACTCAGGTAAAGGTAGCTGAGCACATCGCCCAGTCGGGCCGACAGCCGCTCGCGGCGTTTCAGCTCGCCGCCCAGCAGCATCATGCTGAAATCGGCCAGCATCGCGAAGGCCGCTGCCTGACGATTCAGCGCGCGGAAATAGCCTTGGCTCAGGCGGTCGCCCGGCGCCGCCTCGAAATGGCCGAAGCCCAGATTGAGGATGAAGGTGCTGGCAGCATTGCCGAAGGTGAAGCCGATGTGGCGCAGCAGCAGTTGGTCGAACTCCACCAGCGCCTGGGCCTTGTCTTCGCGGCCGGCCAGGGCCATCTCCTTGAGCACGAACGGATGGCAGCGAATCGCGCCCTGGCCAAAGATCATCAGGTTGCGCGAAAGAATGTTGGCCCCTTCGACCGTGATGAAAATGGGCGCACCCTGCCAGTTGCGGCCCAGGTAATTGTTCGGGCCCATGATGATGCCCTTGCCGCCATGCACGTCCATGGCGTGGGTGATGCACTCACGGCCGCGCTCGGTCAGGTGGTACTTGAGGATCGCCGACAGCACCGACGGCTTCTCGCCCAGGTCCACCGCCGTGGCGGTCAGCATCCGTGCGCTGTCCATCAGCCAGGCGTTACCGCCGATCCGCGCCAGCGACTCCTGAATGCCTTCAAAGGCATCCAGCGAGACGTTGAACTGCTCCCGTACCCGCGCATATTGGCCCGTGACCAGGCTGGTGTATTTGGCCGCACCGGTGCCGACGGCGGGCAAGGAAATCGAACGCCCCACCGACAGGCAGTTCATCAGCATCATCCAGCCTTTGCCCAGCATCGGCTGGCCGCCGATCAGGTAGTCGAGGGGAATGAACACATCCTTGCCCGAATTCGGGCCGTTCATGAAGGCAGCCCCCAGCGGCAGATGGCGGCGGCCGATTTCCACGCCCGGTGTGTCGGTCGGGATCAACGCCAGGCTGATGCCCAGTGCCTCCTCGTCTCCCAGCAAGTGTTCCGGATCGTAGGCCTTGAACGCGACCCCGAGCAGGGTGGCCACGGGGCCCAGGGTGATGTAGCGCTTCTCCCAGGTCAGGCGCAGGCCGATGACCTCCTCACCTTGCCATTGCCCCTTGCACACGATGCCGCTGTCGGGCATGGCGCCAGCGTCGGAGCCGGCCAGGGGACCGGTCAGGGCGAAGCAGGGGATGTCGTCACCGCGCGCCAGGCGAGGCAGGTAGTGGTTGCGTTGCTCCTCAGTGCCGTAGTGCAGCAGCAGTTCCGCAGGCCCGAGCGAGTTGGGCACCATCACCGTCGAGGCCAGGTCACCGCTGCGGGTCGCCAGTTTCATGGCGACTTGCGAGTGGGCGTAGGCGGAGAAGCCTTTGCCGCCGAACGCTTTGGGAATGATCAGGGCGAAGAAGCCATGGGTCTTGATATGGGCCCAGGCTTCGGGGGGCAGGTCCATGTCCTGGCCGATCTGCCAGTCGCTGACCATGGCGCACAGTTGTTCGGTGGGGCCGTCGAGAAAAGCCTGCTCCTCCTCGGTCAATGCGACGGCCGGGTAGGCCAGCAGGGTGTTCCAGTCGGGCCGACCGCTGAACAGTTCGCCATCCCACCACACGGTACCGGCCTCGATCGCATCGCGTTCAGTTTCCGACATCGGCGGCAGGGTCTTCTGGAACCACTGGAACAGCGGGGCACTGAACAGGCGACGGCGCAGGTCGGGCAGCAGTAGCGGTAGGGCGCTGGCGATCAGCAGCAGCCACAAAACCGCCAGCAGTACGCCCGGCGCGCGGCTGAACATCCCCATCGCCAGCAGGAAGACGGCGACGATGCCCATGGCCGGTAAAGGCGCGACTCGCCGGTGCGCCAGCCAGGCGACGCCGACGACCAACACTACAATCCACAACACCAGCATAGGGGTTCTCCGCACTTGGATGGCATCGCCGTCGGAACAACGCGATGGGTGACTTGCTAGTGACCTTGGTGGCCAGGGGGAGTTCGAACGCTCGTTTGCTGCCGAATGTGTCCTCACAGGCGTAGACTGCGGGCACTACAATCGATTTTCCCACTGTAAGGAGACGGCCATGCTGACGGTCTGGGGACGGCGCAACTCATCCAACGTGCGCAAAGTGATCTGGTGCCTCGAAGAGTTGCAGGTGCCCTATCGGTCGATCGACGCAGGCGGCGCGTTCGGCGTGGTCAATGAGCCCGATTATCGAGCCCTCAATCCCAACGGCCGGGTGCCAACGCTCAAGGACGGTGAGCTGGTGCTGTGGGAGTCGAATGCGATCGTGCGTTACCTGTGCGCGCACTATGCCGCCGGCACGCCCTGGTTTCCCGCCGACGCTGCCGAGCGCGCCAGCGCTGACAAGTGGATGGACTGGTGCACCAGTTCACTGGCCGGCCCGTTCAAACCCTTGTTCTGGGGGCTGTTGCGCACGCCGGCCGAGCAACGCAACCAGGCCGAGATCCAGACGGCGCTGGCGCAGTGCGCCGAGCAATTGAGCCTGGTCGACCAGACGCTGGCCCGTCAGCCCTGGTTGAGTGGCCAATACCTGGGCATGGGCGACATTCCCCTGGGCGCCTTCGCCTATGCCTGGTTCGGCTTGCCGATCGAGCGCCCGAGCCTGCCCCATCTGCACGCCTGGTATGAACGATTGCAAAGTCGCGAGGCCTACCGCAAGGGTGTGATGACGGTCCTGGACTGAACGCACTGGCCACAATGCCTGCGGCTGATGTCGACTATCGACACCGCTCACTGTACGTAGCGGCCGCTGGCGTGCAGCATGCGTTCCGCTGGTTGCAATCTCGGCTGCGCGCCCTTACTTATCCACGCTCTTCCACACGGTGAACAGTTTCGTTATGAGTTCCGCTTTGTCCATCCGGCAACTGACCAAGACCTACGGCAATGGCTTCCAGGCCCTCAGCGGGATCGACCTGGACGTGGCCGAAGGTGATTTCTTCGCGCTCCTGGGCCCCAACGGGGCGGGAAAGTCCACCACCATCGGCATCCTTTCCACGCTGGTCAACAAGACCAGCGGCACGGTCAATGTCTTCGGTCATGACCTGGACCGCCAACCGGCTGCACTCAAGCGCTGCATTGGCGTGGTGCCGCAGGAGTTCAACTTCAACCAGTTCGAGAAGACTTTCGACATCGTCGTGACCCAGGCCGGCTACTACGGCATCCCGCTGAAGGTTGCCCGGGAGCGGGCCGAGCAGTACCTCACCCAACTGGGCTTGTGGGACAAGCGCGACACGCCGTCACGTTCACTGTCGGGGGGCATGAAGCGGCGCTTGATGATTGCCCGCGCGCTGGTTCACGAGCCGCGCCTGCTGATTCTCGACGAGCCGACGGCAGGGGTGGACATCGAATTGCGTCGCTCGATGTGGACCTTCCTCACCGAGCTGAACCAGAAAGGCATCACCATCATCCTGACGACTCACTACCTGGAGGAAGCCGAGCAGTTGTGCCGCAACATCGGCATCATCGACCACGGCACCATCGTGCAGAACACCAGCATGCGCCAGCTGCTCGGCACGCTGCATGTGGAGACCTTCCTGCTCGACCTCAAGCAGGACCTGGCGGTCGCGCCGCAGTTGGCCGGCTACCCCTGCAAGCGGGTCGACAGCCGGACCCTGGAAGTTCAGGTGGACAAGGACATTGGCATCACCGCGTTGTTCGCCCAGCTGGCGATGAACAACATCGAGGTGTCCAGCCTGCGTAACAAGACCAACCGCCTGGAGGAACTGTTTGTTTCCCTGGTAGAGAAAAACCTGCAAAAGGTCGCCCAATGAGTTCCGAATTTTCTGCCAACCTGGTGGCCTTGAACACCATTGTCTATCGCGAAGTCCGGCGTTTCACCCGGATCTGGCCGCAGACCCTGCTGCCGCCGGCGATCACCATGGTGCTGTACTTTGTGATCTTCGGTAACCTGATCGGGCGCCAGATCGGCGATATGGGTGGCTTCACGTACATGGAGTACATCGTACCGGGGCTGATCATGATGTCGGTGATCACCAACTCGTACGGCAACGTGGTGTCGAGCTTTTTCGGCAGCAAATTCCAGAAGTCCATCGAGGAACTGATGGTCTCGCCGGTGTCTCCGCACACGATCCTCATCGGTTATGTGGTGGGCGGGGTACTGCGCGGCCTGATGGTGGGGGTGATCGTCACCCTGCTGTCGCTGTTCTTCACCCACCTGCAGGTGCATCACCTGGGCGTGACCGTGCTGGTGGTGATCCTCACGGCGACGATTTTTTCCCTGCTGGGCTTCATCAACGCCGTGTTCGCGCGCAACTTCGATGACATTTCGATCGTGCCGACCTTCATCCTCACACCGCTGACCTACCTGGGCGGGGTGTTCTATTCGATCACCTTGTTGCCGCCGTTCTGGCAGACCGTGTCCCTGGCCAACCCGGTGCTGCACATGGTCAATGCCTTCCGCTACGGCATCCTCGGCGTCTCGGACATTCGCATCAGCGTGGCAATCGCCTTCATGCTGGTGGCCACTGTCGTGCTCTATGTCGGGTGCGCGCGCCTGCTGGTCAGCGGCCGCGGCATGCGCAGCTAGCGTTCAGGGCGCAGGGCGATCCGTCGCCTTGCGCTCGCGCCGTTTCTTCCACTGGCGCGACACCCACCAGCGCCAGTACAGCATGGTGGCGAAGTAGCCGACCACGCCCAGTACCACCCCCAGCACCACCGAGCCCAACAGGAACGGCTGCCACAGGGTCGACGCCTGGCTCATCACCCATTCCCAGCTGTACACCTCGGGCAGATGCCGCGGCGGGATACCCATCAGCCAGGAACCCACCTTGTACGTGCAGTAAAACACCGGCGGCATGGTCAGAGGGTTGGTCAACCACACCAGGCTGACGGCGATCGGCAGGTTGCCGCGCACGAAAACGGCCAGGCTGGCGGCCAGCAGCATCTGCATGGGCAGGGGGATCAGGGCGGCGAACAGGCCGACGCCCATGGCGCGGGCCACCGAGTGCCGGTTCAGGTGCCACAGGTTGGCGTCGTGCAGCAAGCGACCCAGAAAGCGCAGCGACTTGTGCTCGCGAATAGATTGAGGATCCGGCATGTAGCGTTTGAATAGGCGACGCGGCATGGGGTCCTCGGTCGGCTGCTGGAACGGAATCAGTACGCCAGTATGCACAGTTTGCCTTCATGACAAGTGCAGACTTTGTGACATTTATTTATTCAGCCCTGCCCGGGTTTCCCGGATGATATGCGCCGGACAGGTGTTCCACGGGGATGAAAGCGATGCGCACAGGGATTGTGGCGCTGGCACTGGGCCTGCTGACGTTGCGTTGGCTGCCGGAAGTGCCGTCGGTCGGTTGGTGCATAGCGATGGTCAGCGTGGGCCTGGCATTGCTGGCCTGCCGGGTCTGGGCCGGCCTTTATTGCCTGGGGTTGGCCTGGGCCTGCTGGTCGGCGCAAGCGGCGCTGGACCAGCGCCTGTCGCCGCTGCTCGATGGCCAGACACTGTGGCTGCAAGGTCAGGTGGTGGGCCTGCCGACGGTCACGGCTGAAGGCGTACGCTTCGAGTTGCGCGGCGCCACGTCGCGGCGCGGGCCGTTGCCCGAACGCATGCGCCTGTCCTGGCGCGGCGCACCGCCGCTGCGCAGTGGCGAGCAGTGGCGCCTGGCGGTACACCTCAAGCGTCCCGACGGCGTGGTCAACCCCGCTGGTTTCGACAGCCAGGCCTGGCTGTTGAGCCGACGCATCGGCGCCACCGGCAGTATCAAGGCAGGCGAGCGCCTGCAGCCGGCCCGTGATGCACTGCGCGACCCATTGCGCCAGCGCCTGCTGGCCGTCGATGCCCAGGGCCGAGAAGGGGGGCTGATCGCTCTGGTGCTGGGTGATGGCTCGGGCGTGTCGCGGCAGGACTGGGCCACCTTGCAGGCCACCGGCACGGTGCATTTACTGGTGATTTCCGGGCAGCATATCGGCCTGCTGGCCGGGCTGGTCTATGGGCTGGTCGCCGGGCTGGCGCGCAGCGGCCTGTGGCCAAGCCGATGGCCGTGGCTGCCCTGGGCGTGCGGCCTGGCCTTCTGCGCTGCGCTGGCCTATGGCGTGCTCGCCGGCTTCCAGGTACCGGTGCAGCGGGCCTGCATCATGCTCGCGCTGGTCTTGCTCTGGCGTCTGCGCTATCGCCACCTGGGGCTGTGGGCGCCTTTTGCCGCGGCCTTCGTGCTGGTGTTGCTGGCGGAACCTTTGGTCAGCCTGCAGCCGGGTTTCTGGCTGTCTTTCAGCGCAGTGGCCGTATTGATCCTGGTGTTTGGGGGCCGTCTGGGCAAATGGCCGGCGTGGCGGGCCTGGACGCGTGCGCAAGGGTGCATCGCCATCGGACTGCTGGCGCCGATGCTGGCGCTGGGCCTGCCCGTTAGTGTCAGTGCGCCGCTGGCCAATCTGTTCGCCGTGCCCTGGGTCAGCCTGGTCGTGCTGCCACCGGCCCTGCTCGGTACGGCAGCGCTGGCGGTGCCCTGGCTGGGTGAAAGCCTGCTGTGGTGGGCCGGCGGCGCGCTCGGTGTGTTGCTGGACGTGCTGGGCTGGCTGGCGCAATGGCAGCCAGCCTGGCTGCCGCCGGGCGTGTCCTGGGTGACGCTGGCGCTGATCGTCGTGGGGGCGCTGCTGGTGTTGCTGCCAGCGGGCATCGTGTTGCGCCCGCTGGGCTGGCCGCTGTTGCTGCTGGCCTGGTATCCGCCGCCGGACAGGCTCCCCGAAGGTGTGGTCGAGGTCATTCACCTGGACGTCGGTCAAGGCCTGGCCGTGCTGTTGCGCACCCGTCAACACAGCCTTTTATATGACACCGGGCCGCGTCAGGGTGAGGTTGACCTGGGTGAGCGGGTGGTGGTGCCCAGCCTGCGCGCGCGCGGTGTGCGACAACTGGACCGGGTGGTCGTCAGCCACGGCCACCAGGATCATGCCGGCGGCCTGCCCAGCGTGATGCGCCATTTCCCAACCGCCACAGTCATTGCGGGCGAGCCTGACGGCTTGCCGGTCGAGTTCGACCCGCAGCCGTGCCGCAGTGGTGAGCACTGGGAGTGGGACGGCGTACGTTTCAGCCAGTGGCGCTGGGCTGATGCGCGTGACAGTAATTCCGCTTCCTGCGTGCTGCAGGTCGAGGCCAACGGCGAGCGCCTGATGCTCAGTGGCGACATCGAAGCGCAGGCCGAGCAGGCGCTGATCGCCAGTGGCCTGCCGCTGAATTCACGCTGGTTGCAGGCCGGGCACCATGGCAGCAGGACCTCCTCGACCCGGGCGCTGCTCGCCGCCGTCGACCCGCAGGCGGTGCTGATTTCGCGCGGGCAAGGCAACGGTTTCGGCCACCCGCATCCCTCGGTGCTGGCGCGGTTGCAGGCGCTGGATATCCAGGCGTATGACACCGCGCTCGACGGTGCCTTGTGGCTGCGCCTGGGCGAGCAGGGCGAGGTGGTGCGCCAACGCCAGCAGCGGCGTTTCTGGCGCGACCCGCCCCGATCGCTACCGTGAACCGCGCCGCCAGCGGTCATCACGGTTTTCGACGCGGCAGGCCCCTATGGTAGAGTGGCGAACTTTTTCGAGGGGGTCGTTACTGTGTGGGAATTGGTCAAGTCTGGCGGCTGGATGATGTTGCCGATCATTTTGAGCTCCATCGTCGCATTGGCGATCACTGCCGAGCGGCTCTGGACCTTGCGCAGCAGCCGGGTTACCCCGCCGCAGCTGGTGGGCCAGGTCTGGCGCTGGATCAAGGACCGGCAGATGAACAAGGAGAAGCTCAAGGAATTGCGCGCTGATTCGCCCCTGGGCGAGATCCTCGCTGCTGGCCTGGCGAACTCCCGGCATGGTCGCGAGATCATGAAGGAGAGCATCGAGGAGGCCGCGTCGCGAGTGATCCACGAACTTGAACGCTATATCAGCACCCTGGGCACCATTGCCGCGATGGCACCGCTGCTCGGCTTGCTCGGCACGGTGCTGGGCATGATCGAAATTTTCAGCTCGTTCATGGGCTCCAACATGACCACCAACCCGGCCGTGCTGGCCGGCGGTATTTCCAAGGCACTGGTGACCACGGCGGCGGGCCTGATCGTGGCGATTCCGGCGCTGTTCTTTCACCGCATGCTGCAGCGTCGCATCGATGAACTGGTGGTGGGCATGGAGCAGGAAGCGATCAAACTGGTCGAAGTGGTGCAGGGCGAGCGCGAGCTCGACGGCGCCGAGGAGCCCGTGTGAAGTTTCGCCGTAGACACCGCGAGAACGTCGAGCTGAACCTGATTTCGCTGATCGACGTGGTCTTCGTCCTGCTGCTGTTCTTCGTGGTCACCACCACTTTCACGCGTCAGTCGCAGTTGCGGATCGAACTGCCCGAAGCCGTCAATGGCGCACCGACCCAGGACGCCGGGCGCAAGCAGATGGAAATCGCCATCAGCGCCGACGGCGTGTACTCGGTGAACAACCAACTGTTGCCCAAGAGTGACCTGGCGACGTTGGTCGATGCCTTGCAGGCCGAGTCGGGGGGCGACACCACGTTGCCGCTGTCGATCAGCGCCGATGGCAAGACCCCGCACCAGGCGGTCGTCACCGCCATGGACGCCGCTGGCAAGCTGGGTTTCAGCCAGTTGAGCATGACCACCGTCGAGGCGCAGGGTACCCCCTGATGGGAATGTCCGATCGGCTGTTGCGCGCCTGGTACCAGGGCCATCCGGCGCTGAGCCTGTTGCGCCCGCTGGAGTGCCTGTACCGGCGCGTGGTGCAGCGCAAGCGAGCGCGCTTCCTGGCCGGGGAGAGCACTGGCTACCGTGCGCCGGTGCCCGTGCTGGTGGTGGGTAACATCACCGTTGGCGGCACTGGCAAGACCCCGCTGATCCTCTGGCTGATCGAGCATTGCCGGCAGCGCGGCCTGCGCGTTGGCGTGGTCAGCCGCGGTTACGGCGCCAGCCCGCCGGCCTTGCCTTGGCGCGTGACCGCCGAGCAGAACGCCTCGCAGGCCGGCGACGAGCCGCTGCAGATCGTGCAGCGCAGCGGCGTGCCACTGATGATCGACCCCGATCGCGGGCGAGCGGTTGCTGCGCTGCTGGCGCAGACGCCACTGGACCTGATCCTTTGCGACGATGGTCTGCAGCATTATCGGCTGGCACGCGATCTGGAATTGGTGCTGATCGATGCCGCGCGAGGCCTGGGCAACGGCCGCTGCCTGCCGGCCGGCCCACTGCGCGAGCCGGTCGAGCGCTTGCAGTCGGTCGATGCCGTGCTGTTCAACGGCGCGCCGGCGGATCGTACCGAGGGGTTTGCCTTCACGCTGCAGGCCACCGCGCTGGTTCACCTGCGCAGCGGTCGGCGCTTTGCGGTCGACCATTTCAAACCCGGTCAGGCGCTGCATGCGGTGGCCGGCATCGGAAATCCACAGCGTTTCTTCGACACCCTCCAGGCGCTACACTGGCAGCCGCTGCCACACCCGTTTCCCGACCACGCCACGTTCAGCCCTCAAGCCCTGTCCTTCGAGCCTGCACTGCCGCTGGTGATGACTGAAAAAGACGCCGTCAAATGCCGGGATTTCGCCGCTGACGACTGGTGGTATCTGGCCGTCGACGCGGTGCCGAGCCCGGCATTCGTGGCCTGGCTGGACCTGCAGTTGCAGCGTCTGCTGCCCTGACCCTACTTTCGTTTTCAAGGATTTGCCCATGGATACCAAGCTGCTCGACATCCTCGCCTGCCCGATCTGCAAGGGGCCGCTCAAGCTCAGTGCCGACAAGACCGAACTGATCAGCAAGGGCGCCGGCCTGGCGTTTCCAGTGCGCGAGGGGATTCCGGTGATGCTGGAAAGCGAGGCCCGCACGCTGACCGACGACGAGCGTCTGGACAAATGAGCACGGCGTTCACCGTGGTGATTCCAGCTCGCTACGCGTCGACGCGTCTGCCCGGCAAGCCGCTGCAGTCGATCGCCGGCAAGCCGATGGTGCAGCACGTGTGGCAGCAGGCCTGCAAGAGCAGCGCCCAGCGCGTGGTCATCGCCACGGACGATGCGCGGATCGTTGACGCCTGCCAGGCGTTCGGCGCCGAGGTCCTGCTGACCCGTGCCGATCATGAGTCGGGCACTGATCGCCTGGCCGAAGTCACCGCGGCGCTGGGCCTGCCGGCCGATGCCATCGTGGTCAACGTGCAAGGTGACGAGCCGATGATTCCGCCGCAGATCATCGATCAGGTCGCCGCCAACCTGGCCGCTCATGCCGAAGCCGGCATGGCCACCCTGGGCGAACCGATCACCGACTTGCCCAGCCTGCTCAACCCCAACATTGTCAAAGTGGTGAGCGATCGCAACGGCCTGGCCCTGACCTTCAGCCGTGCGCCGCTGCCGTGGGCGCGCGATGACTTCGCCCGTGACCGCGACGCGTTTCCGACGCAGGTCCCGTATCGGCGTCACATCGGCATTTATGCCTACCGTGTCGGCTTCCTCCAGGACTTCGTGCGCTGGGGGCCGTGCTGGCTGGAAAGCACCGAGTGCCTGGAGCAGTTGCGTGCCTTGTGGCATGGCGTGCGCATTCACGTTGCCGATGCCTTGCAGGCACCGCCGACCGGGGTCGACACCGCCGAAGATCTCGAGCGCGTCCGTCGGCTGCTGGAGGCGTGATGCGGGTTCTGTTCGTGTGCCTGGGCAATATCTGTCGCTCACCCACCGCAGAGGGCGTGCTGCGGCATCAGTTGCAGGCTGCCGGCCTGGCCGACAAGATCGAGGTGGCCTCGGCCGGGACCGGCGACTGGCATGTGGGCAAGGCCCCCGACCGCCGCACCCTGGCCGCCGCACAGCGGCGCGGCTACGACTTTTCGGCGCAGCGCGCGCAGCAGGTCGAGCGCGACGATTTTGCCCGCTATGACCTGATCCTGGCCATGGACCAGAGCAACCTGGCCGACCTCAAGCGACTGCAACCCGCAGCGTCCGGCGCTGAGCTGGACCTGTTCCTGCGCCGCTACGACGGCGCCGTGGATGAAGTGCCGGATCCTTACTACGACGGCGAGCAAGGCTTCGAGCACGTCCTGGACCTGATCGAGCAGGGTTGCCAGGGACTGGTCCGCGAGCTGCGAGGTCGCTTGTGAGCCTGGATATGCACCGTGACGTGGCGCTCAAGCCCTATAACACCTTCGGCCTTCAGGCGCGCGCCACCCACCTGGTCAACGTCACCGACGACGACCAGGCACGTGCCGCGCTGGCCTACGCCCGCGACCACGGCCTGGAGGTGCTGGTGATCGGCGGCGGCAGCAACCTGTTGTTGACCCGCGACGTCCAGGCGCTGGTGTTGCGCATGGCCAGCCGTGGCGTGCAGGTGCTGGCCGACGACGGCCAGCGCGTATTGATCGAGGCCCAGGCCGGTGAACCCTGGCATCCATTCGTGCTGCAGACCCTGGCGATGGGCCTGGGCGGGCTGGAGAACCTCAGCCTGATTCCCGGTACCGTGGGCGCCGCGCCGATGCAGAACATCGGTGCCTACGGGGTCGAGCTCAAGGATGTCTTCCACAGCCTGACGGCCCTGGACCGCACGACCTTGCAGACCCGCGAGTTCACCCTGCAGGAATGCGCCTTCGCTTATCGTGACAGCCTGTTCAAGCGCGAGCCCGGGCGCTGGCTGATCCTGCGGGTACGCTTTGCCCTGCAGCGCAATGCACCCCTGCACCTGGACTACGGCCCGGTGCGCCAGCGTCTGGCCGAGCAAGGGATCGTGCACCCGACCGCCGCGGATGTCAGCGCTGCCATCTGCGCGATTCGCCGCGAGAAACTGCCCGACCCCGCCGAACTGGGCAACGCCGGCAGCTTTTTCAAGAACCCGATCGTCGACGCCGACACGGCCGCACGCCTGCGTCAGCAATACCCGGACCTGGTCGCCTATCCACAGGGCGACGGCCGGCAAAAGCTGGCGGCAGGCTGGTTGATCGAGCGCGCCGGATGGAAAGGCCATCGCCAGGGCGACGTCGGCGTTCATCACCTGCAATCGCTGGTGCTGGTCAACCATGGCACGGCGACGGGCGAACAGGTGCACCAACTGGCGCAGGAGATCCAGGCCGACATCGCCCGCCGCTTCGGCGTCGACCTGGAGATGGAACCCAACCTGTATTGACGGGCGGGCGAACGCCGGCGGCCGGCGTCGGTCGAAGTCTGATCATTGCATGCAAGGCGAACCCTCGAAAATGGACAGTGTTGATCTCAATGTGCTGCGCAGCGTGCTGGAATGGCGCCGCGAGGGCCGCGCGGTGGTGCTGTACACCGTGGTGCAGACCTGGGGCAGCGCGCCGCGTCCGCCTGGCGCGATGCTGGCACTGCGCGACGATGGCGTGGTGATCGGCTCGGTGTCGGGTGGCTGCATCGAGGACGACCTGATCGCCCGCTTGCAGGACGGTCGGCTGCAGGCCACGGTCGGCAAGCTGGAGTGCGTGACCTACGGCGTCAGCCGGGAAGAGGCTGCGCGCTTCGGGTTGCCCTGCGGCGGTACGTTGCGCCTGGTCGAGGAGCCGATCGGCGACTGGCAGTGGGTCGAGCAATTGATGCAGCGCTGTGAAAACCATCAACTGGTGGCGCGGCGCGTGGCCCTCGACACCGGCGAGGTGCAACTGCTCGACGCCGAGCGCGATGCCAGCCTGAGCTTCGATGGCCAGCACTTGCAGGCGATCTACGGTCCCCGCTGGCGCCTGCTGCTGATCGGCGCCGGGCAGTTGTCGCGTTATGTGGCGCAACTGGCGCATACCTTGGACTTCGACGTGCTGATCTGCGACCCGCGCGAAGAGTTCATCCATGGCTGGGAGCAAGTGCCGGCGCGTTTTGTCGGCGGCATGCCGGACGACGCCGTACTGGCCATCGAAACCGACGAGCGCACGGCAGTGGTCGCACTGACCCACGACCCTCGACTGGACGACATGGCCTTGCTTACCGCCCTGGATTCCAAGGCCTTTTATGTAGGGGCGCTGGGCTCGCGGGTGAACACCGAGAAACGCCGGCACACCCTCGCTCAACTGGGCTTGAGCGCGGCCGCCATCGGTCGTTTGCACGGCCCGATCGGCTTGCCGATCGGCAGTCACACCCCGGCCGAAATTGCCGTGTCGCTGATGGCGCAGATCATCGCCATCAAAAATGGCGTGCTGTGACCGGCGAACCCTGCATCCTGGTCCTGGCGGCGGGTCAAGGCTCGCGCTATCGCGCCCAGGCCACCCCGTCCAGCGATAAGCTGATGGCGCGCTGCAGGGGCCTGGACGGTGTCGAGCGCGGAGTGCTCGAGCAGGTGCTCGGCAACCTGGCGACGACCACGGCGCGCAAGATCCTGGTCAGCCTGCCCGGCAAGCCGGCCGTCGAGGCATTGGCCGGGCAGCATGGCTTCGAGCTGCTGTCGGTGAACTCCACCGGTATGGGCCACAGCCTGGCCGCGGCGGCCACCGCCAGCGCCGAGCAGAGCGGGTGGCTGGTGGTGCTGGGTGACATGCCGTTCATTCAACCGCAGACCTATCAAGCAGTACTGGCCAGCCTGCGCAGCGACCGCATCAGCGTGGCCTGCGGGCCCGCCGGCCAAGGCCACCCGGTCGCCTTCGGTGCCCACTTCGGTGCCGCACTCCGGGCATTGGCAGGCGATGCCGGCGGGCGCAAGTTGATGACCGCCGATAATCTGCTGCCGGTGCACGTGGCGGAGGGGGGCATCTACCGCGACGTCGATGTGCCGGCTGACTTGGTGCACACCGCACGGTGAATGTTTCTAAATAATTCTGGTGCTGCCTTCAGCAAATGCGTGCTCGGCCGATGGACAGAAAGCGCGTATTCATCACCCGTGAATGAGTGAACGGGGCGACGATCATCGCGGCAAGTGCTACACCTTCTGTTGCCGGATATCCATTTGAAGCAAGGACTGCCCTGATGCGAACCAATTTACCCGTCACTGATCATGAACGGACGTTTCCTGCCGACCAACGCCTGATTTCCACCACCGACCTCAACAGCAACATCACCTACTGCAACGACGCCTTCGTGGCCATCAGCGGCTTTACCTACGACGAATTGGTCGGCCAGTCGCACAATCTGGTGCGCCATCCCGACATGCCGCCCAGCGTCTTCGGGCACATGTGGGAAACCATCAAACAGGGCAAGCCCTGGATGGGCGTGGTGAAGAACCGCGCCAAGAACGGCGATTTCTATTGGGTTAGCGCCTACGTCACGGCGATTTACGAGCACGGCCGAATCAGCGGCTACGAGTCGGTACGCTCGGTGCCGTCCCGCGATCAGATTCGCCGCGCTACGGCCCTCTATGCGCGCCTGAGCGCCGGCAAGTCAGCCGTGTCACCGAGCGTGCGCGCCGCTAACGCCCTGCGCCGGGCGTGGCCGTTTTTGGCGGCCGCGCTGGTCAGTGCCGGCGCTTGCGTGTTTCTGCCCGGCCTGCCCGGGTTGGCGCTGGTGGTCGTGAGCATCCTCGGTGCCTGGCTGCTGACGGAGCAGGGCAACAACCGCGGCATTCGCAAAACCCTGGACGAACACCCCAAAGCGTTCACCAGCCCGCTGGTGGCCTTGACCTACAGCGACCATGGCGGCGCGCAGGGGCAGTTGGAGCTGGCCATGTACAGCGAAGAAGCACGCCTGCAGACCGCTTTGACGCGTTTGGTCGACGCCGGTGTCGGCGTCAAGCAGCGAGCGGCGCAGTCCTCGGGGCTGTCGGGCAGCCAGGCGGAGCTGCTCGAACGCCAGCGCAGCGAAACGGATCAGTCGGCGACGGCCATTGCGCAGATGGCGGCGACCATTCAGGAAGTGACCCACAACGTGCAGACCACCGCTACCGCAGCGGCCGACGCCGACCGCCTGGCGCAACAGGGCAGCGGCCTGGCCGAACAGAGCCTCAAGGCCATGGGCCACATGAATCAGGCGGTGAACGAGATCGGCCAGGCGGTCAATGCCCTGGCCGAGGAAACCCAATCGATCGGCAGCGTCGCCGATGTCATCACCTCCATCGCCGAGCAGACCAACCTGCTCGCGCTCAACGCCGCCATCGAAGCGGCACGGGCAGGCGAGCAGGGCCGAGGTTTCGCCGTGGTGGCCGATGAAGTGAGGTCGCTGGCCATGCGCACACGGGCGTCGACGGACCAGATCCATCAGATCATCGCGTCACTGCAGGCCGGCGCCGAACGTGCGGTGGCCACGGCCAGCAAGGGCGAGCAGATCTCCCAGGACAGCATGCGCAGCGTCGATGCGGTGCAGAACGCTTTGGTCGGTATTTCCCAGGCCGTGAGCCGCATCACCGGCATGAGTTCGCAAATGGCGACGGCGTCCGAGCAACAGAGTCATGTCGCCGAAGACATTAACCAGCAGATCACCCGTATCGCGCAGTTGTGTGACCACAGCGCCGGGCAGGCCCGGCAGGGCGCCGAGATCAGTCAGGACCTGGAGCGCATGGCCGAGTACCTGCACAGCCTGGCGGAACGGTTCAACCGCTAGACCCTGACGGCGGCCAGGCCACGGCGTTTCTCGCGTCGCATCGCGCTGGCCTGGCCGCTGCCGGGCTGGCACAATCGCGGGCATGTCCAAACGAAGCCAATGCCCCCGCTGTCAGCGTCCGCACAGCCATTGCCTGTGCGCGCTGATTCCGAGCCTCGACAGCCGCACCCGCGTGCTGATTCTGCAGCACCCCAGCGAAGTGAACCATGCGTTGAATACGGCGCGCCTGGCGGCGCTGGGGCTGAACAATGCCGAGATCAGGGTGGGCGAGGTCTTCGACGACCTGGAAACCTGGCTGCACGTGCCCGGCTATCAAGCCTGCCTGCTGTTCCCCGATGCCCGTGCCGAGCCCCTGCAGGCCTACACCGATGCCGACCCGCCGCGCTTGCTGGTGGTGCCTGACGGCACCTGGCGCAAGGCCCGCAAGCTGTTGCATCTGAACCCGCTGCTGGCCGGCCTGCCGACCGTCACGGTGCCCGCGGGATCGGTGTCTCGCTATCGCCTGCGCAAGGCCCCTGGCCCCGGCGCCCTGGCCACACTGGAGGCCATCTGCCTGGCGCTGGAAACCCTCGAGGGTGCCGGCCGGTTCCAAGACCTGCTCAAACCCTTCGATGCCTTGATCGATGGGCAGATCCAGGCCATGGGGCCGGCAACGTATCAGCGCAATCACCTGGACAGGGTCAGCGCCAGTGATGAATAGGCCAGCCGGCGCTTTCGGCGTGTTCGCGTAATACCGGGTCCGGGTTGACCACGTGTGGGTGCTCGACCTCCAGCAGCAGCGGCAGGTCGTTGCGTGAGTCCGAATAAAAACTGGCACCGTCCAGGCTTTCGCCCTGATCGTGCAGCCACTCACGCAGGCGCGTGACCTTGCCTGCACGGTAAGTCAGCACGCCGAGGGTTTGCCCGGTGTAGGTGCCGTGGGCCACGTCCAGTTCGATGGCCAGGTAATCATCCACCCCGAGCCGGTCGGCGATCGGGCCCACCAGGTGGGTTCCGGACGCGGAAATGATCAGGATCCGGTCGCCTTCGGCACGATGGCGGGCAATGGTGCGCGTGGCTTCACTGAAGATGATCGGTTCGATGACGTCCTCGACCCAAGGCTCCACCAGGTAGCGCACTTCTTCCGGCGTCCGCCCGGCCATGGGCTCCAGGCTGAAGGCCATGAAGGTTTCCATGGCCAGCTCGCCGCGGCCGTACGCCGCCATCAACTCGTCGTTGCGGCGCATGAAGGACTCGCTGTCGACCCAGCCGAGGCGGCCCATCTGCTCGCTCCACAACGACGCGCAGTCACCGTGGATCAAGGTTTCGTCCAAATCGAAAATCGCTAGCGGCATGCGTCCGGTTCTCCTGCAAAGCCCTCAGGCTACCTCACAAAGGGCCTGTGGATCGATACTCAGCGATACCCGCTGGCCATCGGGCAGCAAATCGCTGGCGCGCTGGTTGAGCACGTCCACCACCAATTCCACGTTGCGCGCCTGCACCCGATAACGAATGACATTGCCGAGCAGGCTATGGCTGCGGACCTGCGCGTCGAGCGCCCCGGTGTTCGACAGGGCGATGGCTTCCGGACGAATCGCCAGCCGGGTATGGATCGGACGTTGCAGCAGTTGGCTGGCCTGGTCGGCGTCCAGCAGGTTGTAATTGCCGATAAAACCTGCGGCAAAGGCGTTGGCCGGGGCGGTGTAGAGGCTTTGCGCGTCACCACTCTGCACGATCCGGCCCTGATTCATCAGAAAGATACGGTCCGACAGGGTCAGCGCCTCCTCCTGGTCGTGGGTCACGAAAAGGGTGGTCAGGCCCAGCTCCCGTTGGATCTGGCGGATCTGCTCGCGCAGGTGCTTGCGGATGCGCGCATCCAGCGCCGACAGCGGTTCGTCGAGCAGCAGCAGGCGCGGCCGGGTGACCAGCGAACGGGCCAGCGCCACCCGTTGGCACTGGCCGCCGGACAGTTGGTGCGGGTAGCGACTGGCCAAAGCGTCCAGCTCCACCAGCTGCAGCACCTCACTGACTCGCCGTGCGCTGTCCGCAGCCGGCACCTTGTGCATGCGCAGGCCGAAGGCGACGTTCTGCTGGACGGTCATGTTGGGAAACAGGGCGTAGCTCTGGAAGACCATGCCAATGTCTCGTTTCTGCGGGCTCAGCGGCACCAGGTCCTGGCCGTCCAGCAGGATGCGGCCGCTGCTGACCGGGGTCAGGCCGGCGATGCAGCGCAGCAGGGTCGACTTGCCGCAGCCGGAGGGCCCCAGCAAGGTCACGAACTCCCCGCGCGCGAGGGTGAAGTCGATGTCGCTGAACACTGGTGTGTCGGCGTAGTGCTTGCCCAATTGTTCGACGCTGACGTAGCTCATCTCAGTCTTTATCCCGGTTGAGTCGGTTGGCGCCCCAGGTCAGCACCAGCACGAACAGAAAATAGGAAATCACCAGGGCGCTGTTGAAGTGGCCGCTGCTGTTGCGCATGTTGTTCAGGTAGACCTGCAGGGTTTCGTAGCGGGTGCCTACCAGCAGGTTGGCGAACACGAACTCGCCGAACAGGAACGAAAACGACAGCAGCAAGGCCACCATCAGGCCTTTGCGCAAGTTCGGCAGCACCACCAGCCAGGCCGCCTGCCAGGTGCTGGCACCGAGCAATTGGGCGGCGTCCATCAGGTCGTGCAGTTTGATCGCCTGCAGGTTGTTGGTGATGGCCCGGTACATGAACGGCAAGGCCACGGTGAAGTAGCAGCCGATCAGAATCCAGGGCGTGCCGACCATGGCCAGCGGCCCGGAACCGTACAGGTTGAGCAGGCCCACCGAGGACACCACCGGCGGCACGGCGAACGGCAGCAGAATCAGAATGTTCATCAGCGCGTCGAGGCGCGGAAAGTGGTAATGCACGACGAACAGCAACGGCAGCACCAGCACCACCGAGAGCAGCAGCGCACCGATGCACACCAGCAACGACTGACCGAAGGCTTGCAGAAAGCGTGGGTCGGCCCACAGCGCCAGGTACCATTTGAAGGTCAGCCCGCTGGGCAGAACGCTCGCCGACCAACTGGTCGCCAGCGAATACAACAGCGTGCCCGCCAGCGGCAGCAGCAGGATCAGAAACAGCAGCCACACCACCGCACGGTGGTACAGCCCCGCCGGGCCTCGTTCAGCGCGCGACATGGTAGCTCCTTCGCAACAGCCATTGGTGCACGACGGTGACCAGGGTCATCAGGCCGACCAGAATCATGGCCAGGGCGCTGGCCAGGTTCGGGTCCAGGCTGATATCCCCGGCCACCATGGCCGCGATGCGGATGGGCAGGACATTGAAATTGCCGGTGGTCAGCGCGTACACCGTGGCATAGGCGCCCAGGGCGTTGGCCAGCAGAATCACGAAGGTGCCCAGCAGCGCCGGCGTCAGTACCGGCAAGCCGATGTGCCGCCAGTAATCCCAGGCGCTGGCGCCCAGCAGCGCCGCAGACTCGCGCCAGTCTTCGCGCAGGGCATCGAAGGCGGGATACAGCAGCAGTACGCCGAGCGGAATCTGGAAATAGGTGTACGTGATGATCAGGCCGGTTTTGGAATACAGGTTGAAATCATCGATCAGGCCAATGTCCTTGAGCAGCAGGGTCACCGCGCCATTGAAACCCAGCAGGATGATGAAAGCGAACGCCAGGGGCACGCCGGAGAAGTTGCTGGTCATGTTGGCGAAGGCCGCGACGAAGTCGCGCAGGCGCGAGTCGACGCGCCGTAACGAATAGCTGCCGATCAACGCGATGATCAGGCCGAACAGGCTCGACCAGAAGCTGATCTCCAGGCTGAACTGGATGGCCTGGCGGTAGAACCTCGAACTGAACGCCTTGCTGAAGTTGGCCAGGCTCCACTGGCCGTCGACCTGCACGCTGCCGATCGCCACCCAGAGCAGCGGGGCGATCTGGAAGGCGATGAAAACAAGGGCGAATGGCAGCAGGCACAGCAGCGCCAGCCCTTTACCTCGGGTCGGTGTTGTCACTTGTCGGGCTACTCCGGTGCGCGGGTGCTGCGCCGAGCCCGGACGCGGGCAGGGCCGGCGCCGACTCGGCACAGGGGGACGTCACTGCATTTCGATGATCACTTGCTCCTGCCACTGTTGCGGCAGCGCCTTGGAACTCTTTTCCCAAGCATCGGCATTCTTGATCGGCTGCACTGCCTTGTACTGCTCGGACGGCAACAGCTTGGCAGCGACATCCGCAGGCAACTGAACGTGGTCGGCCCGGATAGGCCGGGCGTAGCCACGGGCCAGATTGATCTGGCCGGCATCGCTGAGGATGTATTCGCGAGCCAGTTTCGCGGCGTTGGGGTGCTTGGCGTATTTATTGATGATCGTGCTGTAGCCGGAGATCACCGAACCGTCGGAAGGAATCAGCACGTCGAAGCGCTTGGGATCGATCTGGTCGCGATAGCTCAGGCCGTTGAAGTCCCACACCACGCCGACTTCGATTTCGCCTTTTTCCAGGGTCTGGATGGTGGGGTTGGCCAGGGACAGGCGTTTCTGCTGGGCCAGCTTGGTGAACAAGGCCAGGCCAGGCGCCAGGTTGCTTTCATCGCCCTTGTAGGCAATCGCGGCCGCCAACACACCGTTGGCCGCCTGGGCGGCAGTGCTCACATCACCGATGGCGACCTTGTACCTGCCTTTTTCCAGGTCGGCCCAGCTTTTCGGCGCGTCGGCGTCCTTCACCAGTTGCTTGTTGATGATGAAGGCGATGGTGCCGGTGTAGGCAAGCATCCAGTGGCCGTCCGGATCCTTGGCCCAGTCGGGGATCTGCGCCCAGGTCGACGGCTTGTAGGGCTGGGTGACGCCCTGCTTGAGCGCGATCGGCCCGAAGGCGGCACCCACATCGCCAATGTCGGCACTGGCATTGTCCTTCTCGGCGGCGAACTTGGCGACCTCCTGGGCCGAGCTCATATCGGTGTCCATGTGCTTGAGCCCGTATTGGCGGGTCAGGTCGTCCCAGGTGCCTTTCCAGTTGGCCCAGGCATCGGGCATGCCGACACTGTTGATCACTCCCTCGGACTTGGCGGCCGCTTCCAGGGTGGCGAGGTCGGGCCCGGCGGCGAACACCGAACCGCTCATGGCAATGGCCGAACTCAACAGTGAGGCCAGAAAAAGCTTTTTCATCCGAAGCTCCTATGAACGCCCGGGGCATCCAGGCGAGTATCGAGAGTGAGGTCGATGCGATTGGTCTAGGTCAGCAATACTTGAGCCAATGTAGGCACAGAGCATGACATTTTCATGTCCGACGGCCCGGGTCGCGCTTGGTCGACCCAGCCCGAGCGCCGCGTCGACTAAGCGTAGACCAGTTTCAAAGGCTTGATCCGCGTGGCCTGCAGCCGTGGGCGCACGGTTGTCGCGGGGCTCGGGTGGATGCCATTGGGCGGGGATGTCATCTGTCAGTCACGATCGTTGCCTAGGCTGCAGGGATCACCAGCGCTGCACGATTGGCGTGCTGGACTAGACCAGAAGGATGCTTTTGATGCGCGCCACGCTGCCCAGGGCGGTCACCACCATCTGCCTGGCCCTTCAGGAGCAGATCGAGCACGGCCTGTTGCCGTCGGGCTGCAAGCTGCCTGCCGAACGCAAGCTCAGCGAGGTGTTCGGTACCACGCGCATCACCTTGCGCGAAGCCCTGGTGCAGCTCGAGTCGCGCGGGGTGATCTATCGCGAGGAGCGACGCGGCTGGTTCATTGCCCCACCGCGGCTGACCTATGATCTGCTGCAACGCAGTCATTTCCATGCCATGGTTCGAGCGCAAGGCCGGCAACCTTCGACGCGGTTGTTGAGTGCGCGGCTGCAGCCCGCGCCGGCATCGGTGTGCGAGAGCCTGCAGTTGCCGCCGCTGTCCAGCGTGTACCAGCTATGCCGCGTTCGATCGATCGATCAGCGCGCGGTGTTGTACGTGGAGCATTACCTCAACCCGGCGTTTTTCGAGACCATCCTGCAGCACGATCTGACCCAGCCGCTGACCGAGTTGTATGCGCGGCACTACGGTATTCACTACGGGCGGGTGCGCTTCGAGGTCGTGCCGACCGCCTTGCACGCCGAAGCGGCCGCGGCGCTGAAAGTCTCGGTGGGCAGCCCGGGGCTGCGAGTGACGCGGGTCAACCACGACCAGCACGGGCGCCTGATCGACTGCGATCTGGAATATTGGCGCCACGATGCGATTCGCTTGAGCGCGGACGCGCCCGGGATCAGTGATTGACGGTGAACGCCAGCATGGCCGACAGTTGGCACAGCGGCCGGCCGCTGTCGGCGTGCCACTGGTTGAAGACGGACTGCACCAGGGCCTGGTCGCGCTTGCTGCTGGGCACCTTGTCGACGATGTTCTGCGCATTGAGCGCCGCGACGACGTCCCAGGTCGGAATGAAGGTGTCCTTGCCGATCATGCGCAGAAACCGCGGGGCACTGAGCCCGCCCATCTGGTTGCCGTGCTTGGCCAGGTACTGCCACAGGCCGACGATATCCTCGACCGGCCATTGGGCGATGAACGCGCCAAAGCTGCCGTGTTCATGGGCCACATCGAGGATCATCTGCGCATTGCGCGGCACGCTTTTGAGCTTGCCCAAATGGCGAATGATGCGAGTGTCCTGCATCAGCCGTTCCAGGTGCTCGGCGCCCATCAGAACCACTTTCTCGGGGTCGAAACCGAAGAACACCTGCTCGAACGCCGGCCACTTGGCATCCACCAGGCTGTGTTTGAGGCCGGCCCGGAACACCCGCAGCGCCAGCGTCGACAGGTAGCGATCGGCGCTGATCGCGCGCAGTTGCGCGGCGGACTTGGGGGTGGGCAGGTGGGCTTCCAGGGCTTTGGCCGAGCCGAAGCGGTTCAGGCAATACTCGTTCAACCATTTGTAATCGTGCATCAATCGTTTCCTGGTTCAGTCATCCTGAACGCATCGTCGGTGCCGGGCAGCGGGGTGCCGTGGCGCAGCCAGACCTGATCGATGGAGTGGTCGCCGGTCTTGTGCAAGACCATGTGTGCCCGGGAGCGGGTGACCAATATGTTTTCCTCGAGGTTCTTCAGGTTGACTTCACGCCACAGGCGGTCGGCGCGTGCTTGCGCCTGCTCTGCCGGGGCAGTGGACAGGCGCGTGAAGCGCTCGCTGTACCAGCGTTGGATGTCTTCGGCATCGGCGTCCAGGTAGATCGAGAAGTCCGGCCTGGCGTCCAATTGCAGAATGTTCAAGCCTTCGAGGATCAGCACGTCGGGTTGTTCAATCCAGTGTGGCGGGTCGTTGATCACGTCCTTGACCACCTGCGAGTAGACCGGCACGGCCAGGGCCGGCTCACCCTGGCTCACGTCCAGCAGGAACTGCTTGAGGGCCTCGGTCCGGTAGCTTTCCGGGAAGCCCTTGCGGTGCATCAGGTGACGCTGTTCGAGTTCGGCATTGGGGTATAGGAAGCCGTCGGTGCTGACGATGTCCACCCGGGGCTGGCCGGGCCAGCGTTCGATGAGCGCCTTGAGGGTCGTGGACAGGGTGCTCTTGCCCGCCGCGACACTGCCGGCAATGGCGATGATATAGGTATGCGCACGTTCGGCGCGCACGTACTGCTGGTGAATGTAGTCACTGACATGCGCCAGGGTCTGGGCATTGGCTCGCACACCGCATGGGTAGTGGTGGAAAAGATCGGTGTTCAAGCAGGTTTCGCCCATTGTCGATTCAGTGAAAAGCGCCAGCGCCTCAATCACGCTTGCCGGCCAATCGCAGCGCGGTCTGACCCAGGCGCTGGCCCAGCGCGCGACACAGCGCGGTTTCATGCTCGTCCAAGGCGCGCTTGCCATCGGGGCCTGCATGGTGGCTGGCACCGTAGGGCGTACCGCCGCCGCGGGTCTCGATCAGCGCCGACTCGCTGTAAGGCAGCCCGGTGATCAACATGCCATGGTGCAACAACGGCAACATCATCGACAGCAGCGTGGTTTCCTGGCCGCCGTGCAGGCTGGCGGTGGAGGTGAACACGCCGGCCGGCTTGCCCACCAGGCCACCGCTGAGCCACAGGCTGCTGGTGCCGTCGAGGAAATACTTCAGTGGCGCGGCCATGTTGCCGAAGCGCGTCGGGCTGCCCAGCGCCAGGCCGGCGCAGTGTTTCAAGTCGTCGACCGTGGCATAGGGGGCGCCCTTGTCGGGAATGCCGGGAGCCACTGCCTCACAGTCGGTGGACACGGCCGGGACCGTGCGCAATCGGGCTTGCAAGCCCGTCAATTCGACGCCGCGGGCGATCTGCCGGGCCATTTCACCGGTGGCACCGTTACGCGTGTAGAACAGAATCAGAATATAACCGTCGCTCACTGCACAATCTCCAGCACACGCTCGGGGGGACGGCCGATGACCGCCCGTTCGCCGTTGACCAGGATCGGCCGTTCGATCAACTTGGGGTGCGCGACCATGGCGTCGATGAGCGCGGTTTCACTCAGCGTCGCATCGGCCAGGCCCAGTTCGCGGTAGTGCTCCTCGCCGGTGCGCAACAGTTGCCGCGCGCCGATGCCGAGCTTGTCCAGCAGGCGGGCGAGGGTGGCCGCGTCAAGCGGCTCGTCGAGATAGTGCACCACGTCGACGGCCAGGCCACGCGCTTGCAGCAGGGCCAGCGCAGCACGCGATTTCGAGCAGCGCGGATTGTGGTAAAGGGTCAGGTCGGTCATGCGCAGGTAGCCTCCGGCGTGAAGTGGCGAGTATTCTACCCACGTGGTGATCATCGGTCGCCTGTTTCGCTCAACGGCTTGATAAGGAAGGCGGCATGACCCGGTCGATATTGATGATGTTCACCCTGTTGTCCAGCGTATTGCTCGGCGGCTGCGGCGCCGACTACGGCACCGATCAGAACGGCCGCGCCGTCACCGCCGCCGAGTTGGAGAAACAGTGGCTGGTGGTCAACTACTGGGCCGAGTGGTGTGGGCCCTGCCGCAAGGAAATCCCCGAGCTCAATGCCCTGGCCGACGAGCTCAAGGGCAGGGGTGTCACGGTGGTGGGGGTCAACTTCGACAATGTCCAGGGCGAGGAGCTGAAAAAGGCTGCCGAAGCGCTGGGCATCCGTTTCACCGTGCTGGCACAGGACCCGGCCGCACGCTTCGAGTTGCCGCGCAGTGAAGCCCTGCCGGTGACCTACCTGATCGACCCGAACGGCAAGGTCCGCGAGCAGATGCTCGGCGAGCAGACCGGTGCCGGCATCAAGGCGCGCCTGGCCGCCCTCAAAGGGGCCTGACCGGTCCTCAAACGCACTGGCGGCAGAAGTGCTTGTCACCTTCGCTGCGCCAGCCGAGTTCGGCGATACGCGCCTGGGCCGCCGGCTGTTGCGCCTTGCTGCCCAGCTTGGCATCCACCGCGAACTCGAAACTCAGCTCCGCCTGGCAGCGGTCGCACTTGACCTGCCACTGGTGAATGGCCAGTTCGCCGAATACCGGGCCACGCGCCACCGCCACCCATTGCCCGGGCGGGTTGATCAGGTGGCGAACCTTCTCCACGGTCAGGCGCATGGACAAGTCTTTGCTGCCCTTGAGGGTTACCAGCAAGGTGTCGTCGTTGTGGATCGAGCCACCGTTGCCGGTGACCTGATAGCGCCCCGGCGCCAGGGCGCGGCATTCGATCAGGGTGTGCTGTGGATTGAGCAAGCTGAAGCGGAAATCGTGTTCGACCATGGGTCCTCCAAAAGTGCGCGGTATGCTACCACGACCGGCACCTCACGCGGCGTCGCGTGCCTGGGCGGCGAGGCGCTCGATGGCCGCGTTCAGCTCCTCGAGCGCGGCGTGGGCCTGGGGGTCGCCTTGTTTGAGCAGGGTTTCGCTGCGTTGGCAGGCCGCCCGTAACTGCGGCACACCACAGTAGCGGGTGGCGCCGTGCAGGCGGTGGACGCGTTCGAGCAATGCCGTGGTGTCGGCCGCGTTGCGTGCGTCCTGAATGGCTCGGCGGTCGTCCTCCAGGGTGGTCAACAGCATCGCCAGCATGTCTGCCGCCAGGTCGGGCTTGCCAGCGGCCAGGCGCAGGCCTTCCTGCGGGTCAAGCACCAGCAGCGCGCTTTCCTGTAGCAGCACTTCCTGCTGGTTGACCTGCCCATGCAGCGTCAGGCCGGTCCACTTCAACACCACCTGGGCCAATTGCCGCTCGCTGATGGGCTTGGTCAGGTAGTCGTCCATGCCGCTTTGCAGCAGCGCGCGCTTTTCGTTGGCCATGGCGTGCGCGGTCAGGGCCACGATGGGCAGCGCGGTGGCGCCCTTGCTGCTTTCCCAGGCGCGAATGTGCTCGGTGCTTTGCCGGCCGTCCATGCCGGGCATCTGCACGTCCATCAAGACCAGGTCGAACGTCTGGTTCTGCACCGCCTCGATGGCCGACTGGCCATTGTCGACGGCGCTGACCAGGGCGCCCAGGTCTTCGAGCAGGGTCTGCACCAGCAGCAGGTTCGCCGGGTTGTCGTCCACGCACAGCACGCGCGCAGGGCGGTCGTTGTGACTGTCCTCACCGCGCACCGGGAGCTGTCGCGGGTTGATCAGGTCGGCGAGCGCGCGTTTGAGCTTGCGGGTACAGGCGGGCTTGGCCTGCAGTTGGGTGTGCGCGTCCGGCACGGCATTGTGAAATGCCGATTGCTCGGTGGTCGGGCAGAGTACCAGCGCGCGGCAACCTTGTTGTTCGATACTGTGCACGTGCTGGAGCAGGCGTTCCGGGGTGACGTCGTCGTGGGTCACGCCGAACACTGCCAGCGCCATCGGCTTGCCGGCCTGTTGGGCGGCGTCGACTCCGGTAACCAGCTTGTCCACCGAGTTGAACGCACTGACTTCCAGGCCGCAGTCTTCCAACTGATGCACCAGCGCCTGGCGCGCCAGGTCGTGGCTGTCGACCACGGCCACGCGGCGGCCGAGCAATGGCGCCGAAGGCAGGTCTTCGGCGTCTTCGCGGGCCTTGGGCAGGCTCACGCTGATCCAGAATTCCGATCCCTGGCCAGGGGTGCTGTCAACGCCGATTTCACCGCCCATCTGCTCCACCAGGCGCTTGGAAATCACCAGCCCCAGGCCGGTGCCCCCAGGCTGTCGGGACAATGAATTGTCGGCCTGGCTGAACGCCTGGAACAGCGCCCGCACATCCTGGCTGGACAGGCCAATGCCGGTGTCCTGCACACTGATGCGCAGTTGCACGCTGTCTTCGGTCTGGTCTTCCATCATCGCCCGCGCCACGATGGTGCCCTCGCGGGTGAACTTGATCGCGTTGCTGACCAGGTTGGTGACGATCTGCTTGAGTCGCAGCGGGTCGCCGACCAGCGCCAGTGGCGTATCGCGATAGACCAGGCTGACCAGCTCCAGCTGCTTGGCATGGGCGGCGGGGGCGAGAATGGTCAGGGTGTCCTGGAGCAGGTCGCGCAGGTTGAACGGGATGGTGTCCAGCACCAGCTTGCCCGCCTCGATCTTGGAGAAGTCGAGAATCTCGTTGATGATGCCCAGCAGGCTGTCGGCGGACTTCTCGATGGTGCCCAGGTAATCGACCTGGCGCGGTGTCAGCTCACTTTTCTGCAGCAGGTGCGTGAACCCCAGGATGCCATTGAGTGGGGTACGGATTTCGTGGCTCATGTTGGCCAGGAATTCGGATTTGATCCGGCTGGCTTCCAGCGCCTCCTTGCGCGCCAGGTCCAGTTCGATGTTCTGGATCTCGATGGTTTCAAGGTTCTGCCGCACGTCCTCGGTCGCCTGATCGACGCTGTGCTGCAATTCTTCCTGGGCATCCTGCAAGGTCTCGGCCATGCGGTTGATGCCGGCTGCCAGGGCGTCGAGCTCGTGGCTGCCCATGGCTGGCAAACGGCTTTCCAGGTTGCCGTCCTTGAGCTGGGTAACGGTCTGCTTGATCTTTCGAATCGGCACGCTGATGCTGCGGCTCATGTGCACGGCCAGCAATGCGGTGGCCACCAGCGCGGCGATGATCAGCATCAGGCTGGCGAACAGGTTGCGGTAGCCGCGCAGCAAGGTGCCGTCGTGGGACACTTCCAGCTCCACCCACCCCAGCAGCCGGTCGGCCTCGTTAGTGATCGGCGGGCCGGCGAGGTCGCGGTGGCGACCGAATACCGGCAACAGGTAGCGCGTGGCGTCGAAGCCGCTGCGCTGCAGGGGATGAGTGCTGTTGCCGATCGGCACCGCGTTGAGCATGGTCGGCCCGGCGTGGGCCTTGGTGCTGCGGTCGATGCCCAGAAAGGACACCGAGCGCACGTCCGGCTGGTCCAGGGCGTCCGCCGCGATCCGCGCCAGCAGTTCGTGGTCCCCGCGCACCAGAGCCGGGGCGACCAGCGGCGCGAGCTGCTCGGCCATCAGCTCGCCGCGTTCCAGCAACTGGCTTTTCAGGTCGGCCTGCTGCACATAAGTGAAATAGCCGCCCAAAATCAGCGCCATCAACCCCGCCGGCACCAGCGCCAGCAGCAGCACACGGCTTTTGATACCCAGTTTGTTCAGCACGCCGATCTCCGCAGCAGGGGCTTGAAGCGTGGAAAATACCGCGCCCGCGCCAGATATGCACCTGATGCGGCAATCCCGACCGCGTTCGGCCCTTAAATAACCGCGTTATGCACTAACGCTATAAGCCCCTTACTTTGCGTGATATGGGTCGAACGCTTTTGCCGGTATGATAGGCCACCCCCGCAGTCTGGATTGCGAATACGTCATGACACCGCAGTACCTAACCATCGCCGATTGCGTCGGCAACACTCCGCTGGTGCGTTTGCAGCGCCTTGGTGGCGACACCAGCAATACGCTGTTGCTCAAGCTCGAAGGCAACAACCCGGCCGGCTCGGTCAAGGATCGTCCGGCCCTGTCGATGATCACCCGCGCCGAAAGCCGAGGCCAGATCCAGCCGGGTGACACCCTGATCGAGGCGACCTCCGGCAACACCGGCATCGCCCTGGCCATGGCGGCGGCGATCAAGGGGTACCGGATGATCCTGATCATGCCCGACAACTCGACGGCCGAACGCAAGGCGGCCATGACGGCCTACGGCGCGCAGTTGATCCTGGTGACCCGCGAAGAGGGCATGGAGGGCGCTCGCGACCTGGCCGAGCGCATGCAGGCCGAAGGTCGTGGCAAGGTCCTGGACCAGTTCGGCAACGGCGACAACCCCGAGGCGCACTACCACGGCACCGGCCCGGAAATCTGGCAGCAGACGGGCGGCACCATCACTCATTTCGTCAGCTCGATGGGCACCACGGGCACCATCATGGGCAATTCGCGCTACCTCAAGGAGCAGAACCCCAACGTGCAGATCGTTGGCCTGCAACCGATGGAGGGCGCTTCGATTCCCGGTATCCGCCGCTGGCCGCAGGAATATCTGCCGACCATCTATCAGGCCGAGCGCGTCGATCGCATTCTCGACATGGCCCAGGCCGAAGCCGAGGACATCACTCGCCGCCTGGCCCGCGAAGAAGGGATTTTCTGTGGGGTGTCTTCGGGCGGTGCCGTGGCCGGCATGCTGCGCCTGTCGCGTGAGCTGGAAAACGCGGTGATCGTGGCGATCGTCTGCGACCGTGGCGACCGGTACCTGTCGAGCGGCATCTTCGATGCGCCCAACTGATGGCTAAGGTCCGGCCTGGCCTGCGCTTCCAGCCTGCGGGTGGTACCCGTGCCGCGCAACTGCCGGTGGGCAAGAAACAGCGCCTGGTCATCGAACGCCTGAGCAACGACGGCCGCGGGATCGCGTTCCTGGAGGGGCGCACCTGGTTCGTCGCCGGTGCCCTGGCCGGCGAAGAGGTGGAGGCCAGGGTACTGGGCACCCACGGCAAAGTGGTGGAAGCGCGGGCCGAACGCATCGTGGTGGCCAGTGAACGCCGGCGTCCGGCACCCTGCAAGCATTTCTCCACCTGCGGCGGCTGCAGCACCCAGCACCTTCACCCTGCAGACCAGCTTGCGCTCAAGCAGCGTCTGCTGGCCGAGCAGTTGCAGCGTGTGGCCGGCATCGAACCGCAGGCGTGGGCCGCACCGCTGACCGGGCCGGAATTCCACTACCGGCGGCGGGCCCGTATCGCCGTGCGCTGGGACGCCAAGGCCCGGCGCCTCAATGTCGGTTTTCGTGCCGCTGCCAGCCAGGACATCGTCGATATCGATGACTGTCTGGTGCTGGTGCCGTCTTTGCAGGCGATCCTGCGCGCCTTGCCCGAGATGCTGCGGCGCTTGAGTCGACCGCAGGCATTGGGCCATGTGGAATTGTTCCAGGGCACTGCGGCGGCCCTGCTGCTGCGCCATACCGCGCCGCTGGCCGACAGCGACGTGCAGGTGCTGCGCGAGTTCTGTGCAGGCTTCGCCGCCCAGCTGTGGCTGCACGGTGACGAAGGGCCTCAGCCCGTGGACGTCGATCAGCGCCTGGGGTTTGTCCTGCAGCCCTGGAACCTGAGCCTGGCCTATCGGCCGGGTGACTTTGTCCAGGTCAACGCAGCGGTCAACGATGCAATGGTGGCCCAGGCACTGGAATGGTTGGCGCCCCAGGCGGGCGAGCGTGTGCTGGACCTGTTCTGTGGGCTGGGCAACTTTGCCTTGCCGCTCGCTGCGCAGGCCCGCGAAGTGGTCGCGGTCGAGGGTGTGCAAACCATGGTCGACCGGGCCGCAGAGAACGCGCTTGGCAACAATTTGCATAACGTCCGCTTCTTTCAGGCCGATTTGTCACAGCCGTTGCACACTGCGCAATGGGCCGCTGAAGGCTTTTGTGCGGTACTCTTGGACCCACCCCGCGACGGTGCATTCGAAGTCGCGCGGACAATGGCCGCTTTAGGCGCGAAGCGCCTGGTCTATGTGTCTTGCAACCCCGCAACGCTGGCCCGTGACACGGTCGAATTGCTCAGGCAGGGCTATAGGTTAAAACGTGCCGCAATCCTCGATATGTTTCCACAAACAGCGCATGTCGAGGCGATGGCTTTATTTGAAACGGACCAGGACGGTCCGTCTAATCCGACTGGCGTGCGAAAAGCCTGACCCCTGCCGGCACAGCCGGGGTCATAGCCAGCGACTGTTGATGCGTTAGCGACGCGTCGTAGGGAAGGTAAGCGACATGGTACAGGTCAGAGCAAATCAGCCGATCAATACCGACGGCAGCATTAATCTCGACGCATGGCTGGATCACATTGTCAGCGTCGACCTGGCGCTGGACCGCACAGCGCTGAAAGAAGCCTGCGAGTTCGCCCGGCAGGTCGATCTGCAGGGCAACCCCGCCCATCATTCCTGGGCTGACGGCACCTCCAGTTTCCAGGCGGGCCTGGAAATCGCCGAAATCCTCGCCGACCTCAAGCTCGACCAGGATTCCCTGGTCGCTGCGGTCATCTACCGGGCGGTGCGCGAGGGCAAGGTCAGCCTCGCCGATGTCGGCCAGCGATTTGGTCCCACGGTCACCAAACTCATCGATGGCGTGCTGCGCATGGCGGCCATCAGCACCAGCCTCAGCCCGCGCCAGTCCCTGGTGCTGGGTTCCCAGGCGCAGGTGGAAAACCTCCGCAAGATGCTCGTGGCGATGGTCGATGACGTGCGCGTGGCGCTGATCAAGCTGGCCGAGCGCACCTGCGCGATCCGCGCGGTGAAAAGCGCAGACGACGAGAAGCGCAATCGGGTGGCGCGCGAGGTGTTCGATATCTATGCCCCGCTGGCTCACCGCCTGGGCATCGGCCATATCAAATGGGAGCTGGAGGACCTGTCCTTCCGCTATCTGGAGCCTGACCAGTACAAGCAGATCGCCAAGCTGCTGCACGAGCGTCGACTGGATCGCGAGCGCTTCATCACCGAAGTGATGAGTCAGTTGCACGACGAACTGCTGGCCACCGGCGTGAACGCCGACATCAGTGGCCGGGCCAAGCATATCTACTCGATCTGGCGCAAAATGCAGCGCAAGGGCCTGGAATTCAGCCAGATCTACGACGTTCGCGCAGTACGGGTGCTGGTGCCGGAAATGCGCGACTGCTACACCGCGCTGGGCATCGTGCACACCCTGTGGCGACACATTCCCAAAGAGTTCGACGACTACATCGCCAACCCCAAGGAAAACGGTTACCGCTCCCTGCACACGGCCGTGATCGGCCCGGAAGGCAAGGTGCTGGAAGTGCAGATCCGTACCCATGCCATGCATGAGGAAGCGGAACTGGGGGTCTGTGCCCACTGGAAATACAAGGGGACCGACGTCAAGTCGGGGTCCAACCACTACGAAGAGAAGATTTCCTGGCTGCGCCAGGTGCTCGAATGGCACGAGGAACTGGGTGATATCGGCGGCCTGGCCGACCAATTGCGCGTGGACATCGAGCCAGACCGGGTGTACGTGTTCACCCCCGACGGCCATGCCATCGACTTGCCCAAGGGTGCCACACCGCTGGACTTCGCTTATCGCGTGCACACCGAGATCGGCCACAACTGCCGGGGCGCGAAGATCAACGGGCGAATCGTGCCGCTCAACTACAGCCTGCAGACCGGCGAGCAGGTCGAGATCATCACCAGCAAGCACGGCAACCCGAGCCGCGACTGGCTGAACTCCAACTTGGGCTATGTCACCACCTCCCGCGCTCGCGCCAAGATCGTGCACTGGTTCAAGTTGCAGGCGCGGGACCAGAACGTGGCGGCCGGCAAGACCCTGCTCGAACGCGAGCTGGCACGCCTCGGCCTGCCGGCGGTGGATTTCGAACGCCTGGCGGAAAAAGCCAACCTCAAGACCGCCGAAGACATGTATGCGTCCCTCGGCGCGGGCGACCTGCGCCTGGCCCATCTGGTCAACGCCGCGCAGCAGCTGGTCGAACCCGAGCGCGGCAACGAGCAGTTGGAACTGGTGCCACGCAAGGCCACCGGCTACAAGCCCGGCAAGCGCGGCGACATCCAGATCCAGGGTGTCGGCAACCTGATGACGCAGATGGCCGGCTGCTGCCAGCCGCTGCCCGGCGATGCCATCGTCGGCTACATCACCCAGGGCCGTGGCGTCAGCATCCACCGCCAGGACTGCGCGTCGGTGCTGCAACTGGGGGGGCGCGAACCCGAGCGGATCATCCAGGTCAGTTGGGGGCCGGTGCCGGTGCTCACCTACCCGGTGGACATCATCATCCGTGCCTATGATCGGTCCGGGTTGCTGCGTGACGTTTCCCAGGTCCTGCTCAACGAGCGGATTAACGTGCTCGCGGTCAACACCCGCTCGAACAAGGAGGACAACACCGCCCTGATGTCGCTGACCATCGAGATTCCGGGCCTGGACGCCCTGGGCCGCCTGCTGGGACGTATCTCGCAGTTGCCGAACATCATCGAAACCCGCCGTAACCGGACGCCGTGAACGATGTATACGCTCGAAGACCTGCTGTCCCTGATGGCCCGGCTGCGTGATCCGCAGTTCGGCTGCCCGTGGGATATCAAACAGAACTACGCCAGTATCGTGCCGCACACGCTGGAGGAAGCCTATGAGGTCGCGGACGCCATCGAGCGCAACGATTTCGAGCAACTCCAGGGGGAACTGGGCGACCTGTTGTTTCAGGTGGTTTACTACAGCCAACTGGCGCGCGAAGAAGGGCGGTTCGAGTTCGCCGGGGTGATCGACGGCATCACCCGCAAACTCATTCGCCGCCATCCGCATGTGTTCCCGACTGGCGACCTGTATGCGCCTCTGGATGCACCGCGCCTCAGCGAGGAGCAGGTGAAGCTCCGTTGGGAAGAAATCAAGGCCGAGGAGCGCGCCGAAAAAGCCACGACCCCGCAGCAGTTATCATTGCTCGACGACGTTCCGGCGGCATTGCCGGCGCTGTCCCGGGCTGCGAAACTGCAGAAGCGCGCGGCCCACGTCGGCTTTGATTGGCCCGAGGCGTTGCCGGTGGTGGACAAGGTGCGCGAAGAGCTCGACGAGGTGCTCGAAGCCATGGCTAACGGTGACCCTGCCGCGCTGCACGATGAGGTCGGCGACCTGCTGTTTACGGTCGTCAACCTGGCCCGACACCTGAAGGTAGACCCCGAACAGGCGCTGCGTGGAGCCAACGGCAAGTTCGATCGACGCTTTCGTTTCATTGAACATGCCTTGCGTGACACCCCGCGCACCCTGGAAGATTGCACGCTTGATGAGTTGGACGCCCTGTGGGGCGAAGCCAAACGTCAGGAAAAGAACCTGCCCAGCTGCGGCTGAGCCGATGCATAAGTGAGCCAAGCACCATGAGCCTTTCCCTACGTGACCAATTGCTTAAAGCCGGCCTGGTCAACCAGAAGCAGGTCAAGCAAGTCAGTAAAGAGCAGCAGAAGCACAAGCGGTTGGTCAATAAAGGCCAGGCCGAGGTCGACGATTCGCAGCAGCGCCTGGCGCAGGAAGCGATGGCTGAAAAAGCCCGTCGAGACCAGGAGTTGAACCGGCAGCAACAGGAAAAGGCCGAGCAGAAAGCGCGTGTCGCGCAGATCAAGCAGTTGATCGAAGCGACCCGCCTGCCCAAGCTGACGACTGAGGACTATTACAACTTCGTCGATGACAAGAAGGTGAAGCGGTTGTCGGTCAATGGGTTGATGCGCAGTAAGTTGAGTAACGGGGCGTTGGCGATCGTGCAGCATGGAGGGGGGTACGAGGTGATTCCGCGGGAGGCGGCGGTGAAGATTCAGGAGCGCGATCCGCGCAGGATTGTGTTGCTGAATACGGCGACCGAGGAAGTGGAAGCGGCGGATGATCCGTATGCGGCGTATAAGATTCCTGATGATCTGATGTGGTAATTGAAGCGTCAGCGCCACGAAGCGCGCTGACCCAGCGCTGAAGCAGCGCCTGCCAGGCGCGTGATCTGGCTGTTGATGTTGATCTGTCCCTTGAACTTGATCTTGATCTTCTGTCCCGCTTCCAGCCGGCCAGGGACGGGGCATAAGATGGATCACGCATCGCCGTGTAGGAGTCCGGCTTGCCGGCGATGGGGCGCGCAGCGGCCCTAATGCATTCAACTCCGTATCCAGGGCCTGCTACGCAGGCCATCGCCGCCAAGGCGGACT
>Ga0157371_10000348_pt1 | contig 59339 bp, 57 predicted proteins | sample C45metaG_FD_113462 | JGI IMG/M metagenome (GOLD analysis project Ga0157371, IMG submission 113462) | Corn rhizosphere microbial communities from Kellogg Biological Station, Michigan, USA - C4-5 metaG | ecosystem: Host-associated > Plants > Roots > Rhizosphere > Soil | place: USA: Michigan... | reverse complement strand
TGTACTGGTAACTTATTTCTTTAACGAGAACATGCTTTTAGCACAATGGTTTCTTAGAAAAGATAACATGCCTAAAGCAAAAATGTTTTTAGATCGGATTACCAATTACGAAACGCAGTTGATCAAAGTTCAACATGGTTATTATAATTTATTGATCGGGTTAATTGAAAGCAGAACAGCACCGATGCAAAGTGAAAAGTATTTCAAGAAATCACTTGCATTAGGCATGCAGATGGATCATAACATTGCTTTGGCAAAATTAAGTTTAGCGGGTATTGCAATGGCTAAGCGTAATAAACGTGAAGCGACCATGTACCTTGCCGAAGCGAAAAAAGCAGATAAAAATAAATTACTGGCCGATCAGATTAAACAAATGAAAGATCAGATGGGCATGATGGACAAGCAGCAGCAAGTTCGTTACAGATAAAATTTCAAAGCCATTTCTTAACCGGAATGGCTTTTTTGTTTCAGCTCAGTTTTGTTATTGAAAATTGCAGCTTATAAATTACTATTTTTATGGATAATCTAACTTTTAAATATTCATGAAAAAAATATCTTATTTACCCATGCTGGCTTTCTTAGCCATTCTAGGTGCTTGCAATAACAAAAAAGATGCTGAAGAAAGCAATGAAAGCTTTTCATCGGCAAATCCTTTTTTTAAAGCAAGCGAACTTGCCTTTCAGGCTCCAGCTTTCGACAAAATAAAAAACGGAGATTTTAAACCGGCATTAGAAGAAGGAATGAAGCAGCAAATGGATGAAATCCGGAAAATTGCTGATCAGACCGATGCGCCAGGCTTTGAAAATACCATCTTGGCCATCGAAAAAAGCGGACAACTGCTGAGCCGGACAAGCATGGTTTTCAACCTGCTTACAGGCGCCAATACCAATCCTGAATTACAAAAGGTTAAAGAAGAGGAAGCTCCTAAACTTACTGCAAATACTGATGCCATTTACTTAAATACCAAACTTTTTAACCGGGTAGAAACCCTTTACAAAAAGAAAGATCAGCTGAAGTTAGATGCCGAATCGTTGCGCTTACTGGAGTATTATTACCAGAAATTTGAATTGGCTGGAGCAAAGCTATCTGACGCTGACAAAGACAAGCTTAAAGAGCTGAATAAAGAAGAAGCTACTTTAGGCGCAAAGTTTACCGCACAGTTACAGGCAGCGGGTAAAGGTTTAAAAAATACTACTCAACAGCCCGAATTGCAATCAATGACCGATCGTGCCAAGAGAGAGGAACTTTTTAAGAAATCATGGAACAGGGCCGAAAAAGGCGATGCAAACGATACCCGTAAAATAATTTCAAGAATTGCCCAGATCCGTTCTGCTCAGGCGGCACTACTTGGCTTTAAAAATTATGCAGCCTGGAAATTGCAAAATCAGATGGCTAAAACACCTGAAGCAGTAGAAGATTTTTTTAGCAAAGTTATTCCTGTTGCTACCGCGAAGGCAAAAAGTGAAGCGGCAGATATACAGGCTGTAATCGATCAGCAAAAAGGGGGCTTTAAACTAGAGCCCTGGGATTGGGACTTTTATGCCGAACAAGTTCGTAAAGCAAAATTTGATCTGGATGAAAACGAGGTTAAACCTTATTTCGAGTTAAATAAGGTCCTCATTAACGGTGTGTTTTATGCTGCAACACAACTTTACGGTATTACTTTTAAAGAACGTAAAGATTTACCTGTTTATCAGGAAGATGTTCGTGTTTTTGATGTAATGGACAAAGATGGAAAACAGTTAGGTTTGTTTTATTGTGATTACTATAAACGTGATAACAAAGATGGTGGTGCCTGGATGGATAACCTTGTTCCACAATCTAAACTATTCGGCACAATACCGGTAATTTATAATGTCTGCAATTTTGCAAAACCCGAAGCCGGAAAACCAGCATTAATTAGTTTTGACGATGTTACCACCATGTTTCATGAGTTTGGACACGGTTTGCATGGTCTGTTTGCTAACCAGCAATATTCCAGTCTTTCGGGTGCGAACGTAGCCCGTGATTATGTTGAATTTCCTTCCCAGTTTAATGAACATTGGGCTTCTGATCCAAAAATACTGAAGAATTATGCCCTTCACTATCAGACCGGAGCACAGATGCCGCAGGCTTTGCTGGATAAAATTAAAAAGGCGGGTTCCTTTAACCAGGGTTATATTTTTACTGAAGCTTTGGCAGCGGCCGATCTGGATATGCAGTGGCACACAATTTCCCCGGGTTCACCATTACAGGACGTTGATAAATTTGAAGCTGAGGCTTTAAAAAAAACCAATTTAAATTTATCGTATGTGCCGCCACGTTACCGCTCCAGCTATTTTTTGCATATCTGGAGTAATGGCTACGCCGCAGGTTATTACGCCTACAGCTGGACTTCTATGCTTGAAAATGATGCATTTTCATGGTTTCAGGAAAATGGAGGATTAACCAGAGCAAATGGTCAGCGTTTTAGGGATATGATTCTGTCCAAAGGAAATACGGAAGATCTTGGCAAAATGTTCTTTAATTTCAGGGGGCATAATCCTGATATTAAACCAATGCTTAAAAAGCGAGGATTGTTATAAGATAACACCATAGTACAAAGGACAGTTATTAATGTCCTTTGTACTATAATGCTTTAAATCCCATCTCTACCGATAAACCGTTCTTTACCCAAAAGAAATTGAATAGCTTTTTTGACATTGCGGTCAACCGACTCTTCCGTTTTAAGGTTGGCAATATAACGTATAATTTCCTTTTGTAAATGAGGAGCAAGGCCATCAAATATATCTTTGGCCTGTTTGTTTTTTGCTAAGGCATGTAATAATTTAGGATTGATACTAATTGTCCGTTCTTCAGTATCAAATTCAATTTCGAAAGTTACGGGGTCGCCAATATCTTTTCCGGCTGCTTTTCGCATGGGCGTATTGAGGTACAAACGCCAATCTCCTGCATATTTAACCAGGGTTTGTTTAAATTCATGACCATCAATTTTCATTTTAACAGGAAGCTGTCCTTTATTTTTTCCAGATTGATGAAAAACATAATTTAATGCTTCCTCTGGTACAAACACAAAAGGATTGATGCCTATAATTTTAATCTCAGCCTTAAAAGCTTTCGGTTTTTTGATATCCATTAATTAAAGATATTGCCTTTGATTAAAACGCCATAATTTTTGCCAATAAATCTAATGCTATGCTCTCCGCTCGACGCTCTTGGCCTAAAGCTCCCCGCAAAAACTCAAAACCAAATCCCGATTTCTATTGTAGTTAATATAAAATCTTAATCCTATGGCAACATCACAAGAAGGAAGTACAAACAATACCCAGGAAGAAAATAACATTAAAGATCTGGGTGGCAAAGCAGCCATCGAAAAACTCAGGGAGTTGGCAGAAAAAGCTGAAAGTTGTTTTTTCTGTACCAATATTAAAACAGGAATACCTTTATCCGTAAGACCAATGGCTATTCAACAGGTGGATGATGAAGGGAATATCTGGTTTATGAGCATGAAAGACAGTCATAAAAACGACGAAATCTCTGCCGATCCATTTACACATTTACTATTTCAGGCAGGCGCCCATTCAGGTTTTGTAAACATTTATGGTATTTCTGAAATCAGCAGGGATCAGGACAAAATCGACGAACTTTGGAGTCCGTTTATTAAAACCTGGTTTCAGGGAGGGAAGGACGACCCTAATATTACACTGATTAAAGTTATCCCATCAGAAGGATATTATTGGGATACCAAACATGGCACAGCCGTTGCATTTTTGAAAATGGCTGCATCCGTAATTACAGGTAAAACAATGGATGATTCAGTAGAAGGAGCTTTAGAGGTTGATTAGTGAGCTTAACTGTTTGAATTTGGTTAACCGGTTAACTGTTCTTTAAAGCGGCTAACTGGTTAATTGTTAAATTAACTGCTAACTGGAAATAGTCAATTGAAAACTGACTATTTGTCTCCTAAATAATCGAATCCTTCAAATTCTTCTCTCTGGGCTCTTTTGCTTAAGATATCATCCTCTTCAGCTTGTACTCTTGAGAAGAATAAAGCTTCGGCCTGAATTCTTTTTATTAACTGACGTACCAGCGTTAAATCAAAAGCATCTTTGCTTAATTTAATGCAGTACTCTCTTTCGTTGATTTCTAAACTTGACGTATTCATATCGCAATGATTTTAATTATCGATTGCTGTAAATATAGAAAAGGCTTGCTAAACAATTGTTAGCAAGCCTTTTAAGTTTATGTTATGTTTATGTTAAAATCTGGTATGGTGTTTTACCGTTAGATTAACAAATTAACTATTTATGCGATAGAAATAGACCATCATCTGTTTTGGCGACTTTTAAAATGCCCTTACCAGTTAACGCTTTTAAAGTGGTATCCCACTTTTTATTGCTCCAATCGGCAAGTTTAGCTTTTATATCCGTTAACAGGTATTGTTCACCTTCAGAAACCAATGCAAATAATTCTGTTTCTTCTGGTGTCAATTCAATTTTCTTTTTCTCCGGACGCATCTGCGGGAAGAATAAAACTTCCTGTATGGTGCTCTGATTGGTCATTAACATTACGATACGATCGATGCCAAAACCTAAACCTGAAGTAGGAGGCATACCATATTCTAAGGCACGAACGAAATCATCATCCATCGCCATCGCTTCGGCATCACCACGATCAGCAAGTTTCAACTGATCTTCAAAACGTTCTTTCTGATCAATAGGATCGTTCAGCTCTGAATAAGCATTTCCGATTTCTTTACCGTTCACAAATATTTCGAAACGCTCCACCAATCCTTCTGCACTGCGGTGCTTTTTAGCTAATGGTGTCATCTCGATCGGGTAATCTGTAATGAATGTAGGCTGGATCAAATTGGCTTCTACCTTATCACTGAAAATTTCGTCCACCAATTTACCGCGGCCCATGGTAGAATCCGTTTCTATGCCTAATGATGCACAGGTTTGCAAAAGCTCCTCTTCAGTCATTTTCGAAACATCAATTCCGGTATATTTTTGGATTGATTCGTACATGGTTAGTTTTTCGTATGGACCTTCGAAATTGATTTCATTTTCACCAACTTTAACTACAGCCGAACCATTGGTTGCAATGGCTACTTTTTCCAAACATTCTTCAACCATAGCCATCATCCAGATATAATCTTTATAGGCTACATAAATTTCCATTGAGGTATACTCTGGATTATGCGTACGGTCCATTCCTTCATTACGGAACATTTTACCGAACTCGTAAACGCCATCAAAACCTGCAACGATTAACCTTTTTAAATAAAGCTCGTTCGCAATACGCAGGTAAAGCGGCATATCTAAAGTATTGTGGTGAGTAGCAAAAGGGCGCGCCGCTGCACCACCGTGTATAGGCTGTAGGATAGGAGTTTCTACTTCCATCCAACCTTGCTCATCAAAGTAGTTACGCATGCTGTTAATTACCTTGCTGCGTTTGATGAAAATCTGTTTGTAATCAGGGTTTACCGTTAAATCTACATAACGCATGCGGTAACGCAGTTCAGGATTGGTGAATCCATCGTAGACATTCCCTTCATCATCACGTTTTACAATCGGTAACGGACGTAAAGATTTAGCTAAAACAGTAAAACCGGTTACATGGATAGAGATTTCTCCTGTTTGTGTGGTAAAAACATAACCCGTGATCCCGATGAAATCACCAATGTCCAAAAGTTTCTTAAATACCGTGTTATATAAGGTTTTATCATCACCAGGACAAAGCTCGTCTCTCTTTAAATAAATCTGGATACGGCCTGTTGAATCTTGTAATTCAGCAAAAGATGCAGCACCCATAATATTACGGCCCATAATACGACCGGCTAAACTAACGGTCTTATAAGCAGTTTTATCTTTTTCGTAGTTTGCTAAAATATCGGCAGCCGTAACATTAATTTCATAAGCTTCTGCCGGATAGGGTTCAATGCCTAACTGGCGTAATTGCTTTAACGACTCACGTCGTAATACTTCTTGTTCTGATAATCCTATACTCATTTCGGGTATTTTTTGCAAATTAATGATTTGCAATGTGTTTATTAATTGTAACAGGTATCGTTTCAAACATCATTTTTGAAAAGACACCTTTTGGCAAAGATAAGAAAGCTATTGTAATTAATAAATGCTTTATTTGATATAAAACAGCATTTTAGAATGTTAAAGAAATTAGATGAAAAACGGATTATTAGAAACTTTATCTGCGGTAAATACTCTATATCAATTAAAGGATACCAGAATACCTTTTTAAGGTTTGAACTTTCAGATTTTTAATTTCAATGTATTATCTTTCAGGTAGTTGCTGCCTTTTAGTTGTAGATGATGGATCGCCACTAAGCAAGCCGTTGCTGCTGATTACGCAGTAATAAGGTGCAGGAAGTTGTGCTAGCCCGCAAGCACCAATGGCTTTTGCAATTGCGCCGTAAGACGTGACCCTGCTTTGGGTATTTCTGTGGTTAAATCCCAAACCTGCTCAAAAAATAAATCGCGTTTCATCGTTTTTGCAAATGATGGGTAAACTAATGAATAAATCTCTTCATAAATTTTAAATAGGATTTCATCGGGTAAATTTTTTCAGAGATATGAGTTTAGTGTTTTACAGATGTTATATTTGCTTGGATGTCCTAGCCATTTAAAAACTATGCCCGATATAAAACAAATACCACCTTCCAGTTTTGAATTTTTGAGGTTATTAAAAAATAACAACGAACGAGAGTGGTTTAATGATCATAAAACAGACTACCAGAAAGAACTAGCATACATAGAAGCTTTTGCACAGGATTTATTAGACCTTATGAATACCCACGATGTAATTGAAACACCATCGGGAAAGAAAAGTTTATACCGCATATATCGGGATACGCGTTTCTCAAATGATAAAACGCCTTATAAAACACATTGGAGTGGAAGTTTTAAACGGGCAGGCAAACAAAGAAGAGGTGGCTACTATTTTCATATCGAACCAGGTAATAGTTTTGTGGCAGGTGGCTTTTTCGGGCCTTCTCCTCAGGATTTGAAATTGATAAGGGAAAATATTGCTTTTGATGCCCAGCCCTTGAGAGCGATATTAAATGATAAAACTTTTATTGCTTCCTTCGGGACTTTGGGAGGTGAACAATTGAAAACAGCTCCAAAGGGTTTTGATGGAGATCACCAGGATATTGATCTGCTACGTTATAAACAATTTTTGTTAGTTCATCGATTTACCGATCAGGAAGTTTTAAGTAAAGAATACTTAGGTTATTGTAACCAGACATTTAAAAACATGCGGCCTTTCTTTGATTACATGAGCGAAATATTAACAACCGATGCAAATGGATTAGATCTTTAATTGATTTTTACGATTGCTGCAAAAAATTAAAGGGTCATCATACTAATTTTGTAATGATGACCCTTTTTAATTATGATTCCGCTTCTACACCTTCTTCGTACATTTCGTTAATCGCCTCTGCATATTTCTTTTCTACAATACGGCGTTTAACTTTCATGGTCGGGGTAATTTCACCTTCATCTATATTGAAAGGATTTCGCTTGATCTTGAAGTTTTTAATGCGTTCAAATTTAGCCAGTTCGCCAGAGATTTTTTTGATATCCTGCTCCATCCAGTCGATAATTTCCTGGTTGCGGATAAAAGGATCAGCTTCTTCAAAAAACGACGGCTGAAGTTTAAAGGTTTCTTCCAGCGTTTCCCTGTTCGGGATAATGATAGCCGTGATAAATTCGCGTTTATCGCCAATTAAAAACAACTGATCAATTTTTGGGCTCTTTAAATAAATATTTTCTACAGGAGTAGGGTATACGTTTTTGCCGTATGCATTTACGATCATGTTTTTTAAACGGTCGGTAATCTGCAGGTTACCTTTATAAAAACGACCAATGTCTCCGGTGTGGAACCACATGTCTTTATCAATTGCTTCAGCAGTTTCGGCAGGTTTGTTAAAATAACCTTTCATTACGCAGTGACCTCGTACAATTACTTCTCCTTCTGCACACTCAAAATCTTCCTCAAAAGTATGGTGTGTTTGGATGCTTAGTATTGCTTTGCTTTCTACATCTTGTATGCCCACCTCAATACCAGGAATCACTCGGCCAACAGTACCATAAACCTGTCTGTGATATTCAGTTACCGACATTACCGGTGAAGTTTCCGTTAAACCGAATCCTTCCAATATTTTAATGCCCAGATCGCCAAAAAACTCACCCACATTTTTAGGTAGTGCAGCTCCGCCTGAAATCATGAATTTTAATCTTCCACCTGTTTTTTCCTTGATTTTGCTGAAGACCAATTTCTCGGCGATTCCTTTTTTTGCCGATAGGATAAGGCCTGGATTTTTGCCAGCCTCTTTTGCTAAACGGTATTTATTGCCGGTTTCTAAGGCCCAGGTAAATATTTTTGCTTTTGTTCCTCCACCTGCGGTTCCTCCTTTTATCGCTTTATCATGAATGCGCTCCAGCAAACGTGGTACGCAACTCATTACGGTTGGACGCACTTCGCCCATGTTTTTAGCCAACAATTCTAAACTTTGTGCAAAGGCAATTTTACAACCCTGTGCACAGCAAACATGATACGTAGCTGTACGTTCGAATACGTGAGATAAAGGCAAGAAAGAAAGGAAAGTTTCCGTTTGATCGATCACCGGGATTTGCTGCAAACATACTTCCACATTTTTAACAAAATTATAGTGAGTAAGCATTACACCTTTTGGCGTTCCGGTAGTACCAGAGGTATAAATTAATGAAGAAACATCCTGAGGCAATACCAGGCTTCTGCATTGGTCAATTTCAGCCCTTTCGGCAGCCGTAACCTGATGCTTAAGCGCAAGAATATCTGAAAAAGCAATTACTTCTACATTAACATCTGCAGGGATAGTAACCTTTTCGAAATCTTTAAAAGCAGGAATAATATATTTTAATTCTTTGCAATTAGCCGCAACTTTTAAAACCTTACGGTAAAGAAAATTATTCCCAACAAGAATAGCTTTTATGCCAGAGTCGTTAAGAATATAGGCTACTTCCTGCTCAGAAAGCGTAGGGTAAATAGATACATTAATTACGCCAATTTGCTGGATGCCCTGATCATAATATACATATTCAGGAGAATTTTCTATCATTAAGCCTAAACGATCACCCTTTTTTATTCCTTTTTCTAAAAAGAATGCAGAAACAGCATCGGCTCTTTTTAAGGTGTCTTCATAAGAAATTTCAGCCCATTCTGCGCCTTGTTTATGGATTAAAAAGGTTTCCTGAGGTTTATGGATGTTTTTTACAACATTCCGTAACAAAGTAGGAACAGTTGAAAACTCGTTTATTAATGGCATGCTCGTAATCTGAATATTTGTTATTTTAACAATTATAATACTTTTAGCTCTAATAATGGCAACAGTATGATAAACGCTAAAATTAAATAAAAAAATATAAAATTTGAGCGACTACAAAAGACCGTAAGAAAGAGGACAGCAGTTTTGTTTAAAAATTAATGGAATACCTGGTTTTAGGTAGATCCATATAGTGGTTTACCGTTATTTTAATCTATTTGAGCCAAATTATTAGATATTGGCACTTCAGTTGCAATTGGGCGTTTTAAAACTTAGAATTAAAAATTGTATGATGAAGACAACAAAAACAAATTTAACTATGGTAGCCAAAGGATGTGCATTTGCTTTAATAGTAGGTGTAGTGCTACAATTTGCGGCTTGCTCTAAAAGCAAAGATATTAATCCGAACGATGAAGAAATCTTGAGTAAAAAAATAGAAGATATTATTCCTCAACAGTATGTGGATAGCTTAACCAAACTGGGTTTTACTATAAATAAGGGTACTACGCCACCAAATATCGATGGCTCTTACTTATTTAAGCCTTTCACCATAAAAAACAGTAATATACCCAACGACTCTTATACGCCTGGTTATGTACTTATGGATGGCGTAGTTAAATTTTATGAGCAAAGTACCAGCGATTTCAGTATTAAAATGTTGGGTAAAAACTTTATTGGTGCAGCAGATACAAGTGTCGTAACCGCCATAAGTGGGAGTGGAAATAAATTTACAGTTTACGGAAAGGTAAAAGCGTACAGAAATGGTGGTTATAATTTTTTCGCTTTTTTAATGACTGGGGAAAAAGAGGGGAATAATATTAAAAATGGAATTGCAGGAATCATAAACATCGACGACTCTCACAGCGGACCTAATACCATTAGAGAGGGGCAAGGCCGAGTTGCCTTTGATGGCGATTATACTTCTGAACCTACAGATTTTAATAGCAAAACCGCTGCGATTACTGAAAGAAATACCATGAGCAGTAAACCATCCCAACTCAAATAACAAAGAAAGCGGCTTGGGAAATCTCCCGAGCCGCTTTTTTATTGCTGTTAAATTTATACAGAAAAACTTTCGCCACAGCCACAGCTACGGCTTGCATTAGGGTTTATAAAGTTGAAGCCTTTTCCGTTTAAACCATCGGTAAAATCTAATTCAGTTCCAGCCAGGTAAAGGAAAGATTTCATATCCAAAGCAATCTTGATTCCTTTGTCTTCAAAAAACTGATCGCCTTTTTGTTCCTCGTTATCAAAATCCAGATTGTATGATAATCCCGAACAGCCACCACCTTTTACCGAAACACGTAAAAAGTAATCAGAACCCATTTCCGAGTCCTGCATTAAGTGGTCTATTTTGTCTTTTGCTTTATCTGTTATTGTTATCATTGTGATAGAGATTTGTGATTTGAGATATTAGATTTGTGACGTATTTCAGCACCCTAAGTTAGGTGGTCTCACACATCTCAAATCTATTGTCTCACATCTATTCTAGTGGTGCGATTTTTCCAATACAATAGCTTCTAAGCCATTTTTAATGCGGTAATCGTTAATCGCTGATTTAATTGCATCTTCTGCCAATACTGAGCAGTGGATTTTTACCGGTGGTAAAGCTAATTCTTCAACAATATCCATGTTATCGATAGATAAAGCCTCGTCAATTGTTTTTCCTTTTAACCATTCTGTAGCTAAAGAAGAAGAAGCAATTGCTGAACCACAGCCAAATGTTTTAAATTTAGCATCAGTGATTACGTTGTCCTCTCCAACCTCAATTTGTAAACGCATTACGTCGCCGCACTCAGGTGCACCAACTAATCCTGTTCCTACAAATTTACTGTCTTTATTTAAAGTACCTACGTTACGTGGGTTATTGTAATGGTCAATTACTTTTTCTGAATATGCCATGTTTTCTATTTCTTAAGCCTCCTTTCGGAGATAATTTTATTTATTAATTATCGCTTTAGCGTTTGGCGAATTGTGTAAGGCGTTAGCCAATGAACCTTCTGCCTTAAACCTTCCAGCCCTCTACCTTTTTCCTGGTTTTCAATTACCAGCTTGCTTACTCAAAACTGCAAACTGCCAACTCCAAACTGAACTAGTGTTCCGCCCACTCAATTTTACTCAAATCGATTCCTTCTTTAAACATTTCCCAAAGTGGAGAAAGTTCTCTTAAGTGGTTAACTGCTTTTTGAGTTACTTCAATGGCTTGATCAATTTCTTCTTCTGTAGTAAATCTTCCTAAACCATAACGGATGGAAGAGTGCGCTAAATCATCAGATAAACCTAAACTTTTCAATACATAAGAAGGCTCTAAAGATGCTGAAGTACAAGCCGATCCTGAAGATACCGCTAAATCACTCATCGCCATCATTAAACCTTCACCTTCAACATATTTGAAAGAAATATTAGCTACGTGTGGTAAACGGTGTTGTGTATTACCATTAACATAACTCTCTTCCATTTGGTTTAAAGTGCTTTCCAGCTTGTCGCGTAGCGCAGATAAACGGATTGATTCGCTTTCCATCTCTAAACGGCAAAGTTCGCACGCTTTTCCTAAACCAACAATACCAGGAACGTTTAAAGTACCGGAACGCATGCCGCGCTCGTGGCCTCCGCCGTCCATTTGTGCAGTTACTTTAACCCTTGGGTTTTTACGGCGAACGTAAAGTACACCAACACCTTTCGGACCGTACATTTTGTGCGCAGAGAAAGCCATTAAATCAATACCATCAGCATTTACATCAACAGGAATTTTACCAACTGCCTGCGTAGCATCAGTCATAAATAAAGCGCCGTGTTTGTGTGCAATTGCTGCAATTTCTTTTACCGGTTGTATTACGCCGATTTCGTTATTGCCATACATAATCGAAACTAAAATAGTTTCAGGAGTCATAGCAGCTTCCAATTCAGCTAAATCAATTAAACCGTCTTCTTTAACACCTAAATAAGTAACGCGTGCGCCATTTTTCTCTAAGTGTTTGCAGGTATCTAAAACTGCTTTATGTTCAGTAACCGCAGTAATAATGTGGTTACCTTTTTCTTTGTACATTTCAAATACACCTTTAATGGCCAGGTTATCGGCCTCAGTTGCACCTGAAGTAAAAATAATTTCTTTTTCAGTACAGCCGATCAATTTGGCTACCTGCTCACGGGCATAATCTACACCCTCTTCAGCCACCCAGCCAAAAGCGTGATTACGACTTGCGGCATTTCCAAATTTCTCAGTAAAGTAAGGTAGCATTGCTTCCAGCACACGTGGATCTAACGGTGTTGTCGCATTATTATCTAAATATATCGGCTGTTTCATCTCTATTCTGTTAATTATATCACAAAGATACGAAAAAACTTATTTAACAATTATAAATAATAGCTATGAGCTTATAGATAAAAGCCGCATTTTTACATTCACATAACCTTATAATCTATGAATAAGATAGAACACATCGGCATCGCGGTAAAAGACCTCAACAGTTCCATAGCGATTTATCAGAAACTGCTTAATACCGATTGTTATAAAACGGAGCAGGTTGTGTCCGAATCGGTGAATACTGCTTTTTTTAAAACCGGCGAAAACAAAGTAGAGCTGCTTCAGGCTACTGCTCCGGATAGTGCAATTGCTAAATTTATTGAGAAAAAAGGAGAGGGAATCCATCACATTGCTTTCCTGGTTGATGATATTCTGGCGGAAATGGAAAGGCTGCATAAAGAAGGTTTTGTACTGCTCAGCGATTCTCCAAAAAAAGGGGCAGATAATAAGATGGTATGTTTTGTGCATCCTCAAGACACCAATGGCGTGCTGATTGAAATTTGCCAGGAGATTAAATGGGTATAAAGGAAGATGGGAGAGGTAAAATGGGAAATGGGTGATTTTTGAGATCTGTCATCTTCTCGCATGCGGGGATCTTAAAGCAGTTGGCAAGCCTTTTTTTTGAAAACGAATGGTTGTGTATTCCAAAGCACCTGTAATCCTGCTAACCGCTGTAGTCCCGATGAAGAATCGGGAGCTGCCGCTTTTATCAGGTTTATTTAATGTTGGACTGTGGTTCTTCGGAAAATGCAAATTGCCTAAACCCAATATTAACAACTCCTATTCTAACACACTTTAATCTTAAAATCCTGTAATCTTAAAAACCCTATTCTATGTCATTAATCACTATCATCAGCAAAGATTTTGATATACCGGATAACCTTTCCGAAAGCCAGTTGCGCGCTGCAATGGTTGATGCTTTTGCTTACCTCATCGATAACGATTTTCCGAAACTGATCCAGCTATTATATAAGGCAGATGTAGATCAGTATAAATTAAAAGAATTACTGGAAACGGTAGAAGGTTCCGGTTCGGCAGAAGTAATTGCCGATGCTTACATCGCCCGTCAGAAGGCTAAAATAGAAACCTGGAAAAAATATAGTCCGAAAAAGGATTAGGATGTTTCTTCTTGTGCCGGATTAAAGCGGTTATACATATCCATATCAAAAAAAGAAATGGAATTGATTTTATCGGCTTTCAGTACGAGATCTGTTTTCAGTTCATCGGTATTCGCTACTGAGCCGTCTTCAATATAACTGGCATAAACCGTTAAATACTGCGTAGTAAAAACCAGTTCTTTATCATCAGCCTTGCGGTAACCGCTAAAAGCTGGGGTAATGCGAATGTAACTTGTAGTAAAGGGTTTTGGCAATTCTTTAACCCAGCCAATGTAAAATTTGCCGCTATCCATAGTAAACTGTAAAAGGTGGGCGTCGAAAAAAGATGAACTTAATAACAGTTCAAATTCATTTCCAGAAGTAGCGATGGCTCTTTTAATGGCTTTAAGGCGGTTGATAAAAAGATTCGCGATTTCTGTGGCAGCTACCGCGACTAATAACGATAGGCTGGTGGTCCCGAAATAAGGCGCGTGGATAGGAAGCAATTTGCTAAGCTGTTCGACTGTTTCAGGCCAGATGGCAATAAAAATTGCCCTTAATATAAAACATGCACCGAGTAATAAGATGCCCGCAAAAGCAGAGTTTAATAAGATACGCTGACTTTCGAGCCGGTATTGCACATACCGCAGGTACCTGAACCTGATTAATATATAATAGCCGCCTACAAGAGGAAATAAAAGTAGGTTAAAAGGCATCTATAAGACTATTTCTTGTTTTTATCCTTTTCTATCTTTTTAAAAATACTCGATTGCATTAATGCACCCACCATTTCGATAACCCTTGGCTGCGCAAAAAAATCAGGACTTTTAATGTAGAGCTTTCCGCTGCTATCGGCATGAATGATGCCATCTAATTCGCCATGTTTTCTCATATACCAAATTTACATATATTTTTTAAATATCTGAAAAACAATATTCAGGTAGAAAAAGTTTAGCTTTGCATCGATCTGTTTTTAAGTACTTTTGGCTAAACCCGAAGTAGAAAAGCCATATAATTTAAAATTCTTTAATTAGGCTTGTAAATCAAAAATAAAATTAAGATATTTGCATCCTCTAAAATAGAGGTAGAAAGACTAATAGGAAATGTCATAAGCGTTGTTGCCAGCAAATTGCAAGAATGTTCTTGATGCTTTCACACAAATAACTAAAAATAATATTCAAATGAAAAAAGATTTGCACCCAACAAGCTACAGACCAGTTGTTTTTAAAGACATGTCTAACGAATATGCTTTCTTAACAAAATCTTGTGTAGATACTAAAGAAACAATTAAATGGGAAGATGGTAACGAGTATCCTCTTTATAAATTAGAGATTTCTCATACTTCACACCCTTTTTATACTGGTAAAATGAAATTGGTTGATACAGCAGGACGTATCGATAAATTTAAAAACCGTTACGCTAAGAAATAATTTTAGCAACAAAAAGCATTTTTTGAAGTCCCTTTGCCAAAAGCATCGGGACTTTTTTTATTTTTGCTGCTTATGACAATCAATCTATTTGATGATGCTTCCTGGATGTCTCTACGGCCGCTTACGTTTACTAGGCCCGTGGCCGATTTACGCATTGGTATTTTAACTATTGCCGAAAAATGGGCCAAATATTTAAAGGCCGATTTTGGTTTTCAAACCCAGGATTACCTTTCCATAAAATTTGCTCCAAAGCCTAATGCAGATTTATTCATAAACGGTTCTGTTTGTCCTGATGAAGCTTTGCTTAATGCAATTTCAAATCTTAAGGCAGGTGAAGCACTTTATAAAAGAGATGTTGTTGTAGCTTACATTTCGGATCAACACGGTTTTGAAGCCGTTAAGTCGCTAAAGCAGATTGAATACCAGGGAGATTTTATACGGATTGTTTACCCTGAACATATTTTCGGGAATAATCCAGCGGAGATCAGAAAAGATTTTAAATTGTTAACCGAAGGACGCAGTTCCGCAAAACTAAGTAGTACCAATCAATTGATTGGCGATGATATTTTTCTCGAAGAAGGTGCAAAAGCCGAATGCAGCGTGTTTAATAGTACTTATGGGCCAATTTACATCGGTAAAAATGCCGAGGTTTGGGAGGGTTCTTTAATCAGGGGATCTTTTGCGCTTTGCGATAATTCATCCATTAAAATGGGTGCGAAAATATATTCGGGCACTACAATTGGCCCAAATAGCCGTGCAGGAGGTGAAATTAACAATGCTGTAATCTGGGGTAATTCAGCGAAAGGCCATGAAGGATATCTGGGCAATTCGGTAATGGGGGAGTGGTGTAATATCGGTGCTGATACCAATAATTCGAATTTAAAAAATAACTACGCAGAAGTAAAACTTTACGATTACGAAAGCCGGAAAATGCGGAATACCAACCTACAGTTCTGTGGATTGATTATGGCCGACCATGCCAAATGCGGAATTAATACCATGTTTAATACCGGCAGTGTTGTGGGGGTTGGTACCAATATTTTTGGTGCCGGTTTACCGCCAAACCATATTCCTGATTTTAGTTGGGGGGGTGCAAGTTGTTTTGAAACCTATAGACTGGATAAAATGTTCGGAACAACCGAAAAGGTATTTGCAAGAAAAGATATTGTTTTTGATGAAACAGAAAAGAATATTCTTGAGAAAGTATTTGAATTAACCGAATCGTATAGACGATTTTAATATAAAACCTGATCTGAAGAAGATCAACCAACCATTAAATAATACAAAATGAGAAAAAAGATTGTTGCCGGTAACTGGAAAATGAATTTAGATTATAACGAAGGTGTTTCGTTGTTCAGCGAAATTGTAAATATGGTTAAAGATGAACGCAAAGGCGATCAGCTGGCTATTATTTGCTCCCCGTTTATTCATTTAAACAGCTTGGCAAAATTGGGTGGTAACGATGTTAAAATTGGCGCTCAAAACATTAGCGATAAGGAAAGTGGAGCATATACGGGCGAAACTTCGGCAAAAATGGTGAAATCTGTTGGTGCAGAATATGTGATTTTAGGTCACTCAGAACGCAGACAATATTTCGCTGAAAGCGATGCATTATTAGCTGAAAAAACTAAAGTTGCCCTGGCAAATGGTTTAACACCAATTTTCTGTATCGGCGAAACGCTGGACGAGCGTAATAACGGTAGCTACTACGAAGTATTGAAAAAACAATTGGTAGAAGGTATTTTTAGTTTAACCGAAGAAGATTTCAAAAAGATCGTGATTGCTTACGAGCCGGTTTGGGCAATTGGAACTGGTTTAACCGCTTCTCCAGAGCAGGCACAGGATATTCATGCTTTTATCCGTAGTGAAATTGAAGCAAATTATGGTTTCAATGTAGCTGATGATACTACCATTTTATATGGCGGTAGCTGTAACCCGGGTAATGCGGCAAGTTTATTCTCTCAAAAAGATATTGATGGTGGCCTGATTGGTGGTGCATCGTTAAAATCACGCGATTTTACAGATATTATTAAAGCATTAAACAGCTAAATGCAATACATTAAAGCAATATTTACATTCAAAGGTATCGAAGATTATCAACAGGATCTGCTCATCAGCGATCTTGCCGATTTAGGCTTCGATACTTTCGAAGATAATGAGGGTGGTTTTACAGCTTTCGTAATTAAAGATAATTTTAGCGAGCAGGAACTAAAAGACCTGTTAGATAATTACAGTGAAGAATTTGCAACAGATTATACTCTGGAAGATGTTGCCGATGAAAACTGGAATGCTGAATGGGAGAAAAACTTCAGTCCACTGATTATTGATGATGTATGTTATGTAAGGGCAACCTTTCACGAGCCACAGCCATCGTATCCTTACGAGATTGTAATTGATCCAAAAATGGCTTTCGGTACTGGTCACCACCAAACCACCACCATGGTGATGCAGTATATTTTAGCCGCCGACCTCAAGGACAAAAATATCCTCGATATGGGCTGTGGGACCGGAATCTTAGCTATTCTTGCAGCAAAACTGGGTGCTAAAAATTTAATGGCCATCGATTATGATGATATCTGTTATGAAAGTACGTTAGAAAATGCCGCACTTAACCATGTAGATAATTTAAAGGCACTTTGTGGAAGCAAGGAAGTCATTCCTGATGAGGAATATGATGTTATTTTTGCCAATATTAACCGGAATATCCTTTTAGATCAGATCCACCGTTACGCTGATGTTTTAAAACCAGAAGGCAAAATTTTCTTCAGTGGCTTTTATTTAGATCCTGATTTGGCAATGATTACCGCCGAATGTGCTAAATACGGCATTAAATACGTTGATCATAAACAGAATGGTGATTGGGTAGCGGCACAGTTTGAGAAAAAGGTAGAAGGGTAGAAGGTGGAAGGTTAAAAGGCAGAAGGCTTAAACGCCACACGCAAACCGCTAAACGCGATTAAAGATTTTAGGGCGCAAAGTTTGTTGTTATATCTCCAGTCTCAAATCTCATATCTAGCATCTCACATCTAAAACAAAAAAAATATGCGCATACATTTTATAGCGATTGGTGGAAGTGCGATGCACAACCTGGCCATTGCCTTACATAAAAAAGGTTATCAGATTTCAGGTTCCGACGATGTAATTTTCGAGCCTGCAAAGTCACGTTTGGATAAGTATGGTTTATTACCTGCTGAAATGGGCTGGGATGAAAATCGTATATCCAAAGATTTAGATGCAGTAATTTTAGGTATGCATGCACGGATTGATAATCCTGAATTGTTGAAAGCGCAGGAATTAGGCGTTAAAATCTATTCTTATCCTGAATATATTTGCGAACAAAGCAAAAATAAACTGCGTGTAGTAATTGGCGGCAGTCATGGTAAAACAACCATTACCAGTATGATTCTGCACGTGCTAAATTATTATAAACGTGATTTCGATTATCTTGTTGGAGCACAATTAGCGGGTTTCGAAACCATGGTAAAAGTGACGGAAGAAGCTCCCGTAATGATTATTGAAGGCGATGAGTATTTATCATCACCGATTGATAGAAGACCTAAATTTCACCTGTACAAAGCCAATGTTGCTGTAATCAGTGGTATAGCCTGGGATCATATCAATGTGTTTCCAACTTATGCCGATTATACCTTGCAGTTTGATAAGTTTATTGATACCATCGAAGCTAATGGGACTTTGATTTATTGTAAAGCAGATGCTGACCTGAATGAGATTGTGTCCAATTCAAAAGCTAATGTAACCAAAATAGCTTATGCCATTCCTAAGCATGAAATCAGGAACGGAATAACCTATCTGCTACCGGATGAAACGGCTTTAAAGATCTTTGGCGATCATAACCTGATGAACCTGAATGCTGCGAAACTGGTATGTAAAGAATTGGATATCAATGAAAATGAATTTGATTCGGCCATTGCTTCATTCACTGGTGCTGCCAAGCGTTTAGAAGTGATTTCAGCAGATGAGTCGACCAATGTTTACAAAGATTTTGCGCATTCTCCATCAAAATTAAAAGCCACTATTGATGCAGTTAAAGCGCAGTTTACCAGTAGGAAACTCGTAGCCTGCATCGAACTGCATACCTTTAGCAGTTTGAATAAAGACTTTTTAAAAGAATATACCGGTGCAATGGACAAAGCTGATGAGGCAATCGTATTTATCGATATTAAATCTTTTGAGCAAAAACGCATGGAGCCTTTTTCTGAAGATGACGTGCAACAGGCTTTCGCGAATCCTAAACTGAAATTTTTTAACGATGCTGCGAAACTGAAAGGTTATCTGCTAAGCCTCAATTATAAAGATACTAACCTATTGATGATGAGCTCTGGCAATTATGCAGGTTTCGATCTGCCTGAACTGGCGGCCGCTTTAGATAAATAGATATGAGATGTTAGATTTGAGACTTGAGAGGGATTTGTCTCAAATCTAATATCTCACTTCTCAAATCTCATATCTAATTAAACTATGAAAAGCATCGGTGATCGTATTAAACAAAGTAGACTGGCTTTAGGGTTAAGTCAAGCTGATGCTGCTAAAAAATTAAATATCTCTACTCCGGCTTTCTGTAAAATAGAAACGGGACAGACTGATCTCAATATTTCCCGTTTACTCCAGATTTCTAAAACCTTTAAAGTTCCCGTTGTACAGTTGATTGATAGTCAATCAGGGGGAGCCCCCTCTGCAGAATTGAGCGCACTTAAAAAAGAACTGATCGAAAAGGAAGAAGAAATTAATAAACTCCGTAAAAAGGTAATCGACCTTTATGATAAACTAGGAATATAAAATTCGATATATTGTTTATTAAACAGATTAATTATCATAATAAAGCTATTAAATAGAATGAAATTCATTTTTATTTAAATTATTTTGAATTTTATTCTAAATATTTATAGTTTTATTGAATGGTAATTGAAAACAATTTTAGTCTGGATCATATCGATCTGGCTATACTCAGGCTCATGCAGGATAATGCCCGGATCTCGAACGTAGATTTAGCGAAGGCATTAGATCTTGTCCCATCAGCCGTGTTGGAACGCGTAAAAAAACTTGAGAAAAAGAATGTAATTACCGGTTACAATGCCAAAGTAAATCCTGTTGCGGTTGACTTAAAGTTGCTGGCTTTTATTTCCATGAAATCTTCGCAAAGTTTCAGCTGTAATGATACAGCGAGTGAATTGGCAAAAATCCCCGATGTACAGGAAGTACACGTAATAGCCGGTGATGATTGTTTCCTGGTGAAAGTGAGAACTACGGATTCGGCATCTTTGATGGCTTTATTACGTGATGAGTTTAGTAAAGTTCCCAATATTTTATCCGTGAAAACAACGATTGTGTTAGAAACGGTAAAAGAACAGCAACAATTAGTCATTCCCGAAAAATAAAACCATGACAAATTTAAATAAAACGGCATCTCCGGTAATGGTTTACCTGGCTTTTGCTATCGTATATATTGTTTGGGGGTCTACTTATTTTTTCATTCAAAAGGCCTTGGCCGGTTTTCCGCCGTTCATCCTGGGAACAGTTCGTTTTTCCATCGCGGGAGTTTTAATGTTAAGCTGGTGTAAAATAAAGGGAGAGGATATTTTTAATAAGAGAACCATCAAAATTGCTACAATAAGCGGCATTTTAATGCTTGGTTTAGGTAATGGAATCGTAATCTGGGTAGAACAATTTATACCAAGCGGTTTAGTGGCTATTATGGTAGCTTCGGCAGCAATATGGTTTGTGATTCTCGATAAATCACACTGGAAAGAAAATCTGAGCAATAAATATATCGTTTCAGGTTTAATTATCGGATTTTTAGGGGTTGTACTCTTGTTTGGAGATCAGATTAGGCTGGCGCTTGATAAACCTCAAAGTAACTTACAGATTATTGGCATGGTGCTGCTGGTTTTTGGACCAATAGCATGGGCAGGGGGATCGCTTTATTCTAAATATCATCCTACTACAGGTAGTTCGGTTTCTGTTAATACGGGGTGGCAGATGTTGATGGCCAGTTTGGCTTTTTTACCAGGAGCATTCGTGAAATCAGAATTTAAATTATTGGATTGGGGTAGTATATCACTGGATGCGTGGCTATCCATTATTTACCTGATCTTATTCGGTTCCATTGCAGCATTCAGTGCTTATGTGTGGTTGCTTAAAGTACGTCCGGCTACACAGGTGAGTACTTATGCTTATGTAAACCCAGTAGTTGCTGTATTGTTGAGTTTAACCTTTACTAATGAGGTAATTGGCCTTACGCAGGTGATCGGACTGGTAATAATTTTGGGAAGTGTACTGCTGATTAATCTTCCGAAGTATAAAAGTGTGTAGTTTATAACTTAAACGTCATTTCGACTGTAGTGCAACGGAATGGAGAAATCTGTAAAGTAAAAAATAAAGAAGCTTGAAGTTGAATTCTTCTGTGTTTTCAGTGAATCTGTGGCAAAATCTAAAAAAAGGTTCGTGGAGACACGAACCTTGGCTTATCAGTAGTTTAAAATACTTTACGCATCGTTAAGTGTTTTTTGCCAAAAGTTGCGCCGGTAGCTTTATGGATAGCGATCATTTGTTCATTAAAATCACCTACCCAGCTCAATTCGAGTTCTTTATATTGGTTTTTAGGCAACACATATTCACCTAAGCGGATAAAAAGTACCGATTCTAAACCGTGCTTTTGAAATTTAGGTTTAGTACCCATTACAATGGCCCGCATACGTGTAACGCCCACCCAGCGACGGTAAGCAAATTTTAATTTTTCAATTAAACCCAATTTACCATTAAAACCTTTAATCATCTGGTTGGCATCCGGAATCAATACCACAAAAGATGCTGGTTCGCCATTAAAGTATGCAAACTGGATCAAATGCTCATCCATAATCGGCTCCATACTTTTGAAACTTTCTTCCAGGGTTTCCTTTTTAATAGGAACAAAATTTTCAAAATCCTGCCAGCCGTCGTTATAAATTTCCATCAAATCGTTAATATATTTGCTGGAATTGGCCTTGCTGAAATACTCGAAAGTATAACCCGGTTTGTTTCTTACCCAGTTGGCAATTTTGGTAAAACGTTCAGGGAAAGGAATGGTAAGATTGATGTGATTGGTTAACTGTTCGTATTCGGTAGCAAAACCATATTTTTCGAAAAACTTTTGATAATAGGGGAAATTATAGTTCATGCCGAATGATGGCGGAGTGAAGCCTTCAACCAGCAGGCCCCAGAAGCTATCATTTTCGCCAAAATTAATCGGACCGTCCATGGCTTTCATGCCATTTTCAGTTAACCAGTTTTTGGCTGTATCGAATAAAAGAAAGGCAGCTTTTTCATCATCAATGCATTCAAAGAAACCCATTCCGCCCGTTGGCTGGTCATAGTGGTATGCTTTTTTTTCATTGATAAAGGCTGCTACACGGCCAATCAGTTTTCCGTTATTGTCTTTTAAAACCCAACGTGTACATTTTCCATGCGCAAAAAAAGTGTTTTTTTCAGGATTAAAAACATTTTCAACTTCACTATCCAACGGACAGATCCAGTTTTTATCGTTTTTATATAGAATTTTGGGCGTATCTAGAAAGTCTTTTTTTAATGATAAATTGCTTACGGATATAACTTGCATGGGCAGATTTTAAAATTAAAAAGCATCCTACCAAGCGGGCGGATGCTTTTTCAAATATATATATATTAAATATTAATAATCGTCGTCGTCATCGTCGAAATTATCGAAATTATCAAGATCATCTAATGGCATATCAAAATCATCATCGTCATCATCTTGAGGCTTCTTTCTGGTTGTTTGAATATCGTCATCTTCAAGATCATCATCTTCATCTACCTGTTTCTTGGTAGTTGGCTTAGTTGGTAGTTTCTTTGGCGCTTTCATAACACAAAAATAAAAATTGCTTTTATAGTTTAAAAATACAAAAAAACTTTTTTTAATAACAACCTGTGAATAAATAAATTAATTTATTTATTCCACATTTTCTCCCACAGTATTTTCCTCTTTAACGATATCTTTTAACTGCGGAAGTTGGTTTAGGTTATTTAAACCAAAATAATCCATAAATAATGTACTGGTGCTGTAAAGGATGGGCCTGCCAGGAGTTTCTGCTTTTCCATCGATACTGATCAGCTCTTTTTCCAGCAGGCGTTGTACTGAATAATCCGAATTTACCCCTCTGATCTGTTCAATTTCAAGTTTCGTAATGGGTTGGCGATAAGCAATAATGGCCAGTGTTTCCATGGCAGCCTGACTAAGTTTTTTCTTCGAGCGATGTAACTGCAGTTGGTTAACGGTTTCGTGGTAATCTTTTTTGGTGAGAAACTGATAACCGTTGTTTAAAAATACCAGTTCGATGGCGAAATCATCGTGACTATATTTTCCCTCAATCTGTTCTATGCTTTCGAATACCTGTGCTTCGGTAAATTCTTCATTGAAAACTGCATTTAGGGCAAGTATAATTTCTTGTGTACCTATGCTTTGGCTGGAAGAAAATACAAGGGCTTCGATGTGCCTGGTGATGGTGTGGTTGGGCATATACAAAAATAGAATTTTTGGGCATAAAAAAAGCGGTCTCGCTTTTAAAAACAAGACCGCTTTCAACACACAAATGAAACCTGAATTAAGATATAGTTTTAGGTTAGGTTATTAAATATCTATATCAATTCTATAAGAACGTCTTTGATAAACACTATCGTTTATTTCTAAGACAAGTTTAAGGCTAAACAAGGTTCGATTCAGATTCTATTTAGTGAGTGGTATTAATAATTGAGTAAACGGTAAATTTTCTATTTTAGTGGTATAGAAATAGATACTATTGTACCATTTGTAGTATTTTGCTTCACATTTAAATGTATAGGTTTTGCTCCAATCTGACCTAAAAGGTGCAATCTTTCTTTGGTTAACTGCATACCTTTACTAATATGTGTTTCCTTTTTATCCCGTAAAGAGTTATCTATTCCAATCCCATCATCAATAATTTCAATATTTAGATAGAATTCATCCATCAGTTTAATATTGATCTGGATTTCGCCACCAGTTTCTTTTGGCATAATGCCATGCCATATCGCATTTTCTACATAAGGCTGTAACAGCATAGAGGGGATAAAGGTTTCTTCCCGGTCGATGTCTTCGTCGATATTAAAAATATATTCCAGTTTATCCCCAAAACGGTTTTTCTCCAGTTTGAGATAAAGATTTAAGTATTCTAGTTCTTCTTCTAACGAAATATAACTTTTTGTACAGATTTCGAGGTTTTTTCTGATCAAGCGGGCAAACCCCGTTAAAACTTTATTTGCAGAGGCTGTATTTTGCGTATTAATATAATGCTGGATGTAATTCATTACGTTAAATACGAAATGCGGATTCATCATGGCTTGTAAAGCCTGCTGCTCAAGCATTAATACTTTATTTTTGAGTAGTAATTGTTCCTGCTCTTTATCTTTTTGTTTACGGGTGATGTAAACGGCTACTTTATAAAAGATATATGCTACCAGCAATATTAAAATAGATAAAAACCATAAGCTTTGCCAGAAATGTTTTTTAATGGTGAAAGATATTTTTGCCGATTCGCCCCAGTTGCCGTTCTGACTTTTGGCACTCACCTCAAAAACATAATCGCCGGATTGTAATGAAGAGAAATCCAGCCGTCTGGTCCTTGTTTCTATCCATGGCGAATTTTCATTTAAACGGTAACGGTAGGTAATATCGCTGGTGGTAAAATCAACTGCACTAAAAGTAAATAAAATGGTATTATTGCCGGTTTCGAAAGTGAAATTGCCCTGATCGACTGGTAAACGTTCGTTATCTTTAATGATAGAGGTAACATAAACTTTAGGTAGGTTTTTAATGATATTTTTGTTGTTGTATTTGAATAAAATCAAACCTTTGTTGGTGGCGAAATATGCTGTACTGTCGTCGATAAATAAACTGTTGATATCGTCGCTCAACAGGTCTTTGCCATAATCGAAATTTGCAACATTGGGCTGGTTGGGATAATCCGCTATTTTGTTGACGCCTTTATTTGTTAGCACCCATATTTCGTTGTTTTTTACAAATATTTTGGTGCATACATTATTAGTTAAACCATCTTTTTGTGTAATCTGTCTGGTAATCTGGTTGTTCTTATAAAAAATTAAACCATAACCATCAGTAGCCAAAATCAATGTGCCATCAGGGAGTTGCTGAATGTCGTTTATCCTTTTGGTAAGTAAGGGATGATTTTCGTAGTGTTTAATTAGTTTGCCTCTGGAAAATTGAGAAAGTCCATTAATATTCGAAAACCATAAACTGCCTTCGCGATCGTAAAAAACATGGTAAGATCTATCTTTAAAAAAATCTTCTTTTTCGCGGTATTTAGCCGCGTTAAATTCGAATTTATTTCTTCTGTCCGATAAGAAAACAACGCCTGATGATAGGGCCAGCGCAAGATGATTGTTGTTTTCCCCCACGCTAAAGTGTTTAATTACGAACATTGAGTTATTCGATTCCTTTAAATAGCTTACTTCATTACTGTTGTTGTAGATATTTTTGAAAACACCCATTCCATAATCGGATGCAAAATATATAGATTGGTCTTTTGGGTCGAAAGTAATCTGTTTAATCGTTTTGTATTTCTTAAAATCGTCTAACCCGATTTCATCAACCTGATAATTGTTGATGGTTAGTACGTCGATTACAGCATCATCGGTGCCCAGCCACAAGCGGTTTTTTCCATCTTTGGTAATGCTTTTGATTACATTGCTGCTGAGACCAGATTCTGCATCGATAATGGATAACCGGTTATTCGCATTAGGAAGCATGTAAATTCCCTGATTGGTAGCAAACCATATATTTTGATTATTATCTTTAATCACCTGGTTTACGGCAATATCTTGAAGATATTGAACAGTTTTTCCGTTTTTATCAAGTGCAAAAGCACCGTTGGCATTTGATAGCCAAACCTCCTTATTGGCAACATCGTAATAGAAATAGCCCGACATGTTTTTGATCAGGTTCTGTGGAATGGGGATGAGATCGTTGATGCTTCCGTGCCTATATTGTTTTAATCCTCCATTATCTAAATAAAATAAAGATCTGTGACTGCTATTTGCAGCAGTCATGTAAGAAAGGGGCTGCACTTTTGACCTGATTATGGAAAAAGTTTTTCCATTAAATTCCTGTACACTTAAGTCGCTGTATGCGAATATTTTACCTTGCTCATCCTCATGGATAAAGGCATTGATAAACTTATCATTTTGATTTGGAGAAATGTATTTTTTGATGTTTTTTCCATCCCAGCAAACAATCAGGTTGGCATTAGTCCCAAGCCAGATCCGCCCTGATTTATCTACTAAAAAGGAAACAATTACCGTATTAAAGTTTAGCTTTTTTAGCAATTCATCGTTATCCTGGTTGTAAAACTTTCCTTCTTTTAAATAGCTCAACTGGCCGTTCAATGCAAAAAACCATAGCCGTCCCTCTTTATCTTCTTTCATCTGAAGAATCTGCGTATCCGGAAGCCCATCTTCTATGGTGAAATTCTGAAAATTTGTTCCATCAAAACGGCTCAATCCATTATCTGTCGCAATCCAGATAAAACCCTTTTTATCCTGTAAAATGTAATAACAGTTATTGCTGGCTAAACCATTTTTGGAAGTATAATGTGGAAGATAGGTAGTTTGTGCAAGTAGTGTTGCCGGCGTGCTAAATAGAATGATCCCAAATAAAAAAGCAATAAAAGAGCGGCCAAAGTTTAACTTCAGTATTGCCTTTTCAAATAAAACTGTTTTTATGCGTGGTTTAATGATCACTGTTTGCTTTGGTAAATAATTTTATTTTTTCAAAAAAATCGCTTGCCCGTCTTCTCGAAATGTTGATACTTTCGCCGTTTTTAAGGAAAACCTGTAGTCCGTTTTTAGAATTATATTCCTTTAAGTGGTTAAGGTTAATGATGCTTGATTTGTGGATCCTGACAAACTGATCGGTTGGCAGTAGTTCTTCAAACTCCCTTAAAACTTTAGAAACGGTTATTTTTTCATGTTTGTTTAAGTGCACAATAGAATAATTACTATCTGCTTCAATGTAGATAATATCATCAATATCAATCATTTTAAAACCCTGACCATAAGGAAGGGTAAGTTTCTTGATTTCTGATCTCGAACTTAAACTGGAAGCCAGATTATTAATTCTTTCATCATTTTCATTCTGGCTTTTAAATAATTTGATGTGTTGGAAAACTTTGTCTACAGCTATTTTAAGCTCATCAATATCAATTGGCTTTAACAAGTAATCGAGCGCATTTGCCTTTATTGCTTTTAGCGCATATTGATCGTAGGCCGTGGTAAATATAACGGCAGCATTGTGTTTTTGTGCATCAGGAATCAATTCAAAGCCATTGCCTCCAGGCATAGCAATATCCAGAAAAATCAGATCAATGGGATGATGTGCTAAAATGTCTTTTGCCTCGGCAACAGATCTTGCAATGCCGGTAATTTCTACCTGGAGGCAGTTCTGTTGCAACAAAAAAAATAACGATGAGCGGGCAAACTCCTCATCGTCAACAATAATGGCTTTTAATGTAGTCATAGCTATAGGTTGGTGAATGTATTAAAATGGTCTTATAAAAAAAAATGCAAATCGAAAAAACCAGTGTACAAATTGTCACGTATGTATCATCAAACGTATTCAAAACCATTAAACATAGATGACTATGAAAAACAATGAACTAGAAACAAAAAATGAACTTCAGGAAAAAAGTTTGTTTGACAAAACTGTGGGCAGAAGATCTTTTCTTCAGTACGCAGGCGCAGGTGCAGCCGGTATTGCTTTAGTAGCTGCTGGTTGTAAAAAAGATCGCGGTTATGAAAATCCAACAATGAACGGAGGTGTTACATTGGATTTTAAAAATGATATAGGTGTATTGAATTATGCTTATGCCCTGGAGCAATTAGAAGCTGCATTTTATATTCAGGTGGCTAATAGTAACACCCAATTCACAGGGTCCAATGCTGCTGCAAAAAAAGCATATTTTCAGGATATTCAGTTTCACGAGATTGCACACAGAGAGTTTTTTAAAGCAGCCCTAACCACATCTGCAATCGGCAGTTTGCAGGTAGATTTCTCATCAATTGATTTTACCAGCGAAGCAAGCGTTCTAGGTGCCGCTATGGCTTTCGAAGATTTAGGTGTTGCTGCTTATAATGGTGCCGGACCAAGACTTAAAGATGGCAATTTTTTATTATTAGCAGGTAAAATTGTTTCAGTTGAGGCCCGTCATGCTGCTTATGTTAGAGATCTCATCTCAAACGGATCGTTTGCAGACCTTAATAGTCTTGCTTCATTGGGTGCCAATAATTCAGCGGGATTAGATGCAGCGCTTACCCCCGATAAAGTTTTGGCTGCTGCTCAGAAATACATCAAAACCAAAATTAGTGTAATCAATCTTTAAAACTTTAAATTAGAAATCATGAATATCGTAAATATATTAGAAGAAATTGAAAAAGTTGATGGTGAGGTTTATGAGCGTTTAAACCCAAGAAGGGCCGCGATGAAAAGCTTTTTCAACATTGGAAAGAAAATTTCATTAGCAGCAATGCCGCTGGCTTTAGGTTCAATGTTTCAGAAAGCGTACGGACAATCTACACTACCATCAGCGGTTGTTGATGTATTAAATTTCGCATTGTCATTAGAATATTTAGAATACCATTTTTATAATCACTGTATTGTAGGTAAAACTCCAGGATCATCGGTAACCGATGTTACTTTTAATTTTCCTAATGCAGCCAGCCAGGCAGCCATTACTACCATCCGTGATCATGAAAAAGCGCACGTTGATTTATTGATAGGAGCTTTGGGAAGTTCGGCTCGCGCGCCTATCGCTTATGCAGATACTGATTTTAGAGCAGGCGGAACATTTTCTACCGTATATTCTGATTATGGTACTTTTTTAGCTGTAGCACAAGGTTTTGAAGATACTGGAGTTAGAGCTTACAAAGGTCAGGCAGGAAATTTATTGGTTAGTCCAGGTGTATTGCAAACCGCTTTACAGATCCACTCGGTTGAGGCACGCCATGCTTCACATATCCGTCAAATGCGCACAGCAGCTGGTACTGCAGTATATAAACCATGGGTTAGCCTTGGTGCTTCAGGGCAGGCAAATGATTCTGGAGTTCCACAGGTAGATGCTGTTTATGCTGGTGAAGATTTAACTGTACAAGCTGGTGCAAATATTGTAGGAATTGGAAGTAATGCAGGTATTACAAAAGCTATTGCAGTAGAAAGTTTTGATGAGCCTTTAGATAAAGCAAGTGTAGTTACCATTGCCAACTTATTCTTAAGGGACGGTAAAAAGTTATAGTTGATAAGCCAACATATTAACATTATTAAATAGGTAATGTTTAGTTTAAGGTAGGGAGGTAGAACTTGGTTTTACTTCCCTTTTTTGATCACGATTTATAGGATTGATGAGTAGAAAAATACATCTTCCCTCATCCATCCCACATCTTCCATTTTACATACCTTAATACGTAATCACCTGTTCTTCTAAATGCTCAGGTAGATCTCTATAGTTATATTTTTGTCCGCGTAACTGAGGTTCAAAACCTGCAGCTTTAATTGATTGCTGGATACCATTTGCTGTAAAACGGTGAGGTGCACCAGCGGCAGATACTACGTTTTCCTCAATCATGATCGATCCAAAATCGTTTGCACCTGCATGAAGGCAAAGTTGAGCAGTTGTTTTTCCAACGGTTAACCAGCTCGCCTGGATATTTTTGATATTTGGCAACATGATGCGGCTCAAGGCAATCATACGAATATATTCATCGGCAGTTACGGTGTTGCTGATGCCGCGGAGTCTTTTTAATAAAGTACCATCGTCCTGGAAAGGCCATGGAATAAAGGCCAAAAATCCATTAGCATTTGCTGGTTTCTCGCTTTGTACCTGACGAATCCATACGAGGTGTTCAAAACGTTCTTCTATGGTTTCTACATGGCCGAACATCATGGTTGCAGAGGTAGTGATATCTAATTGGTGACAGGCGCGCATCACATCAAGCCATTCTTGTCCGCCGCATTTACCTTTAGAGATTAAACGCCTTACACGGTCGTTTAAAATTTCGGCACCAGCACCGGGTAAAGAATCCATTCCAGCTTCTTTTAGTACTTTTAATACTTCAGTGTGTGTCATGCCTTCTAACTTGGCTACATGGGCAATTTCCGGCGGACCTAAAGCGTGAAGTTTTAGATCAGGATATAATTCCTTTAATTTTTTGAAAAGATCGGCATAAAAGGCCAGACCCAAATCGGGGTGGTGGCCACCTTGCAATAACAATTGATCGCCTCCCAGACGGAAAGTTTCTTCAATCTTAACTTTGTAGGTCTCAATGTCGGTAATATAACTTTCATCATGACCGGGCCTGCGAAAGAAATTACAGAATTTACAATTTGCAATACAAACGTTGGTGGTGTTTACATTGCGGTCGATCTGCCAAGTTACTTTACCACTGGGTACTTGAATTTTTCTTAACTCATTGGCCACAAACATCAAAGATGCTGTATCGGCATGATGGTATAGATATACGCCTTCTTCTTGAGAGAGGAACTCGAAATTTAAGGCACGTTTTAATAATTCTGCAGTTTGCATATACAAATGTAAATAAAAGTGGGCTTTTGGATGTTGAAAGTTGTAACAAAACTTTAATTTAACAATCTGCCAACAATTGATTTGTATATAAGTTGGTACATTTTAATTATATTCGAAATAAGCATAACAATTATGAAACATTTAGATAGAATTACCCTAAACCCTGATCAAATGGGTGGCAAACCTTGCATCCGCGGATTAAGGGTAACAGTTGGTACCATTATAGGATTATATGCTTCAGGTTTATCAGCTGTAGAAATTATAAATCAATATCCTTATCTTGAAGAGGAAGATCTTCTTCAGGCGCTATCTTTTGCTTCCTGGCGTTCAGAAGAAATCGAAGTTCCTGTTGCGGTTTGAAAATATTGATTGATATGAATCTGTCGCCGGAATGGGAACAGGTTTTTGATAAACATAACATACAAGCTGTACATTGGACAAAAATTGGTGCTTTTAATGCGCCAGATATAATCTTAATGAATTGGGCCAGAGAAAATGGCTATATTGTTTTTACACACGATTTAGATTTTGGTACTGCATTGGCCTCTCTAAAGCCGAATCCCCAGGTGTAATTCAGGTTCGTACGCAGAATGTTACTGTTATTCACCTTGAATCTTTAATAATTCCTATATTCAAAAAGTATAATGATGTTTTGAAAAAAGGCGCGCTAATTATTATTGATGAACAAAAAGAGCGTGTTCGGATCTTGCCGCTTTAAACATTGCAATCAGTAATATTATCTTCTGGTTTTTCTATTTAGACTCTTTTTTATTATGTATTCTAATTTACATATCTGATTCTAACCTAAAACAATATCTTTACGGTTCTAAAATTAGATATGGTAGATTTTAATCGTTTTACACTGGCCAATGGGTTAAAGGTCTTAGTACATGAAGATGCTACAACCCCAATGGCAGTTTTAAATATTTTATATGATGTGGGTGCCCGCGATGAGGACCCGAACAAAACCGGTTTTGCACATTTATTTGAACATTTAATGTTCGGCGGGTCAGTTAATATTCCAAGTTACGATGAGCCTTTGCAAAGGGTAGGAGGTGAAAACAACGCGTTTACAAGTAATGATATTACCAATTATTACATTACCCTTCCGGCCGAGAACATCGAAACTGCATTCTGGCTGGAAAGTGACAGGATGTTAAGTTTAGCTTTTTCTGAAAAAAGTTTAGATACGCAAAGGAATGTAGTAAGCGAGGAATTTAAGCAACGGTACCTTAACCAGCCTTATGGCGATGTTTGGTTAAAATTGCGTCCCCTGGCCTATAAAAAGCATTCTTATCGTTGGGCAACTATCGGTAAAGAGCTTTCGCACATCGAAAATGCCACCATGGATGATGTGAAGGCATTTTTTAAAAAACATTATACGCCACAAAATGCAATTTTGGTTGTTGGCGGAAATGTGAAAACCGAAGATGTAAAAAAACTGGCCGAAAAATGGTTTGAGCCCATTCCTGCTGGTGAGAAATATTTACGCGATTTGGTTCAGGAAGAGCCACAGACTGAAGCCAGAGCAGAAACTGTGAAGGCAAATGTACCGCTTAATGCAATTTATATGGCTTTTAAAATGCCAGGACGTTTAAATCAGGACTATTATGCTTTTGATTTGTTATCTGATATTTTATCACGTGGACAATCTTCTCGTTTATACAACAGTTTGTTAAAAGAACAACAGCTTTTTAGTGATATCAACGCTTATATTTCAAGTAGTTTAGATCCGGGTTTGTTTATTGTTGAAGGTAAACTGGTTGAAGGTGTTACAATTGAAACAGCCGAAAAGGCAATCTGGGTAGAACTGGATAAACTTAAGGCAGAACTTGTTTCGGATGCGGAATTAACCAAAGTAAAAAACAAGGTAGAATCGGTACTTGTTTTTTCGGAAATGAGCCTTTTGGATAAAGCAATGAACCTAGCCTATTATGAATTATTGGGCGATGCCGCTTTATTGAACCAGGAAACCGAAGCATTTTTAAAAGTTACAGCAAACGATATTCAACGTATTTCAAAGGAAACTTTTAGTCAAACTTCATGCTCAACTTTATACTATTTAACTGAAGAAAATGCTTAACAGACAACAAGCGCCTGATTTTAAGCAGGTATCAACTATAAATTTTATCCAGCCTGAAAAAAAAGCACTGGATAATGGAGTTCCCGTTTTTACTATTTATTCCGGAGAACAGGATTTAGTGCGCATCGAATTTATTTTCGAAAACGTAAACTGGAAACTTGAAAAACCATTACAGGCCATTGCAGTAAGTGCTTTGATCAACAATGGGACGAATAAATTAACTTCAAAGGAAATAGCGGAGCAGATTGATTTTTATGGGGCGTTTTTTCAAACGGAATACGTTCAGGACCAATCATCTGTTACACTTTATACACTAAATAAACACCTAAAGTCGATTTTGCCAATCGTAAAAGATGTTTTATCAGAAAGTCAGTTTCCGCAGCAGGAACTTGATATTTACATCCAAAACCAGAAACAAAAACTACAGGTTAACCTGAAGAAAAACGATATACTGGCGAGAAAAGAGTTTGCACACGCTTTATTTGGTGATACCGCTTATGGTGTAAATATACAGGCTGAACATTATGATGCATTAAAACGTGAAGACCTGACCGAATATTTTAAAGCAGCTTATGCCCCAAACAATTGCACCATTATTGTTTCCGGAAAGTTTGATGAGGCAAGTTTTAATCTGCTGAATGATGCATTTGGTAAAGATTGGGAAAAGAGTAATGCGGTAAAAAACAATTTTAATTTCGCTGCAACTGCAAAACAAACCATTTATATCGAAAAACCAGAAGCTTTACAATCTGCTATTCGGATTGGTCAGCTGGCCATTAACCGTAAACATGAAGATTTTTCGGGACTACAGATTTTAAACACTGTTTTAGGCGGCTATTTTGGTTCGCGTTTGATGAACAATATCCGTGAAGATAAAGGTTATACTTATGGCATTGGCTCGGGTATTTCTTCATTGCAGCAAGCTGGTTATCTGTTTATTTCTACCGAAGTAGGTGCAGATGTCTGCGCTGCGGCTTTAACCGAAATTTACAAAGAAATAGAGCTTTTAAAAAATAAACTGATAGGGGAAGAGGAGTTGAGCCTGGTTCGTAATTATATGTTGGGTTCGATGTTGGGTAGTTTAGAAAATGTGTTTTCGCACGCCGATAAATTCAAGAATATTTATTTTTCGGGACTCGATTACAATTATTATACCAGGTATATCGAAAAAGTGAAGACCATTAGCGCCGAAGAGTTGTTGGCTTTAGCTAATAAATACCTTACTACAGAGAACTTTACTGAAGTAGTGATTGGGAAGAAGTAAGTGTAAATTAAGTCTTTAGAGATCGTCATTTCGAGCGGAGTATAACGAAGTCGAGAAATCTATCTAAATAGATCTCTCCATTCCACTGCGTTCCAGTCGAGATGACGATTTTTTAAATTTACCTATATTGACATAAATATGCCGTTTGTACAGTCGTTTTTACTTTGAACGATGAATTTGCAGGAACTTCGAATTTACTTCCTGCTTTAAAACTTTGCCATTCTGTTGCTTCAGGAAGTAAGGCTTCTAATTCACCTTCGATAACATGCATAATTTCTTTTTGAGTAGTACCAAAGGTATATTCTCCTGGATTGATAACGCCAACGGTCGATTTTCCATCGGTGGTTTCATAACCCAAGGATTTTACATTGCCATCAAAATATTGGTTTTCAGTAATCATAATTTATAATTTGAGTTTTTGCTAAAATCATTTCTTGTATATTTTAGCAATGTGTTGTCTTTTTGATTTACTCAATAATAAAACATTTATTCTGATTATTGTTCGGTAAAAGTTATAACATTCCTTTAATAAGTTATCATAGTTTAATTAGAATAATTTTTTACCAATTGTCAGCCAAGCTCAATATTTAAGCATTTTTATTTTTACGCTTTTATTTTCATTCAATTTTCGTATCTTTGCCTGGCAAATAATAAATCCTAATTTATTTGCTATGCAACTCGATTCCACTAAATTTATTGCCACAGGTTTAACGTACGATGATGTACTATTAGTACCCGCATATTCCGAAATTCTGCCTCGTGAAGTAAATACATCCACTTTTTTAACAAAAAAAATCAAACTTAATGTTCCATTGATTTCTGCCGCAATGGATACCGTAACAGAGGCTGAGCTTGCCATTGCAATTGCACAAAATGGTGGTATCGGGATGTTGCACAAAAACATGACTATAGACAGACAAGCTGCTGAGGTACGTAAAGTAAAACGCTCTGAAAGCGGTATGATCCAGGATCCGGTTACTTTATTGGAAACGGCTGTTGTTGCTGATGCTTTCAAAATTATGAAAGAGCACAGGATTGGTGGTATCCCGGTGGTAAGTAGCGACAATAAATTGGTTGGTATTATTACAAACAGGGATTTACGTTTTCAGAAAGACATGAAGCGGCCGATTTCTGAGGTGATGACAAAAGATAATTTAATTATTGCACCAGAGGGTACTACTTTAGTACAGGCTGAAGAGATTCTTCAGAACCACAAAATCGAGAAACTTCCGGTAGTAAGTAAAGACGGTTACCTAAGCGGTTTAATCACATTTAAAGATATTTCGAAAGTTAAAAATTATCCTGTTGCCTGTAAAGATGAGCGTGGCCGTTTACGTGTAGGTGCTGCTGTTGGCGTAACTGCCGATACCATTGAAAGGGTTGATGCCTTGGTTGCAGCCGGAGTTGATGTAATTACCATCGATACCGCTCACGGTCACTCGAAAGGAGTAGTTGATAAATTAAAAGAAGTAAAAGCTAAATATCCTGATTTACAGGTTATTGTTGGTAATATTGCTACTGGTGCCGCTGCTAAATTCCTGGCTGATGCTGGTGCTGATGCTGTTAAAGTGGGTATTGGTCCAGGTTCTATTTGTACCACCAGGATTATTGCCGGTGTTGGGGTTCCTCAATTATACGCTGTTTACGAATGTGCTAAAGCATTAAAAGGCACTGGTGTACCAGTTATTGCTGATGGTGGTATTAAACATACTGGTGATATTGCTAAGGCGATTGCATCTGGCGCAAGTACCGTAATGGCAGGTTCGTTATTTGCAGGAGTGGAAGAGTCACCAGGTGAAACCATTATCTACGAAGGACGTAAATTTAAATCTTACCGTGGTATGGGATCGATCGAAGCCATGGAGCAAGGTTCTAAAGACCGCTATTTCCAGGATGTTGAAGATGATATCAAAAAGCTGGTTCCTGAAGGTATTGTTGGTCGCGTGCCGTTTAAAGGTACCCTGGCAGAAGTAATGTACCAGTATATTGGTGGTTTACGTGCAAGTATGGGCTACTGTGGAGCAGCCAATATCGAAGCTCTACAAGAAGCACAGTTTGTGCAGATTACTGCAGCAGGTATGCGCGAAAGTCATCCACACGATATTACGATTACCAAAGAAGCACCTAATTATACCAGATAGGGTTTAAGGCAGAAGGTAAGAGGGGAGAAGGTTGAAGGTATTTACCCAATCTTTCCAAATAAAAATAAAACGGGGCATCGGTTTACGATAGCCCCGTTTTTATTTGATTCAAACCTCGCAGGTTTTCGGTTATTGGACCTTATATGTTTTTAAAACCTATAAGGTCTAAGTCCAATATTATTAAAAATCACAAAATAAAATTTGGCAGCTAATAATTTTTAATATATTTGTCGACTAAATCTATAGGATTTATATAATAATTATGAAAACAATTCAAAAAACGCGCTCGTATTGTTGTTATAGCCATTCTAAAACATTAATTGGATACTTTCCAACAGGTCATTAATCAACAGCATTTAAACAAACTATCAACATAATCATGAACAAAAGTTTACTTTTCCTCTTCTCATTTTTGCTTTTAGCAGGCATTGCTTTTGCCCAGAGTCCAATAACAGGTATAATAAAAAAGTCTAGTGGTGAGCCGGTACCACGCGCCACTATAAAAGTTAGGGGCACCAATATTACTGTGAGTGCTGATGATAATGGTGCTTTCAAAATTGATGCTAAACAACAACCGCCATTTTACCTTCAGGTAAGTTCGGTAGGTTATAAACCACAGGATTTTCAGATCTTAAAATACCAGGATACACCAATCGAACTGGTTTTGGTAGAAAGTGCCCTTTTAGATGAAATCGTGGTAACTTCACGCAGACGTTCGGAGGTTTTGCAGGATGTGCCTATTCCAATTACCGTTATCGGTGGCCGTGCTGCAGAAAACGCTGGTGCATTTAATGTTAACCGTTTAAAAGAATTGGTTCCATCGGTACAGTTATATGCCTCCAATGCCAGAAATACAACACTTAACATCCGGGGCTTAGGCTCAACCTTTGGTTTAACCAACGATGGTATCGATCCGGGAGTGGGTTTTTACGTAGATGGCGTGTATCATGCCCGCCCGGCTGCAACCTCTACCGATTTTCTTGATATCGAGCAAATCGAAATCCTTCGCGGCCCACAAGGTACCTTATTTGGTAAAAACACAACTGCCGGTGCATTTAACATTACTACAAGCAAACCAACTTTAACGCCGAGTGCAAAAGTAGAATTGAGTGTGGGTAATTATAATTTTATCCAGGCTAAAACTTCAGTTTCTGGTGCACTTGCAAAAGATCTTGCTGCAAAAATATCCATTTCGGGTACTCAGCGTGATGGTACTATATGGAACACCAGGGAAGAGCGCAGATACAGCGGACAAAACAACCTTGGTTTTAAAAGTCAGTTGTATTACACGCCTTCCGATAAATTACAGGTATTGTTAAGTGGCGATGTGAGCATCCAGCATCCTGCAGGTTATCCATTGGTAATTGCAGGTGTAACTACAACTGAAAGAAGTGCTTACCGCCAGTATGCCAGAATTGTATCTGATTTAGGCTATCAACAACCAAAAATCGATCCTTTTTCAAGAGAAATCAATACCAATACCCCTTGGAGGCATAACCAATCGATCGGTGGTATCTCTTTGAACATAGATTATAAAATCGGTAACGGAACGCTTACTTCAACCACTGCCTGGAGATTCTGGAACTGGGATCCTACAAACGACAGGGATTTCTCTGAGCTAGCTGCATTAACTAAATCGCAGGGTACTTCACGTCACGATCAATACTCGCAGGAAATTAGGTATGCAGGAAATATTACCGATAAATTAAGTGGTGTAATTGGTGTGTATCTATTGGGTCAGAATTTAAAAGGACTGGCACAAACAGAAGAAGTGGGTAAAGATCAATGGAGATTTGTGCAAACCAGTAATACCGGTAGCCAGGCCTTATATTCAACCCCTGGCCTGTTAGATGGCTTCGGGATTAAAACAAACTCCACGATTAAATCGATAAGTGCTGCTGTTTTTGCACAGGTAGATTGGGAAGTTTTAAAGAACCTACACGTACTACCAGGATTAAGGTATACTTATGATAAAAAAGATGTTGATTATGATAGGGTAACTTATGGTGGTTTACAAACTACCGATGCTACATTATTGGCACTTAAAGCGGCTGTATATGCCAATCAGCAGTTTACAACCAAGGTAGATAACAACAATTTATCAGGTAACTTTACTGTATCATACCGTCCAACACATAACTTAAATATTTATGGAACTTTCTCTACTGCTTACAAACCAGTTGGTGTTAACGTAGGAGGTTTGCCAACTACTTCAACAGGAACTGCTGATTTATCAGTAGCTGTGGTAAAACCAGAATATGTTCAGCATTACGAGCTAGGTGCTAAAACAAAACCTTTTAAAGGTGCAATTGTAAATCTTAGTTTATTTAATTCTGATATCAAAGATTACCAGACCAATGTTCAATCGCCACAATTAGGCGTAAATAGGGGCTATTTAGCAAATGCTGAAAAAGTAAGGGTAAAAGGACTGGAAATAGACGGAACTTATCAGTTGGAAAGGTTTTTAACCTTAAATGCTGCTTTGGCTTATCTGGATGGTAAATATGTGAAATTCACCAATGCACCTCTTCCATTAGAAGAAACAGGGCATACCGAACTGGTAAATGGGGTAGCTACCCAGGTTGCGTTTAAAGATGCATCAGGTGGTAGGTTGCCAGGTGTATCAAAATGGAATATTTCTGGTGGTACGGAACTGAGTACTGCAGGTAAGCTGTCTACCAGAGAAGGCAGGTATTTTATTGCCGGTGATGCCAGTTACCGTTCCGAATATTCTTCAAACCCTACACCATCAAGCGTTTTAAATGTTAAAGGTTATGCCTTATTTAATGCAAGGTTAGGTTTCAAATCGGATAAGTTCTCCTTATTTGTTTGGAGCAGAAACATTGCAAATAAAAACTATTACGAGCAGTTACAGGCTGCAGCAGGTAACTCAGGTTTATATGCAGGCGTACTTGGCGATCCAAGGACTTATGGCGCAACCATCCGTTATGCTTTCTAATATTTAAATTAATCTTTTCTCTCTTATATTTGGTTAGAAGGAGTGGTGTAATGCCGCTCCTTTTTTTATACTGGAAAAAAACTTAAATGTCCTCAGGTGGTTTATACTATTTTGAAAAGCAAAGACAGAATTTCATTTTAGCGTCAGTCCTGCTATCCCTCCAAGTCCTCGCTTCGCTCCGGGCTTTCCGTTCTATCAGGTTTATTTAACAAAGTCGGTGGTTCCTGGAAAGATAAATAATGCGATTAACCTCGCTGGTTTCATGAGTAATAAGTCCTGTAACAGCTTTGTGCAGAATTAAAATTTATAGAAAGCCGATAAAATCTTAACTTCGGTAAATTTTAGACTAAATGAATAAGCTTAATTCAGTTTGTGTGTATTGTGGCTCAAACTTTAACGGCGATGTACAATTGCGTAATGCAATAAAACAGTTGGCAGAAACTTTGGTGAAACAGCAGATTAAATTGGTTTACGGTGGTGGTAGTGTTGGTGTGATGGGTGTTTTGGCCAACGATGTACTGGAACTTGGGGGGTTGGTTACCGGTATCATTCCACAGTTTTTAATGGATAAAGAAGTTGGACATAAAGGGGTAACCGAAATGATCGTGACTGAAAATATGCACCAGAGAAAACAGAAAATGGCCGATTTAAGCGATGGATTTGTAATTTTACCCGGCGGTTTTGGAACACTCGAAGAATTTTTTGAAGTGCTTACCTGGTTACAGCTTGGCCTGCACAATAAGCCAATTGGTGTTTTAAACGTAAATGGTTTTTACGATCCGTTATTTGCCCAGATGGAAATGATGGTGCAGAGTAAATTTTTGAAACCTGCCAACCGCGATCTGGTTTTTAACGAAGCCAATGCAGAAATTTTAATCAATAAGATGGACGATTTTTCTGCCGTTCCTGATGAAGTTTGGTTTAGGGAAAGGAATTTGAGTTAACTGCGGTATAGCCAGTTGCTCATGGCTGATAGTCAATAGTTCATTGCTGTTGGTCAATAGTTAATAGGCCAGTTGTGGACTATGAGCTATAAGACAATTAACCATCAACCCAAGGCTAAAACGAATACAATCTTAACATATCATCAATAACCCGCCATCCGCAAAACGCCTGGCGCTTTAAAAAATATATTAAAAATGCAAATCATCACCTCCCACGCAGAATTTGAACAATACCTTGGCAAGGAATTAGGCGTTTCTTCATGGCACACCATTACACAAGAACAGATCAACAAATTTGCCGATGCTACATTAGACCATCAATGGATCCACGTTGATGAAGAACGGGCACAAAACGAAGGGCCGTTTAAAGCAACGATTGCACATGGTTATTTAACCTTATCTTTAATTCCTTATTTATGGAAAGAAATTGTTGATATCCAGAATCTGAAAATGGAGATCAATTATGGTATTGAAAGTTTAAGGTTTGCACAAGCGGTTACCGTAAATAGTAAAGTAAGGTTAAAAGCTAAATTGGCTTCAATTATTAACTTACGTGGCGTAACAAAGGTAAATATGGCTATCGAAATGGAAATTGAAGACCAGAAAAAACCTGCTTTTAACGGAGAAGTAGTTTTCTTGTACCACTTTATTAGTTAGTTATAATGCTGTAGCATGTAGCTGATTTTTAATGTTATTAATAAAAGTAATTATACTTATGAAAAAGATCAGCACATCGCTTAGTTTAATTTTAGTTAGTCTGTTTATCCTTTCCTGTCAGAAAAAGAAAGTAGAAAATGCAGCGGCCGATTCATTTTTACCCATGCAGATCGGCAATTTATGGTATATGAATGCTCAATCTTATACCGAGATTAAAGATACCGTAAGGATCAACAAAAAACTTTTTTACCAATTTTATTCCCTGGTTGGTGGCGATGCAAGCAGCACGGTTTATCTGCGGATCGATGAACGGAACAGATTAGTGGAGAGTTACCCCGATAGCCCGGCTAAAACCTATATCCGCGCGGATTTTAATGCCAAAATAGGAGAGAGATTCTTTACCACAGGTGAAAAGGATGAAAACGACAATGAAGTAACTGTGGTTCAAAAATCAGATCAGGAAATGACCTTTTCATTCGATCCTATTTATCATCCCAATTTAAAAGGGCATCCATCTGAAGTAAAATATATTAAAGGCAAAGGCTGGGCAGAAAAGTATCAAAAAATAAAGATTGACGGTGTGGTTTATCAAAACTAGCCAAGAGATGGGCGCCCGGTGTTATGCGATTGGCGTTTTTTTAACAACCTCTACATTTTCGCGGTTAAACAAACTTCTTATTAATTACGTTATACCCTCTGTGCCTTTTCTTTTGATCTCTTTGGTTAAAATACTTAGCGCGCTTTGCGGCTATCCTTCGCGTACTTTGCAGTTATGAAAGCCACGGATACCCTGATTTTTCACCTAATCTCAACTCTATGTCCTCTGTTTTTCTGCGAAATCTTTGTGGTAAAAAACTTAGCGCTCTTTGCGACTATCCCTTGCGTACTTTGCGGTTAAAAAAAGCTGCGGATGCCCTGAAAACATGGTGATTTTATTCAATCTCAATGCTATGTCCTCTGTGCCTTTTCTTTGATCTCTGTGTTAAAATACTTAGCGCACTTTGCGGCTATCCTTTTGTGTACTTTGCGGTTAAAATAACTATTGGTATTAAAAAAACATTGCTATTTGCGGTTAAACCTTCCTGTAGACCAGAAACCGATTTGGTCAATGCTGTTTTTCTAAAATTAAATCTAAATTGCCTCCATGAATATCGAATTCAATAAAAACGAGGATGTCAATAAACAGTTGGTTTACGAACTGAAAACCAAACTCAAAAAGATCCATCTTGGTGGAGGCGAAAAGAATGCCGCTAAGCAAAAAGAAAAAGGTAAGCTGTTGGCCCGTGAAAGGATTGCTTATTTAATCGATAAAGATTCTGACTTTTTGGAGGTCGGTGCCTTTACTGCCGATGGCATGTATGCCGCACAGGGCGGATGTCCATCTGCAGGAGTAGTATGCGGCATAGGTTATGTTAGCGGAAGACAGTGTATGATTGTTGCAAACGATGCTACTGTGAAAGCTGGGGCATGGTTCCCGATGACTGCTAAAAAGAATCTCCGTGCGCAGGAAATCGCCATGGAAAACCGTTTGCCAGTAATTTATTTGGTAGATAGTGCCGGAGTATACCTGCCCATGCAGGATGAGATTTTCCCAGATAAAGAACACTTTGGAAGGATGTTTCGCAATAATGCCATCATGTCGTCTGAAGGAATTGTACAGATTTCGGCCATTATGGGGGCTTGCGTAGCGGGTGGTGCTTATTTGCCCATTATGAGCGATGAAGCTATGATTGTTGATAAAACCGGTTCTGTATTTTTAGCAGGCTCTTATCTCGTAAAATCGGCAATCGGCGAAGAAGTGGATAATGAAACATTGGGTGGTGCAACCACACATTGTGAAATATCAGGTGTTACCGATTATAAACACCCTAACGATCAGGCCTGTTTAGATAGCATTAAAAATATCATGAGCATGCTGGGCGCACCAGAAAATGCCGGTTTCGATCGCATTGCTGCTGTTAAACCAAAAGAAAAAGAAGAAGAACTGTATGGCATCTTCCCTGAGAACAGGGATAAACCTTACGAAATGATGGACGTTATTAACCGTTTGGTTGATGGATCTGAATTTGAAGAATATAAAAAAGGTTATGGTCAGAGCATTATCTGCGGTCTGGGCCGTATCGATGGCTGGGCGGTAGGTATTGTGGCTAACCAGCGTAAAGTGGTAAAATCAAAAAAAGGGGAGATGCAGTTTGGTGGAGTAATTTATTCAGATAGTGCCGATAAAGCTTCGCGGTTTATTATGAACTGTAACCAGAAGAAAATTCCACTGGTATTTTTACAGGATGTTACTGGTTTTATGGTGGGTAGCAGATCAGAACATGGTGGCATTATAAAAGATGGTGCAAAAATGGTAAATGCCGTGGCTAATTCTGTTGTACCAAAGTTTACTATTGTTTTGGGCAACTCTTACGGTGCCGGTAATTATGCCATGTGTGGTAAAGCTTACGATCCACGTTTGATTTATGCCTGGCCAACAGCAAAAATTGCCGTAATGGGTGGCTCACAGGCCGCAAAAACATTATTGCAGATTCAACAAGCTTCTTTAAAAGCAAAAGGAGAGGTGATTACGCCTGAAAAAGAAGCTGAGTTATTAAAAGAAATTACCGATAAATACAATAGCCAAACCACGCCTTATTATGCGGCAGCCAGGCTTTGGGTAGATGGGATTATCGATCCTTTGGAAACCAGGAAGGTAATTTCGATGGGGATTGAGGCGGCCAATCAATCGCCGATTACGAAGAAGTTTAATGTAGGTATAATACAAACTTAGTGGCATAAGTGCTGTCAGATGGTAACATCTGACAGATTTATAAATGAGTGTCAGATAGAAATATCTGACACCACAAAGATATTTTTTACCGCTTAAGCCATCTGATACATCTGAGCTTAACGCCAAACGCAATCCGCTTTACTCAAACGCTTTACACCATGCCCCTGTCCTTTTGCTGTTAATAAGTAAACTATGTTGACAATGTAAACTTGTTAACAATTATTTAAAGCATTAAATTTGTGCTACGATTAATGAATTTCAAACACACTATATAATGTCACAAGAAAACGAGCACGTTCAGTGTTTAATTATAGGTTCTGGCCCTGCAGGTTATACTGCTGCAATTTATGCTGCCAGAGCTGATTTAAAACCAATAATGTATACCGGTATGCAAGCTGGCGGACAGCTTACGCAAACTACGGATGTAGAAAATTTCCCAGGTTACCCGCAAGGAATTATGGGACCAGAAATGATGGAAGATTTCCGCAAGCAGGCAGAGCGTTTTGGCACCGATATCCGTTTCGGTTATGTAAGTTCGGTAGACTTCTCTTCAACACCGCATAAAGTAGTGGTTGACGAAATTAAAACCATTACAGCTGATACTGTAATTATTGCTACAGGTGCAACCGCCAAATGGTTGGGTTTACCAAGCGAGCAGCAATACAATGGTTTTGGTGTTTCGGCATGTGCAGTATGCGATGGTTTCTTTTTTAAAGGTCAGGATGTTGCCATTGTAGGTGCTGGGGATACTGCAGCTGAAGAAGCAACTTATTTAGCAAAACTTTGTAAAACTGTGCACTTATTGGTGCGTAGAGATGAGTTCAGAGCTTCTAAAGCAATGGTAAGCCGCGTATTGACAACACCAAATATTGTGGTTCATTACAATACTGAAACCCAAGAGATTCTAGGTAACGGCAAAAATGTAACTGCAGTTAAAGTTTTAAATAACAAAACAGGTGTCGAATCTGATATTGCCGTAGAAGGGTTCTTCGTGGCTATTGGTCATAAACCTAATACCGATATTTTTAAAGGCCAGTTAGATATGGATGAAACCGGTTATTTAACCACTAAACCAGGTTCTACCTTAACCAATATCGAAGGCGTTTTTGCCTGCGGCGATGTGCAGGATATGTATTACCGTCAGGCAGTAACTGCTGCGGGTTCTGGTTGTATGGCTGCTCTTGATGCCGAAAGGTATCTGGCCGCTAAAGAACATCCGGTAGAAGCTTAAGAATAATTTGAAAATATTTTGAAAGGGAGAAATCAGCAAAGGTTTCTCTTTTTTTTATATATGGCCATCATCTCGATCACGCCAATCGTCATCTCGAGCGAACCCGATAGCCATCGGGTGAAACGCAGTCGGGAGATCTGTTAAAGCAAATCTTATTTTATAAAACCTCCATTTTTTTAGAAAGCAAGTGCAGGAGTTCTTTTTATTGTTCGTCCTGCTTTTCATTACAAGTCCGCACTCGTACCTCGCTTGCGTGCTTTTCATTTCAATCAGGTTAAAATACACAGTTTCCTGCTGCTATTAGAGGTTTAATAGCATAGTGCCCATGGTTTCTTCTGCAACTGCAACCCCAAATAGTTTAACCTGCCTTGCCACCTAAACCCGATCTGAGCGGGATGCCAATTTTCTTCAAATTGGCAGAAGCGGGAGCGGGACTACCTGAACCAAAACGCTGCTGTACCCGATTTCCAAAAAAAAGACTAAGGCTTCCATTATCATAGCTTATCAGAAACATTGGAAAAACGTTTTAATAAATATTGTTTAGATTTATCTGCATTATGCGGTGCAGTCAAACGTTTGATTCCTATTGTAACAAGAATGTGGGATTTGTAATATCTCCATAATCTCTATCTTGGTTCAAATATTAGTTTAAGTCATAAAATCTACACAAAAAATGAACAAAGCATTATCGGTTTTTATTGGAGTATTAATCAGTACGGCTGCATTTGCGCAGGGTGATCCTAATCTGGGTATTATACCTGCACCGGTAGCCATTACCAGGGCCAACGGAAATTTCGTATTAGATAAAACCACAGTTTTAGTCAATCAAAGCATCGACGGCGCAAAGATGGCTGATTTATTAAACGCTTTTATCGTTACCAAGGCGGGTTTTGCCTTAAGGGAAACTAAAATTCCTCAACCTAACCAAAGGGCTATCATTTTAACATCTGTTGGAGCAGATCAATTACCTGCCGAAGGTTATACCATTAAAGTTACACCAAAACAAGTTGTTTTAGCAGGAAAAGGTGCAGGCCTGTTTTATGCTGTCCAATCGGCCATGCAGATGATGCCGGATAAAATTGCCGATAAAATTACCATCCCTGCTGTTAATATCAACGATTATCCTCGTTTTGCCTACCGTGGAACGATGCTGGATGTAAGCCGTCATTTCTTCCCGGTTTCTTTTATCAAAAAGTACATCGATCAGTTGGCTTATTATAAAATCAATACATTCCACTGGCATTTAACTGATGATCAGGGCTGGAGACTGGAGATAAAAAAATATCCAAAACTAATTGAGATTGGTTCTTCCCGTAACGGTACCATAATCGGTAATTACCCGGGTAATGGCAATTACCTTACCCCGGTTAAAGGTTACTATACGCAGGAAGAAGCCAAAGATATTGTTAAATATGCCGCTGCTAAGTACATTACCGTAATACCCGAAATTGAATTGCCAGGACATGCATCGGCAGCAATTGCAGCTTATCCGGAATTAAGCTGTTTCCCTGGCCGCGATACTTTTATCAGCGATAAAACACCATGGGCCGGAAGCAGAAAAGGGAAACAGGTACAACAAACCTGGGGCGTTTTTGATGATATTTTTGTGCCCTCAGAAAATACTTTTACTTTCCTGAACAATATTCTGGATGAGGTAATTGCTATTTTCCCTTCAAAATACATCCATATTGGTGGTGATGAAGCGCCAAAAACCTATTGGAAAGAATCACCGTTTTGCCAGTCTTTAATGAAAGAGAAAGGTTTGAAGGATGAACACGAATTACAGAGTTATTTTATCCAGACAATTGAAAAACATGTAAATAGCAAAGGACGTTCGATTATTGGCTGGGACGAGATTTTAGAAGGTGGTTTAGCGCCAAATGCAACAGTAATGAGCTGGAGAGGTGAAGATGGTGGAATTGCAGCTGCACAACAAAAACACGACGTAATTATGACCCCGGGATCGATGGGTTTGTATATTGATCATAAACAATCTAATTCTCCTGATGAGCCGGTTACCATAGGTGGTTTTGCACCTTATCAAAAAATATATGCTTATGATCCGATTCCGAAGGTATTAACGGCCGACGAAAGGAAATACATTAAAGGTGTACAGGCAAATATGTGGACAGAGTATATTAAAACCCCTGAAAAAGCAGAAAATCATGCTTTCCCGAGGATATTGGCTTTATCAGAGATTGCCTGGTCACCGGTTGAACGTAAAGATTTGAAAAATTTTAGCGAAGTGCGTTTGCCAGCACATTTGGCCCGCTTAGATAAAATGAATGTTAACTACTGGGTACCTACACCGATAGGTCAAAGTGATAAAGCTTTAACCGGTGGCGATTTTACCATTGATTTAAAAGCACCAGTTGCAGGAGCTAAAATTTATTATTCGATTGATTTATCCCGCCCATCCGAAAATGCATTTTTATATACATCGCCAATTAAAATTAACATTCCGCAAGGTGAGAAGAGGGTATTAAAAACCATTGTAATTGCCCCAAGCGGTAGAAGAAGCGTAGTTACCGAAACGGTTTTAAACAACGGAGCACCCGAAGTTAAAGCGGAAGCGAAGAAATAAAATTTATTGCTTTGATAGGCTAAAATACTTAATTTGGGGGCAACCAAAATGAACCCAAATAGAATGAAACTACAAAAATACACATTGCAGCACCTTTTATTAATGACAGGGGTGCTGTTTTGTTTTGCATGCACCGAAGAAAAACCTAAAGAAATTAAAACAGAAACGGTCAAAGTAGAAAAGAATCCCTTCCGCTTTTATAAAGATATAGAAGTAAAACCAGGGTTAAATTTCGAAATTGTAAGCTGGGGAAAAGGAGTAGACTCTATTGGTGGGTACCAGATCTTAATGTCTGATTCAATCCGTAATAATTACCGTTCAGCAGCTGTTGATCGTAAAGGCATTATTACCGATGCCTGGAACATGGATCTTGACAATGATGGAAATCCTGAGCTATATATCCAGTTGTTAAGCAAAAAGAATATTTTAGATTTAAATGTGTTCGAATATGCGGGTGGAGATTTCAATAAAATCAGTTTCCCATCTTTAAGCACAAACCAGAAAAAAGGTTATGCAGGCAACGATAAATTTTTCATCAAAAACGGTGATCTTTTCCGCTCTTTTCCTGTAAAAGATATAGCAGATAGCACTAAAACGATTAACAGAACACTGCAATATAAGTTAAGTGGCAATAGTTTTTCGGCAGGTGAGGTGAAGTAGAGTACAGAAGGTGGAAGGTTTTAAGGTAGAAGGTTTAAGACTAAAGACCAAAGCTGAAAGGCTTATGGCGCTAAGCGTAGAGCATATGGCGGAGTAACACTTCCATTTCAATAGTCCGTCATTTCGAGCGGAGTGCAACGCAGTCGAGAAATCTATCTAGGCAGATCTCTCCGTTCCGCTGCGCTTCAGTCGAGATGACGGCCATCTTTATTGCGATTAGTTTAAATTTAAAACAATGAACAACCAGAAATTTTCAATTATCGATCGCATAAAGAGCTTTAAATATGCATTTAATGGGTTAAAACTCTTTTTTATGACCGAACATAATGGTCGTGTTCATTTATTTGCCACAATAGTTGCCATTGCGTTGTCTTTTTATCTTAAAATTTCAGGTTTAGAATGGATTGCGATTTTATCGGTTATTTCTGCGGTTTTTGTGGCTGAGATCCTTAATTCAGCTATCGAAAAACTGGCGGATTTGGTTTCGCCTGATTATCATCCGAAAATTAAAATAGTAAAAGATTTGGCGGCTGCTGCAGTTTTGGTTTCTGCATTCCTGGCGATAGCTGTTGGTTTTATAGTTTTTGTTCCGAAACTATTTTTGTAGCTCAGCCATAGCAGTCCTAGACTCCTCAATCTTCTCTTGAATAATCTCATCCCACCGGGCCTGCATTTTATGGTTACTGCCGTGCTCAGTCTCTTCATCATAGTTACGTTGCATGGTATCGAAATAATTGCTGATCTGATTGGCAAGCTCAGATATTTGAGCTTTATAGTTGTTTACAGAATAGTTTCTGTTTTTCAATACCCTTTCGGCTTCTAAAAGTAAAATATATTGAATATCAGCATGTCCTTGCTCATGGTGTAAAAGACTGGCACTAATTTCAGGGTCTTTAATTTTATCCCATTTTACCCACGATCTGGTTTTATCAATACTGACATCGTTTTTAAGCTTAATTACTACTCTGTTACGGTAAACCGTGCTCTCATAGCTGTATTTCCAGGTCATGGCAGTTAAAGCAAAAAATGGCGAGCGCATATCTGCTTTTCCTTTGAAATGGGTTTCCCAATCCAGTTGTACCGGTTGATTAAGGTCTTGTTTAAAAGCAAAAGTGCAGGGTAAAACCAGCAAAAATAATAAGGGGATAATCAGTTTTTTCATGTGTTGATTTTTACAATGAAAAAACCGTGCCTAAATTATTCGTGGGTAGAAATCTGTCCGCTAATCCTTTCGAATTTCTCAATCAGCAGTGAAATTCGTTCTTTTTCGCGTTTAATTACAGCCTTTCGCAATATAGTTGAGCAAAATAGTATCCATGAAAAAGTTAATACAATTGCAGCTACTTTTTGAGCCATGCTCAAATAGGTTAAAATTTCAATGAAATAAAATATAATTCCCAATGATAATGCAATAGCGTAAAACCAATATAGCGAATTGTAAAGTTTATACCGGTTTAATTGATATGTTTTTAAATTATTCAGGTATTCGTGCGGATGAGCAGTAGCATCATTTTTAGCAATCAAACGGTGATCGCGATATAGAATGAGTGTATATACACCAATAACAACAATCGTAATACTGATACCTACATGGGTTGTCCACGATTCGAAGTGAAAAAATATCCATAATGCAGCAATGGCAATAAAGGATGCCAGCATGCCTAAAATGTTCAAAGCAGATTTTAGCTTTAGGCCATTTACTTCTTTCTTCGCTTGTTGTAACATTTCATCAGCAGAAACTTTAACTTCTACCTCGTGCTTTTGCCACAATTCCTGTATTTGATCAAACGCTTGCATACTGGTTATATAGTTCTGTTAATTTTTGTTTAATGCGGTGAATTTTTACCCTCAAATTGCCTTCGCTTATACCTGAGATATCGGCAATTTCATGATATGGTAACTCATCTAAAACCATGGTAATAATTAAACGGTCATTTTCTTCGAGTTTAGAAATGCAGGTATAAAGCAGGGCAACCTGTTCATTTTTCTCAGAAAATTCTTCAATTTTATTCTCAATTATATTATCTGTCAATTCATCTTTTGCCTGACGTTTTTCTGAGCGTAAATAAGTAAGACAGGTATTTACGGCAATTCTATAAATCCAGGTAGATATTAAAGATTTGTTTCTGAATTTATCCAGATTTTGCCAAACCTTCAAAAAAGTTTCCTGCAAAAGATCATTTGCGGCGTCAGTATCGCCGGTATAACCATAACATAAATGGAATATTTTTTTGGAATTCGAGTCGAAGATCTGCTTAAATAACTTGTCTTTTTGTTCCATTTAGAGGTTTATCGTTGCGTTTTAGATGTTGGTTCACTTTTTTTGTTACACGAGGAAGCGAAAATAATATATTTTTAATGCTCTGTATCAAAATTTGTTACAAGCGGTAAATATCGTAGTTTTACCGAATTAAGTTGCCACAAACTTTTTTATTCATGAAGAAAAACAAACTCACGCTTTTTATTTTTATAGCGCTGATTGCAGGGATTGCATTGGGGTATATTTTAAACGTAAATTCCATCAATGTTTATAATCAGAATATCCTGAATGCGGATGCAAAGGTTAAAAGTATAGAAGTAAACATTGCAAAATCGACCGATACGACAAGTGTTGCTTACACACAGCTAAAGGCTGAAAAAAAGGCCAGTTCCAAAATTAAAAAAGAAAATGAAGACATTAGGGAGAAAAAGTTAGAATATTTTACGCTCTTGAGCGATATTTTTCTCCGTCTGATTAAAATGATTGTAGCCCCATTGGTATTCACGACGCTGGTTGTTGGCGTCGCTAAAGTTGGCGACATTAAAGCGGTCGGTCGTATTGGCGGTAAAACATTGGGCTGGTTTCTAGCCATGTCGTTAATGTCGCTGGTACTGGGGATGATCCTGGTGAACCTTTTCGAGCCTGGAAGGCACATGAAATTATCATTACCCGATCATTTGGTGAATACAGGCATCCAGAAAGCCGCCATGAGCGTTAAAGATTTTATTGCCCATGTTTTTCCGAAAAGTATTGCCGAATCAATGGCCAACAATGAAATTTTACAGATTGTGGTATTTTCATTGTTTTTTGGTGTGGCAACGGCCGCAATTGGTGATTTAGGACAGGTGGTAATTAAAACTTTTGATGCCATTGCACATGTGATCTTAAAAATGACCGGTTATGTGATGAATTTTGCACCATTGGCCGTTTTTGGTGCCATGACGGCAATCATAGCTAAGCAAGGACTTAACGTTTTGAATACTTATGCCATATTCATTGGCGAGTTTTACCTCGGATTGGGGATTTTATGGTGCGTGTTGATCTTTTTAGGCTTTTTGGTGCTGAAAAAACGCATCTTCCGCTTAGTAAACGATATGAAGGAACCAGCCATTCTGGCTTTCAGTACCGCAAGTAGCGAAGCCGCTTATCCAAAAACCATGATGCTTTTAGAGCGTTTTGGTTGTAAGGATAAAATTGTAAGTTTCGTTTTACCATTGGGTTATTCATTTAACCTGGATGGTTCAATGATGTATATGACTTTTGCTTCTCTGTTTATCGCGCAGGCCTATGGTATTCATTTAGGTTTTGAGCAGCAAATTTCGATGTTGTTAATCCTGATGTTAACTAGTAAAGGGATTGCTGGTGTGCCAAGAGCATCGCTGGTAGTTATTGCCGGAACCATTGCCAGTTTCAATATTCCCGAAGCAGGTTTAGCCTTATTAATCGGTATCGATCCTTTATTGGATATGGGCCGTTCAGCAACCAATGTAGTGGGTAACAGTATTGCAACCGCTGTTGTAAGTAAGTGGGAAGGGGAACTTAAAGAGTCGGAAGTCTAGAGTCATCAGTTCTGAGTCTGTTTTTAATATTCAATTATTCACTCATTCAATAACGCTCTGATTCAATCATTCAAAATTCATTCATTCAATTAATAATACAAAAAGTGTCAAGCAGAGGAAAAAAAATATTTTTAGCCATTACCATCATCGTGCCGATGATCATTTATTGTTACATCTATTACAAACCAATCATTCAGAATGCCCCCTTTAGAAAAAACGATTTTGTCTCAATGGAATATAAATGGGGGATAAAAGATTCCTTAGAGAACCATTACAATTCTGCAACTGGCGATTACCAGTATGTTAATGGTGCCGATTCTGTAATTAAGAAGAAAATCTTTTTAAAGAATGACGATATTCTTTACATGCATGGCAAAGCCAATGAAATTGGACTTTGGAATTTTCCGGATACTATTGGTAAGAAAAGCGAAAAATCAAGCAAAGTACCACGCTACGATTTGCTGTTTAAATACAAAGAAAAAACAAAGCATGTAGTGATTTATGGCGATTTTGATGGCAATCCCAAATTATTAGATGCAGCAGTACAGATGCGCAAAGTTATTGATCAAACCTTACTGGAGGCCGAAAAAAGAAGCGGAAAATAAGTGAGTTTGGAGTTAAGAGTTTCGCGTTTGGAGTCAATCCAATCGATTCCCCTCGATTTGTCACCCTGAGCGGAGTCGAATGGTATTTAGTTTAGAGCTGGACGTTTGGCATCAGTTAACCGGTTTAACAATTAAACAGTTTGCTAATTTTTTATTTAGGATCTTTTCGTATATTTACGATATATTCGTAAGTATGGAAAAATTAACTTTGCAGGAAGAAGAAGCGATGCTGGCTGTTTGGCAGATTGGAAAAGGTTTTATCAAAGATTTTATGGACGTGCTGCCCGAGCCTAAGCCACCCTATACCACCCTGGCATCAACAGTTAAGAATCTGGAACGCAAGGGTTATCTGGTAAGCGAACGTTTTGCCAATGCCAATCGCTATAGTGCCAAGGTTAAAGAAACAGAGTATAAAAAACGCTTTATGAGCGGTTTCGTAAATAATTATTTTCAAAGTTCGTATAAGGAACTGGTTGCTTTTTTCGCAAAAGATAAAAAAATCAGTGCCGAAGAGCTTAAGGAGATTATAAATTTGATTGAAAACCCTGAAAAGTAAATGCCATGCCACATTTCTTTATCATTCTCCTAAAGATTAATCTGGTGCTGATTTTGTTTTCGGCCACCTACTACCTGGTGTTGCGGAGGTTAACTTTCTACTCCATCAACAGGATGTTTCTGCTGTTTGGGATTCTGTTTTCTTCAGCTTACCCATTTATTAACCTCACCGAATTTTTTGCTGACCGGAAAGCAGTTCCGGCCTTTGTACCCCGATTAAATCAACAAGTAAGTCAACTGGTGCAGCAAGATGCTGTTTCGGTATTCTGGCAGGTATTAACCTTGCTTTTTTATGTGGGCGTGCTAGTAATGGCCTTAAGGTTATTGATCCAGTTTATCTCGCTTTACAAAATGCATAAAAATTCTTCGCCCGATCGCCTGGCTGATTATAAGGTGAGGATATTGAATGATCAGGTGAGTCCCTTTAGTTTTTGGCAAACCATTTATATTAACCCCAGACTGCATAAAAGGCAGGATTTAAATAATATCCTCGAGCACGAAAAAGTGCATGTAGAAGAGTGGCATACGGTAGATATTATCCTGGCCGAAATTTGCGTGGTTTTTTATTGGTTTAATCCTGGTGTTTGGCTGATGAAAAAAGCTGTACGCGAAAACATCGAATTTATTACAGATGCTAAGATCTTAAAAAAAGGAATCGATAAAAAAGCCTACCAGTACAGTTTATTAGATGTGGGTACTTTACAGCCATCAGTAGCTATTGTTAATAATTTTAACCTGTCTGATCTTAAGAAACGGATTAAAATGATGAACGCCAAACGTTCATCGAAGGTGAATTTAACACGGTATTTATTTGTATTGCCGATATTGCTTTGCGTTACCCTGGCATTTACTATCGATAAAAATGAGGTTAAAAAACATTTTGCACCTTTAAGTAAAATGGTGAATGAGGTTTTACCAGAAAAGGTACCCGAAATGCAGGAAAAAACCAAAGCGGTTTTAAAACCAAAAGCAAAAAAGAAAATATTGATCGGTACGCTGAAAGAACCGGACACGGTTAACAAAATGACTTTCATTATCAAAAGCATAACCAATGGAGTAGATTCTTCGAGAAGATCGGTTGAGGATATGTTAAAAGGCTTAGGTAAGAAAGTGAAGATCATGAGCTTTAAAACGGACGGTGATTTTAAAGGAAAAACTTTTGTGCAGCACTTTAACTTTACAGATACGGTAAAATCGGATCATAAAAATATCGAGATAAAAGTTTTAACTAAACATGGTGGAGACCTGCAAGAACTGCCGATGCCAGGAAAAAAGGGGGTAGGCTATATGTATACCATAAAATCAACCGCAACAATCTCTGATGCAAAAGATGGAAATCAGCCAGATGCCAATGGAATAATGATTGCAGAAAGTACATCGTATTTTCTGAATGGAAATAAGATTACAAAAGAAGAACTGGATAAACTGAACCTGAATAAAGTTTCTGATATGAAAATTGATAGAAATAATCAGACTATTCAGATTACAACAAAACCATAATTTCCCGCAGTTGCCGTCATTTCAAGCGGAGCAAAGCGTAGCCGGGAGCCGCAATTGATCACCGAAACTAAATCAACTATAGCTATCTCTCCTGAAGGTTTGGGACTGCGCTACAGGAGATGACTATTAGACGATTTGAATTTAGTAAAATCGTCATTTAGACGCAGTGGAGAAATCTTTAACCTTGGCTTAAAGCGTCTTTAAAAGATCTCTCCATTCTGCTGCGCTTCAGTCGAGATGCCGCCGCCGGTACTTAAAAACTAAAAGTCGCCTTCAACATCGCCACCCTACCCGGAATATAATATGTTCCCGTGGTAAGTGAATTTGCTGAAAGGTAAACCGCATTAAAGCTTTTGATATTAGCCAGGTTGGTAACGCCAAATTCAAAATCTGTTTTCATTTTCAGGTACTTGTATTTGATATTCATATCCGCAAAAAGATATTTTAAATTGGGTTGTGTAGATTGATGTGTAAATAAATGTTCGGCCGATAGATTTATATATACATTTCTGAAAGTGGTAATGGCCAGGGTAGACTGCTGCCTGAGCTGCTGAAAATTTGTTTTGATGGCGTCGGCCACTTTAGCTTTATTATCGGTAACCGAAAAATTTGCCAGGTAAGACCAATTGATAAAGTTGGTGAGTTTTGCTTCTATTCCAAGTTTGTAAGAAATGGTTTGTGCATTAAATGCAAAAAGTTCGTTGTTTTGTAATTGATCATATTGGCTCTGTGAAAAACTAATACCTCCACTTACTGTGCTTTTCAGCACAAAAAGGTATTTGCTGGCATTTGCATTAAAAAATAGGGTGCGGATGTGGTTGCTCAATGGCAGTACCACCCTTTGCTGGATGTTATTACTTAAAATGTACGAAGAAATGGTGTTCAGTTGGGCATCACTGTAATTAGCAGTTAAATTTACAAATAACATCTGCATAGCTTTTCTGAAATTAAACCCTGCGCCAACGTTATGAGTTTTAGATTCCGAAATGGGGGCATTATTGGCAAGAAGAGACCGATAGTTTTTTAATACTGTGCCCCGGTAAACATCATCTATTCCTCCTAAATCGTTTCGGAAGCTATAATTTGCTGTCACATAATTTTCAACGCTGGTTTGATATTTGATATTCAGAGAAGGGTTTAGAAACAATTTATTCAGGCGCTTATCCAATTGATTGATGTCATCACTGTATTTAATCAGATTATAACTTAAAGGCAAGCTTAATCCAGCTTTTAATTTATCGTTGGTAAATTCGTAGGTGGCATCGGTATATATCTTGGTTTTTAGCCAATCTAGATCATTTACGGTATTGCCAGATACGAGTTCGGTTTGCTGGTTGTTCTGTGTGCGGTAAAGTTCCGAATTGAGCTTTTGCTGCTGCACATTAAAACCTGCCTTATACATTTGAACGAAATGTTTGTTTACAAAAGCAAAAGAAGCATAGTTATTGGTGTACCAGGTTGGTATTTTGATATACTGGCTTAAACCAAGATAACTGTTACCATTGTTTAAAATATCAGCATTAAGACCCGGTGTTATGTTTAAGTTTTCTGGCTGTGTAGTGCGGTTTAAATAGGAGTACAGGTTAATTATATCTTCTGACTTTAGCTTTTTACGGTAATTGAACTCGTTCGAAATATCTAGTGTTTCCTGCCGCAGTACCTGATTAGCCGCCACGTTATTGATTACAAAACCCGAAGAAGTTTTAAAAGGCGCATAATCGAGTACAAAATTATTGTTCAGGTAGTATTTTTCTGCATTTCCGTTCAGGTTAAATTGCGTCCTTAATTTTTGTGGATTAATAGCATTGTTCTGCGATTCTGAATAGCTGATGGTCTGGTCTGAAAGATAGGTCTGTGAAAATTTATTGTACTGCTGATTGCGCTGATCGTACAGGTACGAAAGGTTTGCCCTTAACTGCAGATCCTGGTTAAACTTGTATAGATTATTTAAGTTCAGTAATCCTGCCTTATTAAAAAGGTACCTGCTTTGTGGCAAGGAGGGCACTCCCGCGGCTCCGGTAGAAAGCAGGTCACCTGGTCTGTCATTATCCAGCTTTTTTAAGTAATCAGACAGGTTGTGCGAGGTAAGATCAATACCCGGGTCATTGCCAATGTTATTACCTTTTATGTTATTGATAAATTTGAGCTTTTTATTAAAAAGCATGGCCGTCAGGTTTTCATCAAAACGCGCTGGCATACCCGCGCCAACAGTGGCATCACCCATTACTTTAAGCTTGGCTTCGTCTTTAAGCACCAGATTAAGTGCTACATCATCGCTCATGTTGTTTTTACGCATCATTTTAATCGGCTGATCATTCTGGATCACCTGTACCTTATCTACCGCGTCCTGTGGAATACTTTTGGTGCCAATATTATACTTATCATCCAAAAGGTTATCACCGTCTACATAAAGGCTGGAAATGGATTTTCCGTTATAACTGATTTTTCCATCTTCGGCGACTTCTATCCCTGGCATTTTTTTTAGTACGTCACCAATGCTTCTGTCCTGTTTATCGGCGAAATCAGATGGCTTGTAATTTAAGGTATCACCTCTTGCCGTTAGAGACGGACGGTTTTTTACCGTTACAGTTTCTAAGGCTGTTTCGTTGTTCTGCAAAACGAGGTCGTAACTTTTGTTCACGTCTGTAATCACCGTACTCAGTTTTTTATACCCAATGCTCGAGGCCTCTATTTTATAGTTATTAATCTGATCGTTTTTTATTAAGATGCTAAATTCACCATTGCGATTAGTTCTTGTAAAATTGATTACATTTCCCTCAGGATCCTTTAAAATTACGTTAACAGATTCTATACCTTTTCCATCGGTATCTTTAACGGAACCTCTAATTGGCTTTTGGGCAAAAACTGAAAAAGTTGCCAGCAGAAGCCAGCAAGTTAAAACGAGCTTTCTCATTTTTTGTCTTCAATTTCAACCGGGTTATTAACTTCATCCTTAGCTACTGTTGTACTGGTCTGGCGTGGTGCCTGGTTGGTTTTGAACGAACCTTGCATACCACTTGCGGCCATTTGTGCCTGCATAAAACCTTGAGGGTCCTTATCCCGTGCAGCTTTAAGCTTATCCAGCTCCTTGCGGGTAGTTTTTATGGCATCAGTTGGTAGCTTAATTTCGGGTCCGAGGTAGCTTGTGCTCACATCTATGCCTACAATTTTTACCGCACCTATACCGCCGCTCGGTGCTGCTATTTTAACTTCGCCATCAGAGTTTGATGCAGCATCCGTATCTTTTACATATTCAAGTCCGGCAAATTCAAATTTTACGTCTTTTTTATCGTCGTAAGCTTCTATAATTAAACCAGGTAAGCCATTTAATTTCCACGGGCCACTTTGAAACGGAATTTCGGTCGCAAACCAGGCTGTCCAGTTGCGGCCTTTAAAATGCGCAGTTGCTTTTTGGCAGGCAACCCCAGAAAAGCTCATTGTATCTTTTAATATCTTCCAGTCAATTGCTGTAGCGGGTTCTTCAATCAGGTAATTATTAAACAGGCGCTCTTTAGTAATCATTTTATGCTCATTCGCAAAAAAGAAATAGTCTTCCTGGGTAAGGGGGACTTTCGTTTCGCTTTTAACTTCAATTTTTAAGTTGCCGTTACCCGCTTGGTTCTTAATCTGTTCCTGTATCTGCTTTTGCATGTTTAGTGTTTGGTTCAGCTTATCGTAACTGGTAAAAACCGAAGCATTTTTACCGGTAACCAATAACATGTTCTCCACTTTAGGTTTATCTCTTTCGGTGGTATCTCTCACATGGGTAAAAGTATAACGCACCCTGGCCAGTGCTTTATCTGGTTCCTGGGCTTTGGCTGAAAGTAAAATGGCCGTAGCCAAACAGGTAGTTAAAATTCGTTTCATAATATTGGATTTAGGTTTATTTAATTTTCGTAAATCTACGAAATATTCGTAATAAAAAATTGATTTAACATTTTTTAACGAAAAGGAGATGGAAGAGGTAGAATGGGATGATAGGTAATGGGAGGGTAACGTATTTTATTCGCGAAGATACATAGACACATAATTCTTTTCGATATGTCATCTGAGCGGAGTTGAAGGACCAATATGAAGCTTGAATAGTACAGGACAAATATTTTTACGGGTTGGAAATGAGCGGCTTGTGGTTTTTGGCTGTCTTCAGTCCTGCTTTACGCTTTACTCCGTTGCACTTCGTGTTCGCTCCAATCAGGTTTAGGTACAAGGGTTCCTGCAGACTGAAACCCCGGAAATGAAGTGCTGTTTTGGTCCAATAGCCCCGGTTGAAGTGTTACCCTGCAGCAACGAGGTACGAGGAAGCGAAGCGTATAAGCGTAAAACGGGAAGAAACTTAGTTGTTTTGCACTGGCTCTGCGCTCCAATATAAGTGCTCGCTGCAATAGGCAATAGGGTGGGCTTAGTCTGGGAATTATTGAACTATGATTTTCGAAAAGTGCAATTAATATAGTCATCAAATCGATCTTGAAATCCTTAAATCTTCCTAATCCTGATCCTGTATAATGTTAAAGAAAAATATTTTCGATATCTATTTGTGTGTTAATTGAATTTGTTCTATATTTGCACCTCGTTAAATAAAAATTAAAAAACTAATATTTAAACAATGTACGCAATAGTAAATATAGCAGGGCAGCAATTTAAAGTTGCTAAAGACCAGCACCTTTTTGTACACAGATTACAAGGAGATGAAGGCGCTAGTATTGAATTTGATAATGTATTGTTGGTTGACAACGGTGGTGCAATTACTGTAGGTGCTCCTGCAGTTAAAGGTGCTAAAGTTTCAGCTAAGATCGTATCTCATTTAAAAGGTGA
>Ga0157371_10000346_pt1 | contig 59564 bp, 52 predicted proteins | sample C45metaG_FD_113462 | JGI IMG/M metagenome (GOLD analysis project Ga0157371, IMG submission 113462) | Corn rhizosphere microbial communities from Kellogg Biological Station, Michigan, USA - C4-5 metaG | ecosystem: Host-associated > Plants > Roots > Rhizosphere > Soil | place: USA: Michigan... | reverse complement strand
GTTATGACAGGGTCGGGTCCGCCTGCATTTCCGAACGCCGCGCCATTGAAATGATCGCTTCTGGCGCCCCTGCGACATCTTTCCTGCGGTTCGGCGATCGCGTGCAGATGCAGGCGGCCGGCAACCATTTCGGGGCGGTCGACCAGAAGGTGGTGCGCGCCCTGGCGGCGGATCAGCGCGGCTGAACGGAGGTTGTCGAGGGGCGGGATGACGATCCGCCCGGCTACGGCTTCGGCACCGGAAGGAAAGTGGCTCGCCGGGGTCGTCGAAGATGCGAACTACGAGTTCTCGATTTCGCTACTCCCAACTACGCCAATACTGCCCAAAATACGCAAGCGTGACCGGGATCGCGCAGAAGCGCTACGCCTCGCCGGCGGCCCAAAACCCTCCCTGAGAGACCGAGCCGTCGCCTTGGCGAATGAGCGCGGCATCGTGCGGACCCGCGATCTAGCGGACATCGGCGTACCTCGCTGCTACTTGGCCCGCATGTGTGAAGAGGGGCTGCTTATAAAGGTCGGCTATGGCCAGTATCGCGCGGCCGATCGTCAGGCAGCTTAGTGCATAGGGGGCGCTCGCCCGGCGCCGGGGAACCATCCCGCAGCCAAAGGGAAAGTTTGAACCATTTTGGACGGAAGGGATGCAAACGCGTCGCAATAGCATTACTTTGTCAGCCTGACTACATTCCTGTCAGCAGCTCCGCCGATCCGAGTTGGTTGCGCGCTCGGACAGTCAAAATCCGGCGCACAGTTCCCATATTGGGTGAGGCGGTTGCTGCTCGGCCGGGCACATATATTCCGGGGGTGCCATGACTGGAGGTAGCCGGAGTCACAGGAGGAGTCCGGTTCCTGGAAGCACAAATCGAACTGAGACATCTGCGCTTTGCGGTCGCCGCTGCGCATTACCGCAGCTTTCGGCGAGCGGCTGAAGCTCTTGGGGTCAAGCAATCGACCCTGAGCCGCTGCATTTCGCAATTGGAAGAGCGTCTGGGCGTCGTGTTGTTCGAGCGAACCAGCGGTGGCGTTCGGCTGACAACGGCCGGCGTCGAGATATTGCGGACATCCCGGCATCTTGTCGAAACCGTCGATCATATGGCCGCGACAGCCAAGGAGATAGGCAGGGGCGAGGCCGGCCGGCTCACGGTCGGATTCTACACTTCGCTGTCGGCCGGGAACCTGCGGGCCAGCTTGATCGAGTATGCGTCGCGGTTCCCGAAGGTCGAAATCCAGACATTTGAGGGCGCACGCGCATGTTTGTTCGCCGGCGTCGATGCTGGCCGGCTTGATGTCGCCATCGTCACGGGCGATCCGATCTCTCGTGACGGGAAGGTCATGGGTCTCTGGAGCGAGCGCATCATGGTCGCGCTGCCCGAAGGTCACCGATTGGCGGGCAACAACATCGTCTATTGGACCGATCTGAAGGACGAGACCTTCCTTTTCAGCCAGCGTGATCCCGGGCCGGAGATCCAGGACATCTTGCTGGCGAAGCTCGCCGCGCCGGGCGAGCGGCCCAAGGTCATTAGTCACGATGTCACCCGCGAGAACATCAAGAGCCTGGTGGGAGCGGGTTTCGGCGTCAGCCTGATGTGCGAAGCCTGCATAGGGGCCACTTTTACGGGCGTCGTCTACCGCGAGGCGCGGGACGGCAATGGCCCGAGCCGGATCAACTACGCGGCCTATTGGCAGAACGACAACGACAATCCGGCGCTGGTGGGTTTCATCAACCTGCTGCAAGAGCGCTATCCCTCGCTGCCTGCGGGCGACTGACGCGGCCGCCGCGCCTTCGTGAAGCCGCGATCGGTGGCCATGAAGCGCTCCACCATAGGGACGATCAACTTAGCCGGGTCGCTTACCGGATGGCCGGTCTCGCGGGCCAAAATCTCCGCGTAAGCGACCAAGTCGCGATGAACGGTCGCTGGAAATTCGATCACGAGCTTGACCGGTTTGTCGTCGGCGACCACCCCGAGCTTCAGCTTTGCCATGTCAGCCTCCGTAGGGTTCGAGGACGAGGTCGCGGGTAACGATGACGCGAACGGGGAACCCGGGGCGGATCGTCAAGGTCGGGGCGATGTTCAACTGGCGGCGAACGATCTGCTGACCGGCATCGTTGATGGTGTCCTGCCCGCCGTTGCGGATCGCCTGGATCAGGCGATCGTCGTCGTTGGTGGCCAGTTCGGCCCCGATGCTCAGCTGTGTTGACAGGCCAGCCGCCTTGGCGAGATCCCACCAGTGATATTCGACGCCATCCTGAAGGCCGGCATGGCCCTCGGCGTCGGCGCCGGGCTGACGCTCGAGAACAATCGAACGCCCGTTCGGGAAGATCAGTCGGTTCCAGACGAGCAGCACTCGGCTTTGCCCGAACTGGACGTTGTTGTCGTATTGGCCGACGACGCGCGTGCCCTGGGGCACGAGAAGGATACGGCCGGTCGGGCTGTCGTAGATGTTCTCGGTCACTTGCGCCGTGATCTGGCCGGGAAGATCGGAGCGAATCCCGGTGATTAGTGCGGCCGGGATGACGGCGCCCGCCTGCAGGATATTGGGCGATGCCGGCGCGGTGATGCGATCGGGCGCGACAGTGCGTCGATCGGCGGCGGCGTTGAGGAAGGCGTTTTGCCGATCCTGCGCCGTCGGCGTCGCCGGAGGCGGCGCGAGACCGAGCCCGGTGAGATTCGGGATATCCGGGGCTACGGCGCCAGTTGATGCCGCGGGCGCCGGATTGGCCGTGCGGGTTTCGGTCGCGGCGAACAGGCGCGCGGTTCGTGCCGACTCCAATTCTTGGAGCCGGCGTTGCTCCTCCGCGCTTAGGCCAGGATTGGGGGCAGCCACGCCTGGCGTGGGAACGGGTTGGCCTCTGTTCTGCGCGCCGAGCATCGGTCGGCCGAGGTCGCCGGGAAGCGGCGGGCCAAGCTGCGGCACACCGCTATAATCGCGCGGCAGACCGGCGATGCCGTCAGCGGTTGGACGGTTCTCGGTCGAGTAGAGTTCCTCGTTCGGACGACCTCCATCGCGAGTCTGAAGGGCATAGACGAGCGCGCCGCCGATCCCGACGCTGGCGACTAAGCCCAGACCTGCCAGCACCTTCCGTGACAGGCGGGTGACGCGCGGCGGCTCCGCGCGCAGCCGCATTGGCGCGGGACCGGCAGGCTCGCCGGTCAGCGGCCGGGCCTCCTCGTCCGGCCCTTCGTCGTTCTGGGGCTTGGACTCGCTCACGATGCGGGCCTCCCGTCGGTGCGCACGATACGGACGCGCTTCTGGCGGTCACCGGAGCCAAAGCGCAGTTCGGCGGCGGCGAAGAGCCGGTCGACGATCATGTGATGGCCACGAACGCGGTAGTTCACCAGCTCGGAGGTATTGCCCTCGGGGCCGACGACAAAGAGCGGCGGCATCTCGCCCTGGCCGATGCCGCGCGGGAATTCGATGAAGACCTGGCGGCCGTCGTCGAAGGCGCGCAGCGGACGCCAGGGCGCGCGGTCCCCATCGATCGCATAGCGGAAGTTGACGTTGGAGACGTCGACGCCGGTCGCGACGGGTTGTGCGGCCTGGGCCTCGGCGTTCTGCCTGCGCAGCGCGATGAGTTGGTCCTGCGGATACTGCCAGGAGACCGAGGCCATGTAGGTCCGCTCGGTGGAACGCAGTTCCATATGGTAGGTGCGCAGGTTGGTGTTGATGACGAGGTTGGTCATCAAATCCGGCCGGGTCGGTTTGACCAGTATGTGGACCTGCAACGTCGGCCCGGCGCCGCTCTGCGTGTCGCCGATGATCCAGCGCACCGTGTCGCCGGCTGCGACCGGTCCGGAGCCGACGAGCTGTTCGCCAGGCTGCAGCGCGATGTCGGTGATCTGCCCGACGGCGGTGTAGACTTGATAGAGGGCGCCTTGCGTGAACGGATAGACCTGCATCGAGTTGATGAAGCCGTTTCGCACGGGCTGGATGCGGGCTGCGGCGTTCGCCTGATTGACGCGTGCCGTAGGATCGGCCGGTTCGGGTGTCGATCGGGACGGCTCGACGCGCTGCATTTGTCCAGGCAGCGGCAGCGGCCGCGGTATTTCGACGACGGTCACCGGCGCGGGCGGATCGACCGTCTGCACCGCTGGAGCGGCGTTGTCGTAGGAGATCTCCGGTGGCGGACTGGTGGTGGCGCAGCCGGCGAGCGGCGTCGTTGCCAGCATGAGGATCGGCAATGCTCTTCTGCGCAAAGCCGGGGCTGCGGAAATGTGCGAAGCCGGGTTTCCGGCTTTACGGAAAGACGGCTTCATTGACCAAGCTCCCGTGACCAGTTGATTGCGTTGACGTAAATGCCAAGTGGGTTCGCCCTGAGCCGGTCGGCATTGCGTGGGACCTGCACGACAATCGTCAGGATCGCTGTCCAGCGTTCGGTCGTGGCGAGCTGGCCGTTCTCGTAGCGACGTTCGATCCACGCGACGCGGAAGCTGTCCGGGGATGCGCGGATGACGCTGGAGACCTCGATGGCGATCTGCTGGCGGCCAACCTTGGTGAAGGGGTCGTTGGCGCGCGCATAGTCATTGAGCGCAGCCGCGCCCCGATCGGTCGTGAAGTCGTAGGCCCGCAGCCAGTTCTGCCGAACGATGATCGCGTCGGCGGGGATCGAGCGGACCTGCTCGATGAAGCGGGCCAGGTGGAAGGCAATCTGCGGATCGGTCGGGCGATAGTCGGCGACAGCGGGTGCTACGGCTTGTGCCTGGCCGAGCCGGTCCACCTGCACCACCCAGGGAACGATCGTCCCGCGCGCCGATTGCCAGACCAGGGCCGCGGCGAAGCCGGCCGACAGAATCAGCGAGCCGAACGCCATGAGTCGCCAGTTCTTCGCCTGGACACGCGAAGCCCCGATGCGCTCGTCCCAGACCTGCGCAGCGCGCTGGTAAGGCGTCTCGGGTTCGGTGGCTTTCCCGTAGTGGGTGGAAGGTCGTTTGAACATCAGCGGTCCCCTTCGGAGAGATTGACGGAGGAGCCGCCGCCATGGGCGTCGCCGGAGCGGACGGCGTGGGCAGTGGCCTGGACGGCGTGGGTCATGCGCTGCGAGCGGCGCATGCGCTTCGCCCAGTCCGGCGGCCCGCCCGCGGGTGTGGGAGCGGCTGAACCGCCACCGTCTCCGGCCGCGTCACCGCCGACCGAACCCATCGTCGAGGAGCCGCCGGTGGCTTCGAACGCGGCCTTACCGCCGGCATCAAAGCTCGAGCGCATGCTGTCGGCGGCGCGAGAGGCGGCACGGCGGAGCGGCGACACGGCCGCGCTACCGCCGGCTCGGGCGATGCCAGCGAGCCCCGACGCAACGCCGCTGGCGCCCGATTGGCCCGCGGCGCCGAGGCTGTAGGCCGCGGATACTCCGCCAGCCACCGCGACGCCGCCGCGGGCGGCGGCGGCGGCACCTCCGGCAAGGGCGGCACCGCCGGACGCGACCGCGCCGACGGCACCGGCGCCGGCGGCGACCATGCCGCCCGCGGCGAGGCCCGTGCCGACCGCCGCACCGGCGCTGAGCTGCGGGCCGCCCGAGACGATACCGCTGGCGATGCCGGGGCCGAAGATGCCGAGGCCGAGCAGCGACAGCGCGGCGAGCACGATCGCCATCGCCTCGTCGATGGAGGGCGTCGCGCCGCCGAAGCCGGCGGTGAATTCGGAGAAGAGCGTCGAGCCGATGCCGATGATGACGGCGAGCACGAGCACCTTGATGCCGGAGGAGATGACGTTGCCCAGCACTCGCTCGGCCATGAAGGCGGACTTGCCGAACAGACCGAAGGGGATCAGCACGAACCCGGCGAGCGTCGTGAGCTTGAATTCGATGAGCGTGACGAAGAGCTGGATGGCGAGGATGAAAAAGGCGAGCAGCACCAGCGCCCAAGCCAGGAACATGCAGGCGATCTGGATGAAGTTCTCGAAGAACGACCAGTAGCCCATCAGGCCGGAAATGGATTCCAGGAGCGGGCGGCCGGCATCGAGGCCAGTCTGTGCCACCTTGCCGGGGCGCAGCAGGTCGGCGGTCGTGAAGCCCGTGCCGCTGGCCTTCAGGCCGAGGCCAGCGAAGCTCTCGAAGACGATGCGGGCGAGATTGTTCCAGTTGCCGATGATGTAGGCGAAAACGCCGACAAACAGGGTCTTCTTCACCAGCCTCGCGAAGATGTCGTCGTCGCCGCCCCACGACCAGAAGAGCGCTGCCAGCGTCACGTCGATTACGATCAGCGTCGTGGCGATGAAGGCGACTTCACCGCTCAGCAGGCCGAACCCGGAATCGATGTAGCGGGTGAAGACTTCGAGGAAATGGTCGATGACACCGGTGTTGCCCATGACGCTACCGCGTCTCGGTCGGCGGCGACACCGGTGCCGGCTGCGCCGGGACGTCCGCGTCCGCTGGCGGGTGTGGAGCGGGCGCCGCATCAGGCAGCCGCTCGGCCGGTCGAGCACCCGGCGCGAGGAAGCGGTTGCGGTTCTCCGCCCAGGCCCGCAGGCAGGCAGGATCACGCGGCCCGGCTTCGCCGAGTGCCTGGCACCGGAACAGCTCCTCGCGCAGTGGGTCGGACGGGGCCGTGCTCGGTCGTGACGAAGCCCAGCTCTCCGCGGGCTCCTCATCCCGGCTTAACTCGATCGCCGTCGCGGTGACGGCCACTGCGACGAATACCACGGCGCCAAGTCGGGCGAGCATCTTGCCGTCCATGGTCGTGTCCTCAGTTGCCGCTGTTCGGGAACATGCGGGCGTTACCCGCCTGGTAGCCGGAACCCGGCGTAAGGAAGCGGCGGCGCTGCTCACGGCCCTGCTCGGCGGCCGCTGCGCGCTCTGCCTCGGAGAGCGCCTGTGCGCGGCCGTTCGCTGCGACGACGGCCGTGAGGTCGGCGAGCTGCTGCGCCTGAAGCGCGAGGAGCTGGTTGCCGGCCTGCGTCGCCTGCAGCGCGCCCGTGGCCCCCTGACTGCGGCCGATCAGCGAGGACATCTCGGCGCGATTGGTGTCGATGTTGCCAACGACGCCGGCCTGCACCCGCATCGCGTCCTGCAGGCCGCCGACCGTGTTCTGCCAGCGCTCGCGCGCCTGGGCGACGAGCTGCTGATCTGAGGCCGACATTGAGGCGTTGCCGTAGGTGGTCTGAAACGCCTGATCGATGTTCTGGACGTCGTAGGCGATGCGCTGTGCTTGGCTCAGAAGCTGTTGGGTGCGCTGTACCGACTGCTGGAGTTGCTGGAGCGACGAATAGGGCAGGCTCGCTAGGTTGCGCGCCTGGTTGATCAGCATGGTCGCCTCGTTCTGAAGCGAGGTGATCTGGTTGTTGATCTGTTCAAGCGCGCGGGCGGCCGACAGCACGTCCTGGACGTAGTTGGTGGGGTCATAGACGATCCACTGCGCCGCGGCTGGCGTGGTGAGGATCGGCGTGAGCGCCAGCGGCGTGGTGAGAAGAACCGCGGCGACGCGCACCACGCGCGAGCGGGAATGAACGGAACGGGTCATGAGCGTACCTCCGGATCAGGTTGGGGGATGACGTTGGTGAGATCGGCGATGAGGTCGGCCGCCCAGGCGAGCCGGTTCTCAGCGAGCCATTCGTGGAGGAAGCCGTCGGTGCCGCTGCGGGCATGCACCGCGGCGATCAGCGCCTGGTGCTGTTTCGAGGAGGCCGCGCAGAGCGCGAGAGCGACGTCAGAGAGCCCGAGCTCGAACAGGCGATTGCCGCGCCGTGATTGGCAGTAGTAGTCGCGTTTGGGCATGGCCCGCGCGAGGATTTCGATCTGGCGGTCGTTCAACCCGAACCGGCGATAGATCGCGGTGATCTGCGGCTCGATCGCGCGCTCGTTCGGCAGCAGGATGCGGGTCTGGCAGCTTTCGATTATGGCGGGCGCGATCACCGAGCCGTCGATGTCGGAGAGCGACTGGGTGGCGAAGATGACGCTGGCGTTCTTCTTGCGCAGCGTCTTGAGCCATTCGCGGAGCTGTCCCGCGAACCCTTCATCGTCGAGGGCAAGCCAGCCTTCATCGACGATCAGCAGCGTGGGTCGACCGTCGAGCCGGTCCTCAATGCGGTGGAAGAGATAGGCGAGGACGGCAGCGGCGGCGCCGGTCCCGATCAGGCCCTCGGTCTCGAACGCCTGGACCGAGCCTTCGCCGAGCTGTTCGGCTTCGGCGTCGAGCAGGCGACCATAGGGGCCGCCGACGCAGAACGGCCGCAGGGCCTGCTTGAGGTCGTTTGATTGGAGCAGAACCGACAGGCCGGTCAGCGTGCGTTCGCCGATCGGCGCGGAGGCGAGCGAGGACAGCGCCGACCAGAGATGCTCCTTCACTTCCGGCGTGATGGGGACGCTCTCACGCCCAAGGATCGCTATCAGCCAGTCTGCCGCCCAAGCGCGTTCGGCGACGTCATCGATCCGAGCCAGCGGTTGGAGCGATACGCTGTCGTCAGCGCCTTCGGTGAGCCCGCCGCCGAGATCATGCCAGTCGCCGCGCATGGCGAGTGCCGCCGCCCGGATCGAGCCGCCGAAATCGAAAGCGAAAACCTGAGACCGTTCGTAGCGGCGGAACTGCAGCGCCATCAGCGCCAGCAGCACCGACTTGCCGGCACCGGTCGGCCCGACGATCAGCGTGTGGCCGACGTCGCCAACATGGATGGAAAGCCGGAACGGGGTCGAGCCTTCGGTTTTGCCGAAGAGCAGTGGGGGCCCTGCCAGATGCTCGTCCCGTTCCGGTCCCGCCCATACCGCCGACAGCGGGATCATGTGGGCGAGATTGAGCGTAGAAACCGGTGGCTGCCGCACATTGGCGTAGACGTGGCCGGGCAGGCTGCCGAGCCAGGCGTCTACCGCGTTAATGGTCTCGGGCATGGCGGTGAAGTCGCGGCCCTGAATGACCTTCTCGACGAGGCGCAGCTTCTCGGCAGCGACGCGCGGATCATCGTCCCAGACAGTGATTGTCGCCGTGACATAGGCCTGGCCGGCATAGTCGGCCCCCAACTCCTGCAGCGCCATATCGGCATCGGCGGCTTTATTGGCCGCGTCGGTATCGACCAGGACGCTGGCCTCGTTGGTCATCACCTCGTTGAGGATGGCCGCGATCGACTTGCGCTTTGCGAACCATTGCCGCCGGATCTTGGTGAGGAGCTTGGTGGCGTCGGTCTTGTCGAGCAGGACGGCCCTGGTCGACCAGCGATAGGGAAAGGCGAGCCGGTTCAACTCATCGAGAATGCCGGGCGTGGTCGCGGTCGGAAATCCGACAATGGTGAGGATCCGCAAATGTGTGTCGCCGAGGCGCGGCTCGAGACCGCCGGTGAGCGGCTGATCGGCGAGCAGCGCATCGAGATACATCGGCGTCTCGGGCACACGGACGCGATGGCGTTTCGTCGAGACCGTCGAGTGCAGAAAGGTCAGCGTCTCGGCATCATCGAGCCAGGCGCATTCCGGCATGAAGGCGTCGATGAGCTGGAGGATGCGGTCGGTGCGATCGGCAAAACCCCGCAGGACCTCGTGCGCATCGACGCCGGCATGATCGCGGCCCTCGTAGAGCCAGGACTCGGCGCGCGCGGCGTCTTCGGCCGGCGGCAGATAGAGGAAGGTCAGATAGTAACTCGACTCGAAATGCGCTCCCGCTTCCTCGAAGTCCGCCTTGCGCTCGGCATCGACCAGCGCGGAGGCGCTGTCGGCGAACCTGCTTGCGGGATAGGTGGCGGCGCCGTGCCGCTGCGCCTCGACGAAGATCGCCCAGCCGGAGCCGAGGCGGCGGAAGGCGTTATTGAGGCGTCCGGCGACCGCGATCAACTCGGCCGGCACGGCGCTGTCCAGGTCGGGTCCGCGAAACCGGGCGGTGCGCTGCAGGCTCCCGTCCTTGTTGAGAACGACGCCTTCGCCGACCAGGGCGACCCAGGGCAGGAAGTCGGCGAGCCGGGTGTTGCGGTTGCGGTATTCGGCAAGGTTCATCATGGCGTCACGCCCTCAGACCGACAGGTGGCCGGGGATGCGCAGATGCCGGCGCACGACGTCGACGAACTGCGGATCGCGCTTGGCAGCCCAGACGGCGGCGAAGTGGCCGATCGCCCAGAGGCCGAGGCCGACCAGCCAGAGGCGCAGGCCGAGGCCAAGCGCCGCCGCCAGCGTTCCGTTCAGGATGGCAATCGAGCGCGGCGCGCCGCCGAGCAGGATGTGCTCGGTCAGCGCGCGATGGACCGGAACCGAGAAGCCCGGCACCTCGCTTGCGGTCTCGGCCGACGTCGCCATCAGACCAGCGCCCCGCCGCCGAACGAGAAGAATGACAGGAAGAAGCTCGACGCGGCGAACGCGATCGACAGCCCGAAGACGATCTGGATCAGGCGCCGGAAGCCGCCCGAGGTGTCGCCGAAGGCGAGCGTCAGGCCGGTGACGATGATGATGATCACCGCGACGATCTTGGCGACCGGCCCCTCGATGGACTCGAGAATCGACTGCAGCGGTGCTTCCCAAGGCATGGAGGAGCCGGAAGCGTGGGCGGCGGGGGCGAGCGCCAGGGTGAGGAAGGTGACGGAAGCCGCCGTCGCGATATGACGGCGGATACGCATGGCATGTTGGATCATGACGGGTCTCCTGGGGGGTGGTGGTTCGCGGGAATGACGCGGTAGTCGCCATCGGGATCGAGCCCTTCGACGCAGGCGAGCTCGGCGAGCCGGCGCGAGGCTCCGCGGCCCGACAGGACCGCGACAAGATCGATCGTCTCGGCGATCAGGGCGCGTGGGACCGTGACGACTGCTTCCTGGATGAGCTGCTCCAGGCGGCGCAGCGCGCCGATGGCGGTGCCGGCGTGGATGGTGCCGATGCCGCCGGGGTGTCCGGTGCCCCAGGCCTTGAGCAGATCGAGCGCTTCGGCGCCGCGCACCTCGCCGATCGGAATGCGATCAGGGCGCAGGCGCAGCGAGGAACGCACGAGATCCGAGAGCGAGACGACACCGTCCTTCGTGCGCATCGCGACCAGATTGGGCGCGGCGCATTGCAGCTCGCGGGTGTCTTCGATCAGCACCACGCGGTCGGAGGTCTTTGACACCTCGGCGAGCAGTGCATTGGTGAGAGTGGTCTTGCCGGTCGAGGTGCCACCGGCGACGAGGATGTTGCGCCGGTCGGCGACAGCGACGCGCAGCGCCTCGGCTTGGCCCGCGCCCATGATGCCGGCTGCGACATAGTCGTCGAGCGTGAACACGGCGACGGCGGGCTTGCGGATCGCGAAGGCCGGGGCGGACACGACGGGCGGCAGCAGCCCCTCGAACCGCTCCCCCGTCTCGGGCAACTCGGCCGAGACGCGCGGGGCGCCCGGATGGACTTCCGCGCCGACATGGTGCGCGACGAGGCGAACGATCCGCTCACCGTCGGCCGGCGAGAGGCGCTCACCCGTATCGGAGAGCCCTTCGGAAAGCCGGTCGACCCAGAGCCGCCCGTCGGGATTGAGCATCACCTCGACGATCGCGGGATCTTCCAGGAATCGGGCGATCGCCGGCCCGAGGGCCGTGCGCAGCATGCGCGCGCCGCGAAGGATCGCCTCCGATTTCTGGTGAGTGGCCGCCACGTCGTCCCCGTTCTCTTGCGGGACCGCGAATGTGCGGCCCTGGATCGGGGTGAGTAGAAGAGGCAGAATTCAGGGCATGACAACAACCGAAATGTGGTCGTCGTACTGTGGCGTACAAAGACAGGGGAACGGCGGGAGTGATATTTACTTGCGAAGACTGCGTGAGCGACTATTCCGCATCGCGCGCGGGGCTGAGGTCTTCTGAAATCTCCTGTCGCAGCTTCGGCCCGTTTGCGAGTCGACGGCCGAGCGCGGCGATGAACGCCTCGTAGCGCTCGCCAGCCTTGGCGCGGGCGGCCTGCGCGGCGGGTTCCGGCAAGGCCGGCGTCGTCTGAAGCCAGAAGCGCACGAAGATCGCCAGCGTTTCGACGGCGATGCCGACGTCGCGTTCCATGCGGGTCATGCGCCGGTCGATCTGGTCGAGCCGCTTAGTGATCGCCGCCTCCTGGCGCTCAGCCGCGTCAGGCGACAGGAAGGACGCGATTCCAGCCTCGGCAACCAGCGACAGGGAATGGCCGCGCCGCGCGGCATGTGCCGAAAGGGCCTTCATGACTTCGGGCTCAAGATAGACGGAGAGCCGCTGCTTCTTCGGTGATTTCGTCATGGTGCGGGTCCTACAGCTCAATGCCGTCGCCGGGATCGAGCGAAGCCTGGCGCGCGACCTGCCGCATGGCGTCCCGCATGCGGCTAGTGCGGGCGACGTCTTCGTCGGCGTCGTCTGCCGTATCGATCTCGAACTCGTTCTCGATCGGCGCCTTCTTCTCGATCGGCTGCACGCGGTTCAGGTCGGGCTGGCGGCGGCGCTCGGATTCGGTTGTGTCCTCGTCATCGGGGCTGGCTGCCGGCGCGGCGGTCGGGATCTCGGGCGTTGGCGGCAGAGCCAGATTGCTCCAGTCATCTGTCGACGCCCGCTTCGATTTGGTGTGTGACGGCGGCGGCAATATCCGCTCCTGGAACCGCCTATCCTCATAGTAGCGGGCCTTCTTCGCCCGGATCGGCGGCGTACCGGCGACCATGACGATCTCGTCGGACGGAGGGAGCTGCATGATCTCGCCGGGGGTGAGCAACTGCCGGGCCGTCTCGGAGCGCGACACCATCATGTGGCCCAGCCAGGGAGAGAGCCGGTGCCCTGCATAGTTTTTCATCGCGCGCATCTCGGTCGCGGTGCCGAGCGCGTCGGACACGCGCTTGGCTGTCCGCTCGTCATTGGTCGCGAAGCTGACCCTCACATGGCAATTGTCGAGGATCGAATTGTTTGGCCCGTAGGCCTTCTCGATTTGGTTGAGCGACTGGGCGATCAGGAAGCTCTTGAGCCCGTATCCTGCCATGAACGCCAAGGCGGACTCGAAGAAGTCGAGCCGGCCGAGCGCCGGGAACTCGTCGAGCATGAGCAGCAGTCGATGGCGTCTGCCCTTGGCCTGCAGGTCCTCTGTAAGGCGTCGACCGATCTGGTTTAGGATCAGGCGGATCAGCGGCTTGGTGCGGTTGATGTCGGAGGGCGGCACCACGAGGTAGAGCGTGGTCGGGTCCTTGCCACCGACGATGTCAGTGATGCGCCAGTCGCAGTGTCGCGTGACCTCGGCGACGACGGGATCGCGATAGAGACCGAGGAACGACATCGCAGTCGAGAGCACGCCGCTGCGCTCGTTGTCCGATTTGTTCAGCAGCTCGCGGGCGGCGCTGGCGATGACGGGATGCGGGCCGGCTTCGCCGAGATGCGCGGTCTTCATCATTGCCGCCAGCGTCGACTCGATCGGGCGCTTCGGATCAGAGAGGAAGGCGGCGACGCCGGCGAGCGTCTTGTCAGCCTCGGCGTAGAGGACGTGAAGGATCGCGCCGACCAACAGCGCGTGGCTCGTCTTCTCCCAGTGGTTCCGCTTCTCGAGCGAACCCTCCGGGTCGACCAGGATGTCGGCGATGTTCTGCACGTCGCGGACCTCCCATTCCCCTTTCCTGACCTCCAGTAGCGGATTGTAGGCGGCGGACTTCGGATTGGTCGGGTCGAACAGCAGCACGCGGCCGTGCCGCGAGCGGAAGCCGGCTGTCAGCGTCCAGTTCTCGCCCTTGATGTCGTGGACGATGGCCGAGCCCGGCCAGGTCAGCAGCGAGGGCACGACCAGGCCGACGCCCTTGCCGGAACGGGTCGGCGCGAAGCAGAGCACGTGCTCGGGGCCGTCATGGCGGAGATAGTCGCGATCGAGCTTGCCGAGTACGACGCCGTCGGCGCCGAGCAAGCCGGCGGCCCGAACTTCGTCAGCCCGAGCCCAGCGCGCCGAGCCATAGGTCTCGACGTTCTTCGCCTCGCGCGCTCGCCAGACCGACATGCCGATTGCGACCGCGATGGAGATGAAGCCGCCGGACGCGGCGATATAGGCGCCCTCGACGAAGATCGGTGGGGCGTATGCGTCGTAGAAGTACCACCAGGGGAAGAACGACCACGGATAGTAGATCGGCCAACCGGCCAAATCGAACCATGGCGGCCCGAGCTGCGCCTGGAAGCCGAGACGAAACGCTGTCCATTGCGTGGCCGCCCACGTCGTCATCAGCACGATCATGAAGACGGTGAGGATCTGGCCCCAGAGGATTTTCGTCGCCGACATGCGCAGTTCCTTTCCTTGAGATTAGATGCCGAGGCCACGTTTGCGGCCGAAGCTCCAGTCGATGCCGCCGTCGCCCCGGGCGATGCCGGAGACATGCTGGCCAAGATGCTTTTCGAGAGATGGCGACCAGGGCACGAGCTGGAAGCCGAGGCCGTCGTCGATCATGGCGAAGCGGCCCGACGCGAGAGCGATGCGCTGCCGGTAGGCGCCGGCGACATATTCCCCCGTCCCGGCCTTGGCGAACGGTCGTCCGGTCTCGGCCGCGAGCTTCGCGCCGAGCGCTTCGACCTCGCGCTGGCGTAGCGTGTCGATGAGGTTGCGGGAGAAGATGACGCTGCGGCCGTGGCGTTCGGCCAGGCGCTGCTCGATCAGATGTTCGGCGCGGCGGTCCATCGCGTCGCGCACCTCGGCGCCGAACCCGCCACCGCCAAGCGCCACCGGCTCGCGGGCGATCGCCTGCCGATCGAGCCAGGTCGCGCCGGTCGCGATGACCTGGGCGGAGATGTCGAGATCCGAGCGGACGGCAAGTGCGACGCGCCGCTGCCCCCGCGCATCGTCGAACTTGCGCAGTTCGACGATCGAGCCCGGCGCGCTGTCGCCGGCGGCGTCGAGGTCGGGCAGCTTGATGTGGTGGGTGCGGCCATCGACCCCATCAACCACGGCATAGGCCGTGCCCTTGAGCTCGTCGTCGAGGCCTCGCGTCACCAGCCGGCCGACGATGGGGTCGTTCAGGCTTTCGCCGGCGAGCACATAGCTTGCCGCGCCGCGCTCGATCCCGCGGTCGGTCAGCGCTCGGTGCATGCGCTTGATGATATCGCCGCGCTCGCCGAGCTCGCGTAGCGTCGCCTCGGCCTTCTCCGAGATCGTCCATTGGCCGGGACCGATCTCCTCGGCGAGGCCGAGGCCTTCGAGCTTGCGCAGCCGCCCGACTTTCAGGGCGTGGAATTCATCCGGCTGCCGGTCGGGATGCGGTGCGAGATCGACGATGCCGGTCCTGTAGGCGTCGCGCGCGAGCTGGCGATCGAGATTGGTCCAGCGCTCGGACTCGACCTGGCGCTCGATTGTCTGACGGATGTCCTGATCCGTGCGCGGGCCCAGCTCTTGGGTGATGATGTCGCGCGCCCGGTCGCGCATGCCCTCCTTGATGTAGTCGCGCGAGATAACGAGGTTCTCGCCGTCGTCACGCACGCCGCGCACGATTAGATGGACATGAGGATGCTCGGTGTTCCAGTGATCGACGGCGACCCAATCGAGCCTGGTGCCGAGATCCTTCTCCATCTGACCGACCAGTTCGCGGGTGAAGCCCTTAAGGTCCGCCATCTCCACCGCGTCGTCGGGCGACACGATGAAGCGGAAATGGTGGCGGTCGTCCTCGCACCGTTCCGCGAAGGCCTTCGGATCGGCGTCGTCGCCGTCGGGACCGAACAGCCGCGCCTTCTCGCCATCCCGGGTCACGCCCTCACGGCAGAGATAGTTGAGGTGGGTGCCGAGCGGCGCGTTGCGTCCGCCCTGGCGCACGACGCGCGCCTTGACGACAGCGCCGCGCGAGCGAGCGGTCAGTAGCCGGTTGGCCTGCACCGCCGCGCGCTGGCCGCGACCGAAACGGGAGCGGTTGCCGGGACCGATCCTTCCTTGCCGGGATACTGCGCCGCCCGCCTTCTGCGCGGCGGCGAGCGCCTGCGCGATGAAGGGTCTGACCTGTTGCGCCCGTGTCGAGCGGATGCGGCCTGGCCGGATGCGGAAATCGTCCTCGGCGCTCATGGCCGCAGCCCCGCACATCGCGCAAAACCGAGGAAATCATTGAGAAAGAGCTGTGCGCGCAGGCTGTGCCGATCAGGCGCACCTCGCGCAAACGCGCTATAACCCCTTGAAAAACCACAACCGCACAAGGCCGCACATCGCGGCCCTTTATCCTGCCATCGTGCGGTTGTGGTGACTGCTCTTCCACCCTCTGACGCCAATTCCACCCCAGAGCGCGACAAAGCCGCAGGGAGTGCGAAGCCCATCATCGCGGCCCCGCACTATCGGTACGCGCCACGAAGAGGCCGTCCGATCGCAGTGCAGGCCGTGCCCGATCGGGCGCGGACTCTGGCGCAGATGGTGCAGCGGGATCGCTGTAGGGCTGCGGCCGATCCGCACGCGGCCTGCTATCGACCTGCACGATGAAGAGCGGGGCACGGGTCCAGGCGAGCGGATCGGCGGTCGCTACCGTGACGGGGGCAGTAAGATCGCCGCCGCCGATGATCGGCGCGAGAGTGGCGATATAGGCGCGCGTTTCGGCGGGCAGTGGGCGGCCCGTTGCGCGATATTCCTCATAACGCCGGGGACCGGCATTGTAGGCTGCCAGAAACCCCGGCGAACCGTAGCGATCGTGCATCTCGCGCAGATACGCAGCGCCCGCCAAGATGTTGTCGCGTGGGTCGTAGGGATCGCCGCCGAGACTATGTCGAGCGCGCAAATCCGCCCAGGTCGCGGGCATGATCTGCATCAGGCCCATCGCGCCCTTGGGCGAGATCGCGCGTACATCACCGCGGCTTTCGACGCGCATAACCGCACGAATCCACCCCTCCGGGATGCCGAACCGGCGGGCCGCCTCCGCGATATGGCCGGCATAGGGATCGCTGGGTGATGCGCGCTCTACCGGTGCGTTCTGTGCGACGGTCGGGGCGGTCGGCGACAGGGCGGTAAGCAGGCCGGAAAGGAGGAGGAAGGCTGTGCGCCGGACGGTGGGAAACCGCCCGACGACAGCGCGATGGCGGCGGGCCGACATCGCTCAGTCCCGCTCGCCGCGCCTGGGCGGGCGGTTCCAGTGCAGGCCCCAGGCGGACTTGTCGTCGGCCGACTGGAACAGGTTGGCGCGGATCGGCTGGCTGAAGGTCGGATCGTCGAGTTGTAGCGAGACGTACTCGCCGGCCTTTTCGCCGGTGCGTTTCCAGCCCGCGCCGATCTCGGCGCCGGGTTCGTTGTTCATACTGTCGAAGACGTGAACGCGGAAATCCGGCGCATTCTCGGCGTCGGAGGGATCGGCTGGAACGATGATGATGTCCTGGTGCAGGAAGAGCGTTTGCAAATGGCCGATGAAGCCGGAATCGTCGCGCGTGAATTGACCGATCAGGGACATGATCGCCTCCGTGGATGTGCGGTGAGGTCGGGAACGGGCACGTCGTCACCGCGTCGGCGCGCGCCAGACGAAGCGGCCTTCGCCGTCCTCGTCGGTGTAGAGAGGGATGGCCCGGCCGATCACGGCGGAGGCGGGAAGCGGTCCGAAGTAGCGGCCGTCGAGGCTGTCGCGTACTTGGCCATTCATCAGAAACAGCTCGCCCTCGGCGACGGCGCGGCAGCCTTGCCAGACGGGCAGCGGATTGCCTCGGCGATCGCGATCGAGCGCATCGCCCATCGGCACGCTGTCGACGGTGATGGCGAGGCCGGTCCTGCAAACCCGCTGGCCTGGGAGCGCGACAATGCGCTTCATCAGCGGCACCCCGCGCGGCAGATAACCGCCTTCGGCGAGGAAGGTGGCGAGCGGCTCGGGGGCATGCACGGCGACCAGATCGGTGACTTCCGGGGACCGATCGGGCTCGATGGCGTAGAGGCCGATCGGCGCGCTGGCAGACGCATTCCAGATCAACTTCGGCGCGAAGGAAACAAGCGACAGGATGCCCAGCAACGACACGGCGGCCGTCGTGGTGATGGCATAGCCGAGCCGGGTCATGCGCCGATCTCCCGGCGCAGAAGGAAGGCGCGATGGCGCTGCATCGTGTAGGCGCGCGGCGTCTCGCCGGCGGCCAGGCGATTGTGAACGTGCCGCCAGTGATCGGGCGAGGCCTCGGCCGGATCGATGCCAATTGCCTCGATCGCGTCGATGAGTTGGAGCATGCGCTCCACTTTCGGCCAGCCATCGACGCGCAGCAGGATGTCGCCGCCGGGAGTCACGGTCGGGATCGTCTGGCAGCCTTCGCCGTGACCGACGGCGCGCAAGATGTCGAGCCGGGAGAGCACGGTGCCGTGCTCGTTCGCGGCCCAGCGCACCAGCGCGAAGGTCGCGCCGGGAGGAAAGAATAGGATGCGGCGGCGGCGGTCGAGGATCTGTTCGCGCACCTCGCGGCCGAAGCGGATCCAGTGCTCGACCTGCTTCTCGATCCAGACAAGTTCGACTTGGGTAAAATCTTCGAGCGACATGGCGGCGCGGCCGGCGCGCGTGGATGCGGCGGCAAGGCCGGTCATGGGGCGTCTCCTTGGGATGGTGGGAATTCGCGCTCAAACAGCGCACGCAGCATGTCGGCGACCGTCTGGCCGCGCTGGAAGGCCGCGATCTTGATCCGGCCGCGCATGTCGGCGGTGACGTCGATGGTCAGTCTGGCCGAGAAGTCGTCGGCGGGCTGAGCGCGCTGCGTTTGGCGATCGGGCGCCTTGATCCAGCTTTCCGGATCGCCCGGCCGGGATGCGAAGCCGCGCTTGGCGGATCGTTCGCTCATGCGCTGATCCTAGCGACTTCAGCCGCGAGCGCGGCGATCTCCCGCGCGCCCGGACAATCCTCGTCCTGTTCGGCGGCGATCCGGCCGGTCTGCACGACATCGGCGAAGACGATGCGCTGACCAATGGTGGTCGCGAGCAATGGCGGGTCGTGATCCGCGAGCGTCTCGGCGGTTTCCCGGGCAAGCACCGTGCGAGCCGCGCAGCGGTTCAGCACGAAACGCGCGTCGAGTTGCGGGCGGTAGATGCGCGCCTCGCGGAGAAGCGCGAGCATTTCGGCCGACGCCCAACCGTCGAGAGGCGACGGCTGCACCGGGATCAACACGAGATCGGCGGCGAGCAGCGCCGAGCGCATGAGACTGGCGACGCGTGGCGGTCCGTCGATTACGACATGGTCGGCGTCACGCGCCAGCTCCGGCGCTTCGCGGTGGAGAGTGTCGCGCGCCAAGCCGACGACACCGAACAGCCGCTCCAGTCCCTCCCGGCTGCGCTGCTGTGACCAATCGAGCGCAGAACCTTGCGGATCGGCATCGATCAGCGTGACACGCTTGCCGCCCCGCGCCCATTCGCCGGCGAGATGCAGCGCCAGCGTCGTCTTGCCGACGCCACCCTTCTGGTTGAGGAGAGCGACGATCATGACGGTCTCCCGGCGATCGGGGACTCGTCCACAGCGGTCGAAAAGGCGGGTTCCGTTAGAAAGATTCCGAAGGAATCTAGGTTAGATAAGTTACAGGGCTCGCAAGCTGCTGATTCTGCGCGATGAATCGGCGAGTCCGGTCCCCGATAGCACGAGAGTCCGGTCCCCGATGGCACGATGGTGCCGGTCCCTGATAGCACGAGACTATTCACAGGTTATCCCCAGGGCGAGTTGTTGAGCGGCGGCGGCGGCGCGGGATGCCGAGCGCGTCGGGATCGGTGGGTGCGAAGGACAGGATTTCTGGCCCGCCGACGCACTGCTCGATGGTCAGACGATAGCCGGGCAGCGGCTGGCGCCGGACGATGTCGCGCAGGTCGTAGGCGAAGTGTTTGAGCGGCGAGAGGCTGCCGGATTTGGCGTGCAGGTGCGGGAAGTCGAAGCTCCAACCGAACTCCTGCTTGCCGCCGTGCTTGCGCACTAGGCGGTAAAGCCAGCGCTCCAGTCCGCCCGTGAGATCGAAGTATTTGCGGTCGATCGTCAGCACGAGCGCGTCGTCCAGCACGGCGCCGTAGAACCAGTCGGGGAGGATCAGTTCGAGGCCGAGCGGACGGCCGCGGTGATCGGCCCGCTCCTTCCACTCGTTGATCCAGGAGAAGCGGTGCATCCGCCGTTCGGTCGGCTGGCGGATCGAGGTCGCGACGGTGGTCGACTGCAGCCGGTCGAGCGCGGCCTTCAGGCGGTCGTAGTCGCGAAGCGATACGCCGCGGCCGATGAAGTTCAGGATTTCATAGGGGGTGGTGCCCATGAGCCGCGACGGGCGTAGGCCGGCGTCGCGCGCCTCGACGATCTGGGAGGCCGCCCAGATCAGCACGTCCGCGTCCCAGATGGTCGCCATACCATGTTCGGGCACGGCCTCGACGCGGATGACGATCGAGCCCGCCTTGAAGTCGATCGGCGCAAGGCGCTTCGACTTGGCGAGCGAGAAGAACGGATAGGCCATCAGGTCCTGCGCATCTCGCGGCGCGAGGTCGCCGGGCAGTGCCCGGAAAAGATCGAGCTGCTCGCGTTCGTGGTTTGGATGGCGGGACGACATGCCGGCACGTCTCAGCGCGCGTGGCGGCCGGCTTGGGCCGGCGTCGTCGCTTGATGGCGCTTGGCGGGAAGAACCGCGCCGCGCGGGTCCGACGTGGACGTGACAGCGCCGCGATCGGCCCAAGCCTGCAGGTCGTCGATGGCGTAGACGACACGGCCGCCGAGCTTGCGGTACGCCGGGCCGGTGCCATAGGTCCGATGTTTTTCCAGCGTGCGGCCAGAAAGACCTAAGAATCGGGCGGCTTCAGGGGTGCGTAGAAAGCGCGGCGGCAAGCCGGCGAGATTGGCGGACATGATCGGGCCTCCGGGGCGTTCGTTGAGGCCGCTGGCGATCAGCGGCGGGCGAAGGCCACGGTGGCGAAGAGCTGCCGTCTGGGGGGATGGTGAAGATGGAGGGGGCTATTTCGCACCCCCAGCCATGACGTGCTGTCAGCGCCGTTTGCGTCGGCGCAACAGGTCACGGTAGCCGCCATCGACCATAGCGAGGCCATCGCGAACGAGCCGAATGGTGGCGTCGCGGAGCGCCGATGTTTTCCAGGCGTCGGAGGCGACACGAGACACGCCGAACATCACCTCGGCGATCTCCCGATAGGTCGCACGGCAGGCGCGGCCATCGAACGCCCGCAGCATGTGCCGCAGCCGCTGACGCCGCTGAGGCGTTATGCGCAGGTCGATGGGCGGAGGCGGCGCTTGGAGCGCGCCCCAAAGGCGCGAGATGGCGTCGATCCGGTCGGGTGCATCACTGTCGAGCGGTATGACTGCCGCCAGCGCCTGATCTGGAGCGGCGCCACCGATCAGAACGAAAGGGACTGCGTAGGTGCCACTGCCATGGATTGCATGGACTTCGTGCGTGCTGCGGCGCGCTGCCCTGGGATCAAGCGCCGGTGGCGGCGCGCCCGCGGAGGCGGCAGACGGCGCCGCAATCAGCAGGACCTTTCCCAGGTCGGCCTCTGGAGTCCAATGGATCGGCTCCTCGATCGCGCTGTGGCTTGGGTTGACAGGGAAATTGCAACCCCCAGCGCAGGCGAAACGACGCGGTCGCCTGCTCGGGGTCATCCATCTCTTTCAATGCTTTTGAATAGTCGTGTTGATAGTCGACATTGCGCCGCAAGCATTCCCACGCCAGGTCTGGAACACCGAGATCGTCGAAATAGTCATAGCTGATTGAAGACCGCCACTGCGATGGGTCCGGCTCCATCGGTTACCTCCTGGCTCACATGGTTCATGCACCCGGGCCGGATACGATTCCCGGTTGAGCTGGATCAGGGAAGACCTCGAAAAGGCGTCGCGTGATCGCTGCGGCGCATCACGGAATTGCGGAGCCGTCAGTGATGGCCGCGCCGAAGCAGGTCGCGGTAGCCGTGTTCGGTCATCCATCGGGCGCGCAAGAGATGGCTTTCATGGATGTGCCGGGCGCGTTCGGGATCGTCGCTGGGATCAATGCCGAACAGGACGGTAATCGCTTCGCGCCAGTCCGCGCCGTCGGCATGGGCGTCGAGCAGGCGAATGTAGAGCTTCAAATGCTTCATGTCATAGTCGGTGGCCGTCGCACTCCGGGGCGGTTCGTCAAGAAAATCCGGCGCGGTCATGATGGGTCCCCCGACACATCAATGGCGACAGCCATTCGGTTCCGAGTCGATATTAACGAAGTTTTTACTTGTCGTAAGCTGCGCGAGTAGACATCGCGTGATGCAGCACAGGCATCGCCGCGCGCCGCACAGTCATTCTTCGTCGGCGCCCTGCCGTTCAGTCCGTTCGAAAAATGCGACCGGATCAATCTCAAGGACGATGGCGAGCTTTTCCAGCATATCGATCGTCGCGGCGTGCTGTTCCCGCTCAAGCATGCCGACGTAGTTGCGATTGATCTCGGCACGATCAGCAAGTTCCTCCTGCGACAGGCCCTTGGCGTGTCTCAGTCGACGCAAATTTCTGGCGACAATCTCCCGCAATCTCATGCGGAGAGGTCGCCGTTTCCCCTAATATACTGCCACCTAGTAAACTAGGGATTCGTACAAGAGAAAAGGTGCGACGTCATTTTTCCGGGGTGATCGGGAGTTTCCGGCTGCTTGCGGACTGGATTCCCACAGGCGCAATGCCCCGCCCGGTGATCCGGACGGGGCATCGGTGGTGGCTCAGTCGCCATTGCGGCGGTTGGGCCGGGACCAGATGAGGCTGTAGCCGTCGCCGTCCTCGTCATCGAAAAGGTTGGCGTAGATCGGGGCGGTGAAGCTCGGGTCGTCCAGTTTCAGGCCGAGATAGTCGCGGCCCTCGTTGGAGCGCTTGGACCAGGCGGCGCCGATCTCGGCTCGGCCGACGAAGACGCGGTGGCTGGGAGCGTTCTCGCCGGTGGAGCGGGCGTCGGGGACGATGCGGACGTTCTTGGTCTGGACGCTGAGGGTGACGATTTCGCCGGTGAACTCGTTCGAGCCGGTCTTCTTGAAGGTGCCGATGGTCGCCATGGGAAGTCTCCTTGATCTGTCCTTCGAGCCCGCACCATTGCGGCCTCGATGGTGATCGACCGGCCGGAGGCGATCGACGGCGCACCCGCAGGGCTTCAGACAGCAGAGGAGGGACTTTCTTGTCCCGCGAGGAATGACGGCGTAGCCGGCAGGGGAAGAAAGTTTTGACGGCGCTGTTGCGCCGTAGGCGATCGAGGCGAAGCCGCCCTTCGGCCAGATACACCCATCGAAGAGGCCGTCTTGGAGCGCTCGACCGGGCAGAGCCGATCAACGGAGACGGTGGCGACCCCCTCGGTGCCCGGTGAATACGCGGCACTATCACCGGCGGTCCTTGTCTCCCGGTCCCGACGCAGCGCGTGCATTCATTCCCACGCCGTGCTTCCGGGCAGAACGCCTAGCTCCTGCACCATCAGTGTGCCGAGTCATCGACGCCCGCTGGTCAAGATTGCTTAACCGGCCGCCGCCTGCCGGCCCGAAATCTAACGGCCCATCGCCGCCCGATCCCTGGCTGTTCCACGATGCTGAGGACGGCTTCGATACGCCTCTGGTCCGCCGCGACGTTGCGAGGATGGCAGCCCCGAGCGAGGTTCTGCCCGGATCGGGGCGGGCTCAGCGCCCGCGATCCGAATCCAGGCCGTCGCGCCGATACCGATGGCGCCGATCACGGAGAAGATGAACTGCCAGGTCTCCGAAGGCATGGCATGCTTCGCGATACCGTGAACGGCATGGTAGCCGGCGACGGCCGCCGGTGCCGCGAAGACAAGTCCGATGGTCAGCCGGAGCCAGACCGGACGCACCAGGGCGAAGAGGAACTGGCCGATGCCGAGCATCAGCCCGGCGGCGAGGAGCCCGACGACGAGGCTGCCGAGCCAGCCGGCGCCGGTTTCATAGGCCCACATGCCGGCGGTGACGCCGGCGAAGGCTGGGAGCGCGTAGATAGCAAGCGTGAACAGCAGCCAGCAGAGAACGCCGATGGCCGCGATGCTGAAAATGATGCCAAGGAAGATCATGGTGGTGGTCTCCGTGAGAAAAGGTCTGACGGTCGCGCCTTCCACCACCACCGCGGCGCAACGCGAAGGATAGCTGAAGATGAGCGGCCACGGGAGCGGAAATCGGATAGCGAGTTCCGCTCGCCGGACCAGGCGCTCCCTACGTCAGGGTTGGTAGGGATCGAATTCATGGATGATGGCGGCGGTGTCGCCGTCGTATTCGCTGGCGGGCACGACCGAAAGGCTGCCGTCGCCGGCTTGGAAGATGACGATGGCGACCATGAGAGTGGTGGCGAGGCTGAAGGCGAAGGCGTGAGCGTCGTTGAGGGACATTTTTCCGGCTCCTGTCTGGAGGCGGGGGACCATCCCCCGCGCGACAGGCGCCCGATGTGTCCGGCCGAGGGCCGCAATCACCGCAGAGGCGAAGCCTCAAGGCCGCACGCTGGCGTAGCGGACCCTTCACGGGTTGATGGCGTCAGGTCCTCGGAGGGACCAAGGATCAGCGCATTGGAAGCGGGGAGGTGCGACGCGGAAGCGGAGGCTGGAACATCAAAAACCAAGCGCGATTGGGACGAGCCGTCACGGCGACCACCACTTCTGCCGCCCAGTAGCTTTCAATGCAGGGTGTTTGACCTGTCAGAAAGAAGCGAGCCGGTTAAATATCGCCACGTGGTTCAGCAGGTCGATATTCTGAGATTCCACTCGTAATTTTACCGCTCCTGAGCGAAGGATCAGTAGCGAGCGTCTGCTGCAGCTTGACTGCAGAGTCCGGAAGAAGACGATGCAATAGCGCAAGACGGGAAATCTGAATGTCAGAAGTGCTGGTATGCAAGTCGTCCGCCTGAAAATCTCCGGCTTCCGGGGCGTGCGTTCGGCGGACATCGTGCTGGGCCGTCACGCTGTTCTTGTGGGGCCGAACAACAGCGGCAAGACTACCGTGATTGAGGCGCTGGCGCTGCTCTTCGGGCGCGACCGGCTGGTGCGCCGCCTGACCGAGCATGATTTTCACGGTAGCGCGCCGGACGAGCAGGCCCGCATCCTGTGCATCGCCACTGTGACGGGCTTCACGCCCAACGACCCGCACCACCATTCCTCTTGGTTCAGCCCCGAACGTGGCGTCGAGAAATGGTTCGACCCGAACGCCAAGACGTTGAGCGCCGCGCCGGACGCGCAGCATACCGACCTGGCCGTGCAGATCGGTTTCGCCGCGCGCTTCGATTTGGACGAACTGGAAGCTGAAACGCTCCGTTTCTTCGTGGACGACGAGGCCACGCTGGCCGATCCGTTCGCGGAAGACGCGCACCTGCGCACCATCCACACCAAGGTGCTCCAAGAGTTGGGCTTCTTTCTGGTCCCGGCCTCGCGCACATGGGACCGCTGGATTTCCTTTTCCTCGGAGTTGTTCCGCCGCGTGGTGGCGACGCGCGGGGATATGCCCGCGCAGGCCGTCCGCGCCGAGCGGGCGCGCCTCTGGACACCGCCCGAAGGCGCGCGGCTCGAAGACCAGCCGGGACTGTCCGAGATCGTTGGCGCGGCCAACGACGAATTGCGCGCGCTCATGGCCAGCGCCCCCAGACTCCAGTTGCGCCTGACCGCGACCGATAGCGACTCCGTTTTGGAAAGCGTGGTGCCGCACTTCGTGCAAGGTACGGGGCCGACTCTTCCCTCGCAGCGGCAGGGCACGGGCCTTGTCTCTCTTCAAAGCCTTCTATTGCTCATGCAATTCGGCAAGGCGCGCGCGGAAACGGGCCAGTCCTTCATGCTGGCTGTCGAGGAGCCGGAATTGCACATCCAGCCCTCGCAGCAAAAGCGGTTGGTCAACCGCCTCAATGCACTGTGCAACCAGACGATAGTCACGACGCATTCGCCCATCGTGGCCGCAATGTTTCCGGCTCCCGATACGCTCTTTATCGAAACGCGCGAGGGCGCGTTGAGCGCCAAGCCGCTGATGGACGCGGTGCCCGCGCAGCCTACCAACCACCAGCAGCACTTGCTCTACGCATGGCGGCAGAAGCTGGTGGCCGCGCTCATGCACGAATGCGTCCTGATCCCCGAAGGGGTTTCGGACGTGGCATGGCTTGAGGCGCTGCAAACCGCCGTTGAACTGCATCAGGGCTGGCAGGACGCCGAGGATGGCGCGCCGCTTCTTTCCACCTTCGTTGGCGTCGTGCCGACCATCGACGCCAAGATCGCCGACACGTTCGCGCTGGTCAGTGCCGTTCACGCGCGGCCCTGCATCCTCGTAGACGGGGACAATGACGGGCGCGGCTATTTCGACGCGGTGAAGACCAGTAATCCGCCGCCGCGTTGCGTCGTGTTCTGGCCCCAAGGCTGGGCTATGGAGCATGTGGTTTCGTGGATCGCAAGCGCGGAAGAGGCTGCGATGCTCGCGGCGTTGGGAACCGCGCTCGGCCAGGCTTTCGCCGACCGTGCGGCGCTCACCGCCCACTTGCTCACCCAAAAATCCTACGCACCGACCCATGAGAGCGCCGCCGTCACGCTCATGGCCAGCGCAGCCTGCCGGGCGCGCGCCACGCAATTGCTCAATGCCTTGTGCGCCGTGCTGCGCGACCCTGCGAACGCCAACACGCCGCTGTTTGCGCGCATTGCGGCGGACTCGACCGCCGCAATGCACGTTTTCCGGTTTGTGCCCACATGACGTTCGATTTCTTCGAGGGCGCGGCAGGTACGGGCAAGACCCACAATCTCGTGGGCCGCGCGGGAGAGATCGTTCAGGACGGCGCGCTGGGTGACCGGCACAAGCTCTTGGCGCTCACCTTCATGAACGGCGCGCGCCGGCGGCTGGATGCCCGCCTTGGGGAGAATGCCGCGTTCCGCAGGCGCTTCGATTGCCAGACCTTCGATGTGTTCGCCCGGACGCTGGCCGCGCGGCGCCGGAGCCTGATTACGCAAACGATGCAGGCGCAGGCCGACGCACTGAATCAATTCGATGGGCCGTGCGCATTGGCGGCATCGCTTCTGGAACAAGAGGCCGTCCGCCGATGGGTGGCCAGAAGTTTTCCCCTGATCTTGGTGGATGAGGCACAAGACCTCGACGAGCACCGGATGCGCATACTTCAAGGGCTTGCACCATTCTGCCGGATCGTCGCGGCGGCGGACGCCTTCCAATGTCTTCACAACGGACGCGACACCGCGCCCCTTATGGGCTGGCTTGAAGGCGCGGGGCAGACCCATCGCCTCACGCAGGTTCGCCGCACCAACCAGCAGGGGCTTCTCGCCGCCGCGCTGGCCGTGCGCCAAGGACAAGATGTGAAGGCGGTTTTGACGGCCAACACCTACAAGAACCGGACGACATGGAACGCCGCAGGCTTCCGGCTTATGGACGCGCCCGCGACGAACGCCAATCACGCACTTCTCGCATGGGCGATCGCCAACGACATTGCGCAGCGCCAAGGCCCGGTCGTCATTCTCACCCCGGATGCGAGCAACGCGATTATCCGCGCCACGCTTGCGACCGTTCAGACCAAGCAGCACACGCGGAAGAACGGCGCGACCTTCGGCCCGTATCCGCATACGTGGGACCGTCACGACAACGAAGAAGCCGATGCCTTGCTGGCCGATATCGTCTTGCCGGAGAATGCCTCTTGCGCCGACCTGCGGGCGCTTCTGACGCCGCTGGCCGGACACGCACCTATCGCACAGGCCATCAACCGCATGGACCGCCTGCGCAGGGCGCACGGGCAAGCGGGATTCACCGCCGCGCAAGTCACCGAGTTCGTGCGGGAGTCGGTGCGCAACCGTTCGCGTCTGGGCTTCCGGCAGCAACGTGGCCATCTCGCCATGACGATCCAGCGCGCCAAGAACCGCGAGTTTCCGAACGTCATCGTACTATGGCCGCACACCGCTACAGGTAGTGCGGAGCATTTGCGGAGGCTGCTCTACAACGCCATCACGCGCGCCCAGAACCATTGCACAGTCATCGTCCTCGGTCAGGGACGGCTGAACGCTCCGCCCTTCGCATAATCCACCTCATCCAGCATGTCATCGGCCTTACGGATGAGTTGGTAGGCACATTGCACCGGAAAGGTGGCGCTCACGCGCCACCGAACTTCCAGACGGGGACGCCGAGCTTCCTCGCTTTGTCGGCGAGGTTGTCCTGGATGCCGGTGCCGGGGAACACCATCACGCCGATCGGCAATACCGCCAGCATGGAGTCGTTGCGCTTGAACGGCGCGGCCTTGGCGTGGCGGGTCCAGTCGGGCTTGAAGGCGACCTGCGGCACCTTGCGGGTGTCGGCCCAGCGGGCGGCGATACGCTCGGCGCCCTTGGGCGATCCGCCGTGCAGCAGCACCATGTCGGTGTGCTTGGCATGGACCTGATCGAGCTTGGCCCAGATCAGGCGATGGTCGTTGAAATCGAGCCCGCCGGTGAAGGCGATCTTCGGTCCCGGCGGCAGCAGCACCTCGGTCTCGGCCCGGCGCTTGGCGGCGAGGAAATCGCGGCTGTCGATCATGGCCGAGGTCAGCGTGCGGTGGTTGACCATCGATCCGCTGCGTGGCCGCCAGGACGATCCGGTGTGGCGCTCGAAGTGCTCGGCGGCTTGGTCGCGCATCAGCTCGAAGGCATTGCGGCGCTCGATCATAGTCTGCCCTTCGGCGGTGAGGCGTTCGAGTTCTACCGACTTCACCTCCGAGCCATCCTGTTCGCGCTGGCTGCGGCGCTGCGCCTGCTCATTGTCGTCGAGTTCGCGTTCAATCCGGTCGGTGGCGCGATGGAAGAGGTTGACGGTCGACCAGAGGAGGTCGTCGAGGTCGGGTTCGAGGCGGGTGTCCTCGAGGGTGGCGATCAGGGCGTCGAAGATATCGGCGATGGCCCCGGCGACGATGTTCCCTTCCGGGAGTGGCCTCGGATCGGGTTCGTCCTGGAAGGGGCGGTATCCGTAGAGCTGGAGTTCGGTGAGGACGTGGTCGGTGGGGGATGAGGCGTGGTGAGGCTCGAAGCCGTTGTCGTGTTCGTTCGCCATGGGATGCTCCTTCGTCGGTTTGACCGCGACCCTCGCGGCCTTCTGGCGACGAAAGCCGTCGGGCGGTCCGGACCTGCACCCGGAGCGCAAGCGCAGGGCCGAAGCGGCAGCGGAGGATGGCGAAAGCCGGCTATTTTGCTTCGCGATGGAAAGCGCTCCTCTTGGAGCGCGCCGGAAAATAGCCGGGCGCAGCCATTGCCGGTCCGAACCGCTTGACGGCCGATCGCCCTCTCGAAGGCCGGGTCGCGGTCCTCTCCGATGCAAGGGGAGCAGCCTCGTGCGATGCGGCGATGGCTGCCGCTGCCCCGCGCTCGCCCCTTCCGGCTATGCCGCGAGGGCGAGAAAACGGGCGACGTCCTCCGGGGCGAACTGCTGGCGGATCGCTGCTCGGAGAGTGCCGATGCCAAAGGTGCGGAGATCCTCGTTGAAGTCCCCAAGCGTCGGAGAAAGCACAATCGCCTCGATGCCGGCCGTCTGCGCCCGTTCGACCAGGCTATCGCGCGCGCCGTCACCGGCCGGATCGTCGTCGCGGGCGATGTAGAGTCGGCGAAGAGTCGCCGGGAACAGGATGGCGGAAAGGTGTGCGGCCGAGAGCGCAGCCGCCATTGGCAGGCCCGGTAGGGCCATGCGGAGCGACAGGATCGTCTCGATGCCTTCTCCCGCCGCCATCACATCGTGCGTCGTGCCGAACCGGACCGCATGACCGAGGAGATCGCCCATTGCCCGCCTCGGTGTGTCGATTGGCGCCTTGCCGCTCCCTTCGGGGCTGAGCCAGGTGCGATGTACGCCCGTGATCCGGCCGTCGAGGTCAGTGACCGACGCGATCATCGCCGGCCATGTCTCGGTCGGCGAATGCTCATCCGGGCGGTAGTAGCAGTGTGGATGGAAGCGGAGTGATCCGGTTCCGTGCAAAGCCGTGATGCCGCGCTTCCGTAGATACGTCTCTACGATTGTGCGCGTAATCGGCTGCGACATCGCGAAGAGCCGTCGTGCGGCCTCCGGAGATCCGGCGGGCGCCGATGCCGGGCGTCGTTGGTGGTCCGGCTGGGGCTCGGGATGCGGCAGGCTCAGGAAGGTTCGGGCCTCATCGGCGACGTCCTTGAAATCGATCAGCCCGCTGCTTTCGCGGATGACATCGAGGAGATCGCCGTGTTCGCCCGTGGCGGCGTCGGTCCATTTGCCCGCCGCACCCCTGCCAGAATCGGCTCCCTTCAGGCGGACGAACATCGAGCGGCCCGGTGTGTTGCGGACGTCGCCGACCAGCCAGTAGCGGCCCTGGCGATATCCGGCCGGGAGATAGTGCCGGCACACGGCCTCGGCCCGGCGGCCGAGACGCTGTGCCAATTCGGATGCGTCGTGGCGGGCCATTTACGCAGCCTCCCGCTCAGATATCCGCTGGACGGGATAGCGCTCCATGACCTTCGAAAGCACGGCCAAACCGCTTGCGTCCGTTGGCACGAACATGCGGAGCTTCCAGGAGATTATCTCATGGAAGAGGCCGTAAGCGCTGAGGCGCTCACGCATCGTGTCGGTGAAACCGGAGAGCTCGATGCGATTGGCGCCCATGACGCGGACGCGGCGCAGTTGGAGGGCCTCGGCGAGGTCGATGATGGTCTTGCCGTCGATCAGGGCCGCGAAGGCGTCATTCGGTGCCAGCGTGCCGGCTCCCATTGCCAGCGCGCCCGCGACCCAGGCGGGCGAAACTTTGCGTCCGATGATGCGCTCGCCGTCGTCTGTCTGCAGCCGGTAGACGCGCGTCGACTCGTTCGGCAGGCGTTTCCAGATCGGCAGCAGCAGGCCGGCGACGACATGGATCGCGCTGTCGGAGAAAGCCGGTACGTCGGCGACCTCGCCGGTCCACGCCGATGCGAAGGCCGCGCGATCGGCTTCGACCCAGTGGCTTTCCGCCATCATGGTCAGCGAGGCGTGATGCTGCTCCATCGGCCGGATCAGCCGGACGCGGCGCTCGATCTCGCCGTCATCCAACATCAGCGATGACGCTGGCACCTGAACGGCGGCGCGGCCGGAGCGATCGTTGACCAGCAGCATCGCCCGACGATCGGACAGCAGGTCCATCGCCTCGTCGAGTGTGACCGGCCGGTTGCGCTCCCGCTGCGTGATCGTCAGCAGGCGGGTTTCCGCACCCGTACCCGGGTGGACGTGAATGGTGCGCCGGTCGGTGACGACGAAGCTCTCCGCCCTCAGCGTTTCCAGTCCGACGTCGTAGGTGCCGCTGGCGATGGCGCCTTCGATCTTGGCGTTGAGGAGCTGCTCGAACGCCGTGAAGAGGATGCCTTGCAGTTCGATCGTCAGGGCGAGCAGGCGGTTGAGGAACGTCGTGATCGGCGGCAGCTCGTCCTTGACGCCATTTGAATCCATCAGCGAAAGGCCGGTCGCGTCTTCGAACATGTGGAGCGTGCAGCCTTCGACCTTGCCGCGCACGAGCAGCAGGTAGAGCTGACGCAGCGCATCGCGCGCATAGTGGCTTTCCAAATTGTCCTCGGGGCGAAACAGGCCCTGGCCACCGGTCTGGCGCTGGCCCCGTGTGATCGCGCCCAATGTGTCGAGACGCCGGGCGATCGTAGAGAGGAAACGCTTCTCGGCCTTCACGTCGGTCGCGATCGGGCGGAAGAGCGGGGGCTGCGCCTGGTTGGTGCGATTGGTCCGGCCGAGGCCCTGAATGGCGGCGTCGGCCTTCCAACCCGGCTCCAACAGATAGTGGACGCGCAGCCGGCGATTTCGGGCGGACAGCTCGGCGTGGTAGCTGCGGCCGGTTCCGCCAGCGTCGGAGAAGACGAGGATGCGCTTCACGTCGTCCATGAAGGCGGCGGTCTCGGCAAGATTGGCCGATCCGGCGCGGCTTTCGACGGCAAGGCGATCGCCCTTGCGCACAATACGACGCGAACGGCCCGTGACTTCGGCGACGATGTCCGTGCCGAAGCGCTGGACGATCTGGTCGAGTGCGCCCGGAACCGGCGCCAGCGATGCAAGATGCTCAACCAAGCGGTCGCGGCGAGCGACGGCTTCGCGGCTCTCGACGGGCTGGCCGTCGCGATAGACCGGGCGCGACGACAGGTTGCCTTCGGAATCCGTGAACGGCTCGTAGAGCTGCACCGGGAAGGAATGGGCGAGATAGTCGAGCACATATTCCCGCGGGGTGATGTCGACACGGACGTCGTTCCACTCGTCGGTCGGAATCTCAGCCAGGCGGCGTTCCATCAGCGCTTCGCCCGTCGAAACGATCTGGATGACGGCGGCATGGCCCTCCGCCAGATCGCGCTCGATGGAGCGGATCAGGGTCGGCGTCTTCATGCTGGTCAGGAGATGACCGAAGAAACGCTGCTTGGCGGATTCAAAGGCCGATCGGGCGGCGGATTTGGCCTGCGCATTGAGCGTGCCCTTGTCGCCCGTGATGTTGGCGGCCTCCATCGCCGCCGACAAGTTGTTATGGATGATGGAGAACGCTCCGGCATAGGCGTCATAGATGCGCGTCTGCTCGGGCGTGAGCTGGTGCTCGACCAGCTCGTATTCGACGCCGTCGTAGGAGAGTGAGCGGGCCGTGTAGAGCCCGAGCGCCCGCAGGTCGCGGGCGAGCACTTCCATGGCCGCCACGCCGCCGGCCTCGATCGCCTCCACGAACTCGGACCTGGTCGAGAACGGAAAGTCCTCGCCGCCCCAGAGGCCGAGGCGCTGCGCATAGGCCAGATTGTGGACCATGGTCGCGCCGGTGGCGGAAACGTAGACCACGCGTGCGTTCGGCAGCGCATGCTGAAGGCGCAGCCCGGCGCGTCCTTGCTGCGATGCGGCCTGGTCGCCGCGTTCACCCTTGCCGCCCGCGGCGTTCTGCATGGCGTGGCTCTCGTCGAAAATGATCACTCCATCGAAGTCGGAGCCCAACCATTCGACGATCTGACGGACGCGCGAAACCTTCTCTCCACGCTCGTCGGAGCGTAGCGTGGCATAGGTGGTGAATAGGACGCCTTCCGGCAGCCGGATCGGTGTTCCCTGGCGAAAGCGCGAGAGCGGAGTCACCAGCAGCCGCTCCATGCCGAGCGCGGACCAGTCGCGCTGCGCGTCCTCGATCAGCTTGTCGGACTTCGAGATCCAGACGGCCTTGCGGCGGCCCTGCACCCAGTTATCCAGAATGATACCGGCGCTCTGACGGCCCTTGCCGGCGCCAGTGCCGTCACCGAGCATGAAGCCACGCCGGAAGCGGATCGCGTTTGGGGCATCCTCGCGCGCGGCCGCGACGACGTCGAAGGTCTCGTCCACCGTCCACGATCCGGCGAGATAATCGCCGTGGGCCTCGCCGGCATAGATCACCGTCTCGAGCTGGGCGTCGGACAGCAGGCCTTCGGCGAGAAGAGGCACCGGCAAGCGTGGCCGGTAGCTCGGCTTGGGGGGCGCGACCGAGGCCATCGCAGCGGACTGCACCAGCTTCGTCGGATGGGCCTGAGAGCCGGGAATACGGATCGACTGCAATCCGTATTCTTCATAAATCGCATCCGTGAGCCGGGAACCTTCGGCCGGCTGCCAGTCGACGGTCTCATAGGCGAGTTCGAAGCCTTCAGGTTCGCTCAGAACGGTGGCCTCGGGCGCCGTCGAACTTGGTCGGGCGAGGTAGCCACGCGTGGTGCGGGGAACTGCGGGACGCGGCGCGGTCTGGGCCGCCGTGGATGCGGCGATCGGCAGCCGCGCTGGCATATCGCGGATCACCCAGCCGAGCAGCGTGGCGGCGTCCGGGGCGTTGCCGGCCGAGGTGGTGACGACTGTGGGATCGTCGGCCGGCCGCTTGTCGATCACAGTCAGCCGCGTATCGATCGTCGTGCCATGCTTGGCGTAGGCAGAGCCATCGACGGTGGCCGAGAACACGACGCGGCCGTGCTCCTGAAGCCGAACGAAGGCTGCTGCCCAAGCCGGCGCGTCGGGCGCGAAGCTGGCGCCCGTGATCGCGACGAGTCGGCCACCGTCGCAAAGACGTCCGAGCGCGGAGGCGATGTGGCGATATGAGGCGTCGGCCATACGGCCGGAGACGTTTGCCATCGCCGAGAACGGCGGGTTCATCAGCACCACGCTCGGCACGAGGCCGGTGTCGAGATGATCATGGATCTGTGCGGCGTCGAACCGGGTGACCGATGCCGATGGGAAGAGGCAGTCGAGCAGTCCAGCGCGGGAAGCGGCGAGTTCGTTCAGCATGAGCGATCCGCCGGCCAGTTCGGCGAGGACGGCCAGCAGACCCGTGCCAGCGGATGGCTCCAGAACGCGATCGGTCGCGGTGATCCCCGCAGCGGTAGCGGCCGCCAGACCAAGCGGGATGGGGGTGGAGAACTGCTGAAGGGCTTCGCTCTCCGCCGAGCGGCGGGTGTGGGTCGGCAGAAGTGCGGCGATCTTCGCCAGCATCGGCAGCATGGCGGCCGGCGATGTGGCCTTGGCGCGGATTGCCGGGCCGAATTTGCGCAGGAACAGGACCGTCGCCGCTTCGCACGCGTCATAAGCGGTTTTCCAGTCCCAGGCGCCGGATGTGTCGGAAGCGCCGAAGGCGGCCTCCATCGCGCCGCGCAGTGTGGCGGCGTCGATCCGCGTGCCGCGAGCGAGATGAGGCAGGAGGAGATTCGCCGCCTCGGCGATACGCGGCGATGGGTCGGCGGCGGGGACGAGTGGAAGGGCTGAGGCCAGGGCGGCCCCTGATGCGGGAAGATGAGTCATGGAGGGTCCTTCAGGAGAGCGGGAAAGTCCGAGCCGCCCGGCGCTCTCTCTCGACCGCACCGGCTCAAACCCGTCCCGGCTGTCCTCTCCCTCTGATTCCAAAGGCTTGGCGCACAGCGCCGCCGCACAAACCGCTCGTTACGACGCGACCAAGATGTGGGTGGGGTTCCGATCGGCGGGCGTGGTGACTACACTCGGTCGACAATCTGAAGGCGCGTATCCCCTTCGGCCTCCGAGGCTGCCGCGTCTTCGATGCAACGCGGTCGAGGAGGCAAAGGATGAAAGCAAGCGCAGTCGGTATTGTCGCCGCGGTCGCCTTGGCGGTGGGATTTGGTGCTGGGTTCGGCTTGCGGCCGATCCTCATTCCCACGACCTCGGCCGCTGCGGTCGCGGGCGTCGCACAGCCGACCGAGCAGGAAGCGACGGACGCCGTCCGGCGTCACAAGCTCTTCACGGGAACGTCGCTGACCAACGCGACGCTGAAGCTTGGCGATTGCTCTCCGGGCGGTGTCGGCCCCGGCGTCACGTGCATGACGCAGCTTACAATGGACCCAACGCGGCCCAATGCTGCGTCCCAGAACCGCCCGATCGGATTCGCGCGCGTCAACGGCCAGTGGGAAGTGGCTGTCTGGTAGAAGGACGGCGTGCCCGCTGGTCGGCTGGGCGCCAGCGCCAATCGCCAACAAAGAAAAAGCCCGGCTGATCCCTGTGGCACAGGGGGCCGGGCTTTAGCTTATTGGCATTTGCGAGCCGGCGATCACCGCCGGACGGTGAGGATCATTCGGCTGCGACCAGGTGGGCGGGTTCGTCCTCGCTGTCTGCCGACGCCTCGTCATCGCCCGCGAGGAAATCCGGCAGCGCCTCGGTCTCCCCGTCGGCCTCGGCCGCCGGCCCGGTGGCCGGTTCGATCTCGGCGAGGCGCAGCGGCTCGGGCAGCCAGCCGCTGTCGGCCAGCAACCGTTCCGCTTCCTTGGCCATGTCGCCCTTCTTCAGATGGTCGATGAGCTGCGCGGCCCGCTCGCCAACCCCTTCGCGCACGGCTTCGAGGATGCGCGGTTTGGTCACGCGGCCGAGATAGTTATCGACGGTAGGCGTCCAGCCGACTTCAACCATGTCGAGCCGGACTGCGCGGGCCAGCCGATCGGCCTGACCGAGGCGGCGTTCGAGGCTGCGCTGCGAGACGCCGGGGCCGCCATAGCGGTCGACTTTCTCGAACAGGGCGTTGACGCCGTAGCTGACGCAGTGGGCGAGCAGCGCCAGACGGCTGGCGTCGTCCAGTCCGTCGAGCCAATCCCACAGCGCCTGATCCTCCTGCGGGACGTCGGTCTTCCACGCCTCCTGCCGCTCGCCGACAGCCTTGGCGGACGCGCTGTCCTTCAGGTCGGCGGTTTGCACTGGGAAGAAGACGTGTCGGACGCTGGCTTCCAGGCATCCACCAGTGGTCGAGCTGCGCTGGAAGGTGTCGGTGACGAGCTTGTGCAGCAGTGCCGTCAGCGCGACATGGGGATTGTTCGCCAGTGCGTCGCGCAGTGCCAGCGTGCGATGCGCAGTCAGCTCCATCACGAGCCGTTCGGGCAAGGGCTTGATCGTCTCCTCCTCGTCATCCTCGGTCTCGGCCGACTGGCCCCCGATCGTGATGACGGCTCGCTGCACTGACGGCACCACCGGATCGGAGCTCTCGGCACCCGGGCCGGCATCCCCGCCATCGGTTTCAATGGTCGCGGGCGCTTCGTCCTCCGGACGCACATAGCCGCGATCGATCGAGAGCGAGCCATCGGCGTCGATGCTGATGAAGACGCCGGCGCGGGCGATGTCGGCCGGATCATAGATGGCGGGCCGTTGGTCGAAGGCGTTCAGCGCCGTCTCGATTTCGCCAAGCCGCTCGTCCACATCGTCGGGCAGTTCGTCAGCCCCTTCATATTCCGCCTCCAGCTTGGCGTATTCCGCGTTGAGGGCCTCGATCGTCGCGCGCTCGTCGTCGGTCAGATCAACCGGCGTGCCGGTGATCTCGCGCAGTCCGCGCGCGACATCGTAGGGATGGCTGACATCGACCTCGATCCATTTCCAGCCTTCGCCCGCGATATCGTCGGCGATGTTCTTCAGCTTCTCGGAAACCAGGCGATCGAGCAACGCCGGGTCCTGCAGCCATCCGCCGTCGTCGGCCTGGAACAGATCGCGCATGATGCCGCCGCCGGCGGCCTCATAGGCGTCGAGCCCGACGAAGATCGCCCGCTTGTCGGACGCCCGCACGCTGCTTTCAGTCAGCATCCGGCGGATCTGATAGGGCTCCTTGGACCAGGAGTTGCGGATCGACTCCCAGACCTGCACCTGCCGCGCCTCGTCGGCCGAGACGGTGAAGGCCATGAGTTGCTCAAGCGTCATGCCGTCCTCGGCATAGACATCGAGGAGCGACTGCGCGACCGCAGCCAGGCGCAGGCGCTGTTTCACGACATTGACGTGGATGAAGAAGGCCGCCGCGATATCCTCCTCGGACTGGCCCTTCAGGCGCATGTCCTGAAACGCACGGAACTGGTCGAGGGGATGGAGCGGCGCGCGCTCGATATTCTCGGCGAGCGAATCCTCCTCGGCGAGGATGGCGGTCGAGGGATCGCGCACCACGCAGGGCACCGCGGCCGTCTTGCCCAGGCGCTTCTGTTTCACCAGAAGCTCCAGCGCCCGGTAGCGGCGGCCGCCGGCAGGGACTTCGAACATGCCGGTTTCCTGGCCCTCGGCGTCGAGGACGGGGCGGACGTTGAGGCTCTGGATGAGGCCGCGCCGGGCGATCGAGGCCGCAAGGTCATCGATCGAGACGCCAGCCTTCACGCGCCGGACGTTCGACTGGCTCAGCACCAGCTTGTTGAAGGGAATGTCGCGCGAGGACGACAGGGTGATCTTCTGAACGGCAGTAGCCATCGGGATTTACTCCGCGACGGGCGGCCGAAAGCCTCTCTCTCGGCCTCCAACCCGTCACGAAAATCCCTCGACCCTCTTCCTCTCAGGGGCTCCGTGACGAAGGCCCGCCGAGCCCGGAACCCTTGGTGCAAGCGGCGCGGACGTCGCTCAAGAGTTCCTCTGCCGCCTTGAGCGCCTGTTGCGGAGACAACAGCGCGGGCTCGCGCGCCGCGAGATCGCGAATGCGATGGCGGCAATAGTAGGGCGAGAGGATCGTGAGGAGCGGATGCAGGGCTGGGTAGCTCGGATGAAAGCCGAGCCCTTCAGCGGCGTCCAACGCCTTGGTCAGATCGTGCCGGATTTCGAGCCGGCACCGTTCGTCGCTCCAACCTCGGAATTGCAGGAAGGATTTGAGCGACAGTTCGATCGCAATGGCGATGTGGTGAAACAGGATTTCACGGGAGTGACGGTCATCCCGGGATTGGTGCCGGGCGCCGGCCAGAAAGCCGGCGGCGTTCTCGAGCAGATGCTCGCCACGGAAGCGCGTTGTCATCAGGCCGCCTCCCGCTCGTCGGTGTAGGCAGGCGCCGGCAAAGGGTGTGCGTCCTTGGGGAGGAAGCTGAGAATATAGTCGGCCGCTTTGCTTGCTTGCGAGGCGGCGCGCACGATGGCGCGATTGTCGTCGCGCAGCACCTCCAGCCAGGCGGCGATGTAATCCGCATGGCGTACCGTCGGCACGATGCCGAGCGAGGCGCAGCAAAAGGCGGCGTTTATCTCGGCGATCAATTCCTCGAATGCGTATTTCTTCGAGCCGAAGGAGCCCGAAAGATCACGGTTCAGCCGGTGCGGCGCGCCGCTGGCGTGCCCGAGTTCGTGCAGGGCGGTCCTGTGCCAGTTGATCGGCTCGAAATAGGCCTGCGGCGGCGGCACCTGCACGTAATCAAGGGCCGGCGCGTAGAAGGCGCGGTTGCCGCCGATCCGGAAGTCGATGCCGGTGGCCTCGATCAGCGCCTGGACACGCGGTTCGATCAGATCAGGCGGCGGGGGCGGCGCGATGATGACGACGTCTTCGGGGAGTCCGTCACACTGCGCCGCGTTGAACACCGTGAAGCGCTTCAGGAAGGGGATCGTTTGGGCGTCCTCGCCTGTTTCGCGGGCGCGCTTCTTCTCCTCGTCGGGAATGAAACGGTCGGCATAGACGACCGTGGTGCCGCGCTCGCCCTTGCGGACGTTGCCGCCAAGGCTGAGGGCTTGCCTGAAGGTCAGCCAGCTCTGGCCGGGAAAGCCATGCTCGATGACGGCGCCCCAGAGGATCAGCACATTGATGCCGGAATAGCCTCGGCCAGTGGCCGCGTTTCTCGGCATCGCGAGCTGCGCCTTCGCTGTCGCAGTCCCCCAAGGCTGGACCCACGGCACGCGGCCAGCTTCCAGTTCGGCGATGATCTTGCTGGTGATTTCGTCATAGAGGCTCGTCCGGTCAGAGCCGGTCCGAGCGTTGTGGTCATGTCTGGACATCGCGGATCTCCGCGACGGGCGCCGGGAGCCTCTCTCCCGACCCTCAACCCGTCACGGCAATCCGGTCCGCACTCTCGCTCTCGCCGGGTCCGGTTGAGAGCGCAGAATGGCATTTACGGGAACACGGCTTTCCGGCTCGGCACGTCAGGGATGGAAGCCCGAAAGGGGGAAGACCCGCTTGCCGGGGCTTCAGCTCTGCCGACAGCCCGGCCTGAAGGGCGACGTCCAGACCCTTTCTGCTTTTAGGTCACCTGTAGCAGACCCAAATTTGATGGGATTATCGCGCATCTCAGATGCGTCATAATTCTTGACGATGCAGTTCAAATATGTGATTATCGCGCATCTGAAACACGGGATAATCCATGTCGATCCAACTTGTAGGCGAGACCATCGACGCAAAACGGGCGCACCATCGCGCTCAAGCTGGGGAGTTGATCCAGCTCGTCCGCGGGGTCTATGTCGAACACGACGCCGACGTCGAGACCGCCATCCTCGGTCATGCGGTCCGCATCGCCCATTATCTCTATCCCAACGCCTATCTGTCGTCAGCGAGCGCGGTTCTGCTGGGGCCATCGCCGGACGGGCGGCTGTTCATTAGCGGAAGGCGCAATCAACGCACGCGTTTGCGGACCCTTGAGATCATCCAGAACGAGGCGCCGGCTCATCCATCGACGGCAAGTGCCGTGATCGGCGACGATCTGGGCGAATTGCGCGTGGACGTGTCGTCGCCGCGTCAACGCTTTCTGGAAGCTTTTCGGCTGCGTAGCGAACACGCCAGCGCGATCACCACCGACATGCGCGCTCAAATGGCCGCGCGTCTGGTCGAGGAACATGGTTCGCCACGGACTGCGGCGGATGCAGTTTGGGCGCTGGCACGCGAGAACGGTTGGTATCGCGAGGGCGAAGGAGCGGAGCGCTTTCTCCTGTTGCAGCCCGGCGCAGCTACGATGCCGGCCAACAAGGCCGCCCTTGATCTTCTGGTCGCCTGGCACGGCGACTTGCTCGGCCATCTGACACATGACGGATTCGAATGGCGCTGGAAGCCCCAGAAGCGCGGCGGGCCGGCGCTTGTGCGGGAGACCACGCCGGGAAAGCTTCCCGCCTTTATCGAATCCCTCTTGCCGGAAGGCTGGCTTGCGCAGGTCCTTCATGAGCGCGACGAGCGCGAGGCGCTTCGGCGCGGCCGACGCTATATGTCCAACATTGTCATCGTCCAAAGCCGCGAGGAGCTGGCGGCCCTGCCGGCAGACATCCTCGCCACGCCTCTGGAGACATTCTGCGAGACCGGTCGTTTCACCGGGCACTATGCGGGGCCGGCGCGTGGCGAGATCGAGGAGACCTTCGAGCAAAACCTCGCGCGAATCTTTGCGCGGGCTGAAACGCCGCGGCTGTCGGGCGTCCAGATCAAGGCGCCGATGAGCCTTCTTGCCGATGGCGTTCTCGTACCTGCCGTTGACCAGCCGTTCACGCATATTCTCAAACCGGCGGGCGCGGCCGGGTTCGAAACGCTGCCGATTGTCGAATGGCTCTGCCTGGAACTGGGCCGCGCCGCTGGCTTTGACGTTCCTTCGGCGGCGTTGCTCGAGATGCCCGATGGCATGCCTCCGGCCCTGGTGGTCGAACGCTTCGACATCAGGCGCGGTGTCGAAGACCAGCGTCGCCTCGCGATGGAGGACTTCTGTTCGATCCTGGATCTGCCGACGTCGTCGAAATATGACGGCACCATCGAACGCATGGCGAAAGGGCTACGGTCGCTATCGACCGATCCGGCCGCCGACCTCGACATTCTGTATCGCCGGGCAATCTTCGCCTGGCTGATCGCCGATGGCGACATGCACCTGAAGAATCTGGCGATGCTCAAGACGGCGGACGCCGGAGCCAAGGCATTTACGTCGGTGCGGTTCGCCCCACTCTATGACGCCGTAACCACGCGGGTTTTCCCCGGCTTGGGTACCGACCGCATGGCCCTGAAGCTCAATGGAAAAGATGATCGGTTGGGTAGGCAGGATTTCCTCGCGCTGGCGCGGACGATCGGTCTGACGGCTGCTGGCTCCGAGGCCGCAGTCGCCGAACTCGCCGGCCGCTTGGCTGAACGGGCAACTGCACTGCGCTTGCCTGATTTCGCGGGCCAGTCCGAAGCGGCCAAGGCAGCGCAAGACAGGGTGCTCGCTATCGTCAGCGAGCGATGCGCGGCCTTCGTTGGCGCGGGTGCGTAAGACATCGCATCCGGCCAAGATTTGGGGTTACGGCTTCAGACGGATTTGCAGCTCGGCGAGATGCTCCGCCGCGCGTCGGCCTTGTAGAGGCTTCCTGGCGGTGTTGAAGCGCAACAACGTGGTGGTGCGAGGAACCTTCATCATCAGGCAGGCCGGATGACTTTTGTCTCGATCAAGGCGTGGAGATGTGCACGCAGGCTGACCGGAATGTGGCCGCCGGTAACGAATACGCCGGCTTCCATATTCTTTTCGAGCGCATGACCCGTCAGATTCGCGCTCGTTAGAAACGCCGCGTCGCTGTCTGCCACGGCGACTTTTGCATGAACGCGCCCGTTCGTGAACGGATGTGGCCGATCGGTCCACGAATATAGCAGGGCCGAAGGAACGCAGCCTCTCATCGTCGCCACTGGGTCGACGAGCAAGCTACCGCCTTCAGTCAGGGAAGCCTCTACGAGAATTCGGGTCTCGACGCCCCTGTTGATTGCCGAATTGATGGCGCTGATGACGGACGGCACGTCGTAGGCGACGAAGCTGACGATGAAGAGTTCCGTTTTAGCGCGCTGGATGAGGTCCAATAGTACCTGCTCGGTGCGTCGGGTAGCGACGAACGGAGTCGTTGGGCCGGTCCAGACCAACTCGACGTTGCTCTCGCGTTGAGTCCGTTGTCGTGCGCGAGCGGCGCCCAACAGCATCCCCGCCACGACGTCTCCTGAGAGTCCAGACTGTTCCCATGTGGTGAGGAGGAGATCCAATGCGGCACGGGCTGCCGGCGTGCCCACGACCTGGCTCAAGTTGCGATCCAGTTCGAGCGACGTCGTCCCCTGGATGCGAGAAGCGATCGCGCCGATCTTGGATGGAGACAGCAGGACCACGAGTTCCGCGACCGCATTCAATAGCGGCTCCATCATGCATTCCGGAAAAATGCAGCATCGGGATTTTCGAGCGTGGGAACAACCAACGCACGATCCAGATGTCGATTGCCCCGTTCGCAAGAGGTCTCCGATACGAAGGAGCAGGCATGGCACGCAGCGCCATGCAACGATTGGTCCTTGCTGGGGTCATGCTCGGAACACAAGGGATCGGACGCGCATATATGAGCCCGATCAAGGGCCTGGTGAAGAAGCCGGCCAAGGTTCTCGGGTTTGCCCAGTTCGACCAATCCACCGAGTGTTCCGTCAGAGTCTGCGGCGGCTGTGTAGATAAGGAACCCGGCCTGATCCTTGTCGTCGTCAACCTCCGCGTAAATTCGCTCTCGAATGCTAGCGGCGTTGTACCCGCATTCGAGTGCGAGTTCTCTGATCAACATGTGCGCGAGGGTGTGAAGCATCACATAGCGCGCACCGGGATAGCCTTCGTTCGGATCCAGATTTCGTTTATGGCGCCAACCGCGATGTCCCAGCCGTAAGCGTGCATCGAGCGATTTCACGGCATCCTTGTCCGCCCATGACTTCAGTGCATCTGCGTTGAAGCGGATGAATATGCCCTCGCCATGGACCTGCGTCGCGGGCACCCAATCTGGTGCGGAACGACCGAGGGGAGCTCGTGGGGCTGCGGCGTCTCCTGTCCCTTCATCTGGGGATTCAATCCGGGTGAACCCGAGCAGGGCATTCACTTCGCGTAGCCGCTCCAGAAGCAGCACGCGCGTGATAGTCGGTTCGAATCCCGAAGGGACGCCGACCTTCTTGCTCATGAAATGTGGATAGTCAGTCGGCGGATTTTCGGCCGTCAGCACATCCCACTCGGGACCTTTGAGATCGCTTTGCTCGATTTCCACCGCCCCGTTTCGGTGGGCTTCTATGGCCGACCATATCTTTTCGTTTGAGAACTGCTCGATGCCAGGAAGCTGCGCGGTTTTTTTGAGCGTCTTGACCACGAAGCCAACTTCAGACTCTGATGAGACATCCTCGAAGAACGTCCAGCCGTCGGCGACGAGTTGAGCCAAGGGGCTACCCGTTTGCGGGATGGCGAGAACGGACAATGTCACTGGGAACCAGCCATTGGTGGCGCCAAGCAGGATGGCGCGCGGTTCCTCGGCGCAATCGTCCTCGAAGCGATCGACGTGCGGGTGCCTTCCCCGACACCCTGGGAGATTGTCACGCCCGGCCTGTCCGAACGCTTGCGCCATGTTCTTTGCGGCTCCGCACCCATCACACTTGACCCAAAGATTTTCGGTCTGAAGTGAAGCGCCGCTCTCGAAAAACCTGAGCGTCGCTCGGCAAGTGCTCGGTCCGCCATGTACGAACCAGTGCCAGGCAAAATCGTCCAAGTGGCCGGCTCGGCAGGCCATGAGGAAGCGAGCAGGTACCGCATCGGCATCCCTCGCTTTCTGGTTGTTGTTCGACCCTCGACAGCCTTCGTGAACGAAGCGCGTCGATTCCGGCCGGTATCGGTTCTCCTTCAGCTTGAACAGGCCGGTGTCGTAGGGCGACAGCAATCCGCATTTCACACAGCGAAGCCACCTCGGGAAGGGCTTCACGGGGACTCCGACCAGCGCGGCGGCAGAAAAGGGATCCACGATGTCTCGCTCACCGATCGGCGGCATTCGCAGTGAATCCACTTGGGGACCGAGAACGCTTCGCACATTGGCGAGCAATCGCGCCTCCTGGAGCGGTTGGCATCGGTCCTTCTCCCAACGATCGATGCCCATCGTGACGACCGACAGGTTCGGGAGATCGATCAGGGCTCCTGGACCATAGGTCCACAGGAGCTGGCTCGGGCGGACTTCTCCTACGGGTGTCCTGCTCATTCCTGATCCTCCTCGGCCCCGGTCACCCGCGGCCGCCATGTCGGATCGGTGGTCGAGCGACTGTCTTCCATCACGAGCCTTACACCAGGCTCTACTTCGCGCATCGACATCGGGACGGTCCAATCGGTCCAAGGCTTGATGCCCGGTGCATTGAGCAGCGGGTAGGCGGTGGGTCCCGCTCCATACTTCTGGTAGACGAGGGTGCGGCCACCGACGCCTGCTTCATTTGCCCATTCGTCGGCGCGGCTCTTCATCGCGGCTTCGGTCAAAGCCTTCTTTCCTGAATCCTCGGTGACTTCCCAGGTGCGCGCGGCGACGGCTCGAATAGTCTCCAGCATCTCATTGAGGCTGGGGCTGTTCATCGCGCCGGCGCCATCGTTCGGCGCGAACGGGTCGTAGGAGTGGCGCATGATCGAAAGCATCGCGCCGGTGAGCCCTCGATCCAGCGCCCGCCGTGAGAACGGAGTGACGGACTGGGCCTCGACATGCTGGTAGAAGGTCGCGTGGTAGTGCTCGAATGTCTCGTAGTGCGACAGGTCGCGCGGCCGCGCCCAGGTCAGCACGGTCGCCACGAGTCCCGGCGGCGTGCGGCCCACACGGCTGGTGGCCTGGATGTATTCCGCCGTTCCCTTGGGCTGACCGTTGACGACCATGACCCCGAGACGATTCACATCGACACCGACCGACAGCATGTTGGTCGCAAGGACGGCATCGATCGGTCGAGCTTCGCCGGGCTTCCTATTGGTCACCCATTTGCCTTGTGCCGGATCGAAGGTTCCCTCGAACGGAACCTCGAGCTGATCGAGGTATCGCGGAATGTCTTGGCTGGAGACGCGCGACGTCAACTCACTGACCTCGTCGACACGCCGCTGGGAGAGGCCCGGCCGGTCCACCAAGCTCATATTGACGCGGAAGGAACGCGTCTGGACGTCGTCTTCCGCCAATCGCTTCATACCGCCGAGTTCTCGCAGCGAATTGAAGTAACCAACGAGCGTCATGTAGGGGTCGGCTACGGGGCCGAACCGATCGAACAGTGCCTGCGCAGCCGTCAGGAACGCCGTGTACGTCCTGATCAGAACCGCAGGGCGCGAGCTACCCGGCGCACAGATGCCCATGTAGCGTCGGCCGGGCTTTTCGTTGATGGGCCGCTGAACGGAGAAGAAGTTGTCCTCGACGTCCAGCCCCGAAGGTGGGAACACGGAGATCCGCCGCATGAATACATTGCGCACTTGATCATCGGCGCGCCGCACGGTCGCGGTGGAGGCGACGACCTTGGGGCGGACTTTCGTGTCGCCGAGAACCCAGGTGCTCAGTTCATCGACGGCCGTCTCGTATAGACCGACCATAGTCCCCAACGGGCCGCTGATCAGATGGAACTCGTCCTGGATGATTAGGTCTGGCGACCTGATGGCGCGGACCGGCTTCACAGTTGCGGCCGGATGTGAACCCCTCGCTCGGTGCCCGGTGCCACAGTCGTGGTTCGGCCAGAGCAAGCCATGGCGTCCGCACTCCTGATCGACCCGGCCGAACAGGTTCCGCACTTCTGGGCGCCACGCCATCATGGCGAACTTGTCCACTGTCGCGATCATCATTGTCGGAGGGCGGTGATAGATTTCCTCGTCGACGACCTTCACCGGGAGACCGGGGTGAGGCTGGCCACTCGATTTCGCTTTCGAGAAATCGCAACCGCCGAGTTTGTCGCCGCAGTGGATCAGCGTTCTTCCCGCGATCCTGTCTACCTCGATGTCGCGGCCGCCAGAAATCTCCGAACCGCACCAAGGGCAGCTGGTCAGCTGTGCGGGCGAGGCGATGCCTGCCTTGTTGCGGTCGTTGTTTCGAATGGCCTCTATGGCCTGATGAGACGCTTCGGTCGTGCCTGGTGTCACACGGTTGCCGACCCAAAGCCCCAGCGAGAACGGCTCCTTGCCCCAAGTCTTGTCGTCCGCGCGGCGGATCACCTCCATTGCGCAGAGCAAGGTCGTCGCCCGCTGGAACTGCTGCAGGGTCAGAAGGCGCAGCGTGTAGCGCATGATGACTGCGAGGCCGCGCGTCGCGTCCAAACCACCCAGATCATTCTTCAGGCGGCGCATCGCCATGGCGAAGGCGGCCACGCCCAGATAGGCCTCGGTCTTGCCGCCACCCGTCGGGAACCAGAGGAGATCGGCGAATGCCTCTACCGGCTTCGTTCGGTCCGGATGCGCAGGATCAGCAAGCGAAGGGATTGAGAGCAACAGGAATGCCAGCTGGAACGGACGCCACGACCTGTTTTTCGGAAGGTCCAGCGTCGCGACGTCGACATCCTCGTTCCGTCTGCGCTTGAGCGCATAGATGCTTCGCACACGCTGCATCGCCATTGACCGGTTGGCGAAGCGAAACGCGTCCAGCGCCTTGGCATCGGTGAAGAGGGTATTCATTCCCTCCCGAAGTCGGCGCAGTATCTCCTCACAGCGCGCAATAACGTCGTTGCCCGGATCGTCGAAGCCAGTGATCTCGGTTCCCAATCGCTTCTTCTGCTCGTCGATCCAGACGGCGTAATCGTCGATGAGGCATGATAGCGCCTCGCGCAACGGGTCAGGGTCCATGTCGGCCAGCCGCGTCATGTCGAGCCAGCCTTCGTCGACCATGCGCCGCATGGCGGGGCGATCCCTAGGGTCGAGCCCCGGAGTTTCCGTCACAGCGACTTCGTAGCGGGGGATGATCTCGGTTCGAACGAGATGCGCCTTCGTCGGGTCATCGAGTGTCGTCTCGGCATGGACAGACACCCCATGTCCGACTGCGAATTCCAGGCGGCTGCGATAGATGAGTGCGAGCCGGTCGCGCTCCGGGTCGTCGACAACGACCTCGTTGGTTGGACGGCGCCTGAACACCGATTTGTCGCCTCGGCTTTCCGGGGCTTCGACGGCGATCTCCGGCTGGAACAGCCAGGCGCGGTCCTTGTTGTCATCGGGTTCGAGCTGACCGTTCACGAGGAACAGCGTAACTAGCCGCTCCCCCTTGTTGTTGGTCCGCACCGTGCCTTGCAAGCGGACTTCCGGCTGGTCGCGATCGGGTGTCGATGGTTTGATCTGGCCGTCGACGAGTGGCAGCGTGACGACGCCACCACACGGGATTCGTTGCCAGACCTTGACCTTCATCTCTTCTTCGTGACCGGTTGCGCGGTTCTTGCGGGTCTTGACGATCTCGTGCTCATCGTTGGGGACACGCTCGTAACGCCCCCATCGTGCATCGACGGCCAATGTCGCGACGTCGGGCGCCACGCAAAACGTAAGACCCATGCTGGACGGGACCAAGGACTGGTTGTTGGTCGTGTCGATCTCGTCGAGCGCGTCGTCCTCCGGCTCGACGCGGCCGGATGCGCTCGCGAACTCGGCACCGGGCTCGTGGAGCGGCGCCGTCCGTTCATCCTCGAGATCGCCACTCTCGTCTGCAGCCGAGGCAGGCTCGACTCGGGGCGCCTGATCATCATCCGGCCGTCGCGGCGCCAGCTTCCCGACGAGGTAACGGTCGCGGACGCTCATGTCCTTGATCAGCTCGTGCGGTCCACCGGCGGGGCCGAGCAGATCGTCCCGCACGGCCAACTCCAGAAGGTCGCGCACATAGACGACGTCTTCGATCGGCGGCACTGCACCCGGATCCGCGACGCCGAGCAGCGGCAGGACACGTTGGAATTCGTCCCACGGCAGCCGCGCGGCCGATCCCGTCGGCGCGGTTAGGCCGAGGCCCGCGAGCGGCGCCGATGGAACCACCGGGTGCCAATGGTCGAAATGGATCGTCGCGCCGTTGAGGTCCGAGCGAATGCGAAGGATACGACCCACGGCAACCAAACTATCAACTGAGAGGACGAGCACCCAATCGCCTTCACCAAGGGCGCTTAGGCTCCCGACACTCAAGCGAACTTGATACGGCGAAGCGTTTGATGTGGTGGTCGGCCTAACAATCCATGAGTTATGCATCGCCAATTCCATGATTTAAGTGATCACTAACAGCGAAGTTCTGAGGATGAGATTCGCAAGCGAACAGGTGTGGAAACTTGGTAAGCATTGTAAACGGCTTCATCTAGTATATCTAATTGCTCCTGATGGTCGGTTCCTCGCTGTACAGATGCTAGTATCGACTTAACAGCAGCATCTATTGATGGAACGCATCCAGAAAAGCCCTTTGGGAGCGGCAAGCTCTCAATCATTTTGCCAGAGAAGCTGATGCCGCCGTCAACGCCCAAGACACCGAAAGACTCCTGGACATAGAATCTCATAAGCCGTGCATTAAGTATTCCGAGAAGCGTGAAAAGTGACACGTTGGCTCCATCCGGAATCACAATGACGCTTGATTTTCCAGCCACATAGGACCCGGTATCATCCAAAAATGCCTCGAATTTTCGCATTCCAGACAAAATGATCTTTGGTTTAACTGCTTGCTCATACCTTCGTGGAAATCGCTTTCTAAATTCGTCCTTATCCAAAATCGGCATTCTATACGACGATTTCAGATAGCGTATTTCTGACTCATCCCAGAGATTCACATAGGGATCTATGGTTCCAGTATTCACGAACTTAAAATAATCCGAATCTTTTGAAGTCAAACTTTTCAGAAATGGCTTTAGATCATAAGCCTCAGATACGGTGAATGGGTCGCTGGCTTTCACATATTCGCCAAACTTACTTGCGTCAGTCGACAGATCCATAAGAACATCAATGTTCGACGAGAGTAGAAATCCCCAAGGGTCATTATCCCGCAAATGAGCCCGATCCACAGAAATCGCTTCTTGTTCGAGGGCCTTGGGATAAGCCGCGATAATGACTGGTCCCTGGGAATCGGCTCTGAAATTTGTGCAAACAGCAGCAACGCCGACGCCCGAGAAAGCCCGGCCGTTTGAGAAGTCAAGGATTTCAGCGATTGAGTTTGCCGTCTTCTCTCGCAGTGCGGAGCCGTAGGGAGCCCCCAACCACTTGTTAGGACTTAGGAGAGACGTGGATCCCGATCTGTTTGTTATTGATAGGGCTCGCTCGATGAAAGGAACAAACAGATCCCAGTTTCCCTTGGCGCAGACATAATGCTTTGCGACAAATGCTCTCTCTAGAGGAGCGTATTTCGTCATAGTCTCGGAATCCACGAAGGGGGGATTGGCAATTATTGAGTCAAATCCATTTTTGGCTGATCCAAACACTTCCGGAAATTCGAGACACCAGTGAAACGGGCGCCGGCGCGATCCGTCGGACATCTCTAAGCATAAATTAGCATCAGCTTGCGCCTTCAATTCGATCACTGCGTCCCTGTTTGATGATGCTGCTTGGTCGGCCAAACTCGCCAGAACCTTCTTTCTTGAAGAGATGACGCCCGCCTTGATCTCTGAGATCTCGATACCAATCAAGGCGTCTGCGATAAGCTTGGGCCGGTCAATCTTCTCTCTTGACTGGCGATCAAGAGCTTCCATCGCCTCAATGTCTCTTATGTCCCTGATGGGAACGGAGCGGAGACGCATCCGAAGGGAGACCGCTTGGTCCACGGCCGTTTGTATACTTTGTCCGAAAAGACGGAGCTGGCCTTTACCCTTCGGAGCCATGTCGAGTTCGACGAGTTGCCGGATGTCGTGGATTCCCAGCACGCTGTCACCGCTGCGGAGGTTGTGGTCTAGGAATCCGAAGGGCCGCCCCTTGGACATCGTCGTGAGCCACAGCGAGAGCTTAGCGAGTTCGACGGCCAAGGGGTTACGGTCCACTCCATAAAGGCAGCGCTCGGCGATGAGGCGCCGCGCGACTATCGCGCGTTCCTCCGCGTCCGGCGACAAAGGGTCGAAACCTTCGACGTCCCCTTCGATTACAATGTGGCCTTCGCTATCGATCCTCTTTCCGCTCGTTTCGGTGGCGGACCAGGCTTCGACCAGTCGATCGGAGAGCCAGCGACAGACTTGAACCAGGAAGGCGCCGGAGCCCATCGCAGGATCGCAGATCTTGAGATCGAGCAATTCCTCGGCGCTCTTCAGCTCCCATTCCTCGGGCGCCTTGCCCTCGGCTGGGCCGCGATAGACGACCGGCGTGAGGGTTTCCTCGACGATCTTCTCCGTCAGGCTCTTCGGCGTGTAATGCGTCCCGCTCTCGCGGCGGTCGGCGCCGAGCACGACGACGAATGCGCCGGAATGATGGACGAGCGGATAGCCCCAAGGATCGGTCCGCAGGAGGGAGCCATAGGGCAGGATGCGGTCGCGCAGGCCGATGTCACCGCGGCAGACGGTCAGCAGTCGTGCGGCGAGACGATCGTCGGTCGCCCGCTCAAGGGCGTTACGGATGGCGGACTCCGAGCGTTCGCTCCGTTCTTTCAGCAGTTCGGCGACCCTTGCCCTCCCGTCGAGGCGCGCCGACTCCATCTCACCCAGCGTCACACGCGGGCCTTTTGCTTTTGCACCGCTGTCGAGCTCCAGCGTCACGTCCTCGACGCGTTTCACCGTGCGGTCGAGGAGACCCTCGTACACGTGGCCAATCTGCTCCACGTCCAGCGCGCGATAGGACAGCGTGCGGCCTTCGAAGGTCTGGATCGCTTCCAGCAGGAGCAGAACGGTGCGGTCATCGATCGGCAGCGGTTCCGCCGGATCGCTTCGCCAGCTCGTCCCCTTTTTGCGCCCTTCGAGAAAGGGATAGCGATCGGGATCGAACAGCGAACCACCGAGTGCTGGGAGGCGGAGCGTCGGATGGTCGATGCCGCCATAGACGCCACGAAACAATGCGAGCAGACGAGACCACGCAGATCGGCGACGCTCAAGGATCTCCTCAGAATCCGCGCGCAGCTGCATCCGCAGGCTGGAGATCGCATAGAAGGAGTCGTAGCGGGGATCGCCGAGCAGCAGCAGTCCGCGTTCTTCGGCAGCCAGCAGGAAGACGAGCCGCATCATGACCGTAAGGCCGGCCTCGTAGAGCTCTCGCGGATCGACGTCGCGCAGGAGGTCGCGATTGCGGTCTTGGTCAGCGCGATCAAGAGCCTGGACGAGCACTTCGACAGCGCGCCGGACCTGCTCCCCCAGCGCTTCGGTCACATCGTCCTGGTGCTTGAGAGACCGCTCGAACAGGGCGGGCAGCTTCTCAACATCAGGCCCGAAGAAGCGGCGGACGCCCAGTAGGCTGACGAAGGCGCGCAGCGTTTCGGGCTCCTGACCCCAAAGGCGCGCATACCAGCTCGCGAAGCCTGCCACGGCGCCGACGGGCGCATGGACAAGCATCCAGCGCTCACCATTAGTCACGATGCCATTGGGGCATCCCGTCGCCCGGAGCAAAGCAACCATCCGATCAGCCGGCGAGATCGCGAGGCCATCGAAACGGCGGGTCGCGTCGAGATCGGTATCAGGTTCATATGTGTGGATAAGCACGAGCGGTTCGTCGGCGTTCGTCGGATTCACGACCGCCAGATCGGGTGTGACCGTGACACCGTGTTCGGGCATTGAGACCGTCAGGCGCTCGGGCAGCGTCGCATTGCGACGCAACACCCCGCCATCCATCTCCAGCGCGCTGACAAGCACTTCATCGACCCATGCCGCATGCAGGGCTGGCAAGTCGAGGTCGTCCATGTCGACCGCCTCGCGCCATTCCTCATATGTTCGACGCAGCCGCTGGGGCCGGCCGGAAGTCAGAGCTTCGAGGCCTTGAGGAAAGACATCCCTCAGCACAGGGACCGCCAGGAAGGGCCCGGAGATCTCGATGAGGTTCAGCCATTCGTGATCGTTGCTCATGCGCGCTTTTCCGTCGCGAGGGAGTTCGGCACCAACAGCACGACGGCCACAGGGAAGGTGTGCTCAATGGCGTTGGAGTGCCGCTCCTCGATCGCGCGCAATTCCTGTTCTCGTTCCTTCGGGATGCGGGCCAGGCGTGCTTCGAGGGCCGCCCGGTCGCGCTTGAGCTGGGTGCGCTCGTCCTCGGAGAACAGGGAGAGCTGCACGGGTTGCTGTTCCGCGGCGATCCCAGTCTTAAGCGCTCGCTCGAGGTCGTCCAGAACTTGGCGAATGTCATCGGCCTCCTTGCGCTTCCGGGTCTCGATCGTGTTCACGAGGAAGCGCAACCGATCCTTCGATCGTGCCTCGACGGCGGCCAGAACGGCATCACGCTGCTTGTCGAACCTGGTCCGTAAGGCGTCGAACGTAGAATCCGACAGGGCCGCGGGTTGCGACTCCTCCAGCCAGCGGCGAACTTCCGTAACCCGGTCCTCCCGCCGGAAAACGGCATCGCGCAGATAACCCCCGGCCTCGGTGAGTTCCTCGTGCAGGCGGTGATGGTTCCCGCCAGTCACGACGAGCCGCGACATCACGACCACGGCTGGCCCATCGATCCGCCCGTCCGGAAGCGATCGGACTGTGACACGGTGCAGCTTCTTCACGTCGTCGCGCGCCCAGATTTCCGCACGCAGGAGACGGAGGCTCATTTGAACCAGACGGTGGTTTAGGTGGACGAGAACCACATCGTCACGCCCCTTGGCGACATCGTGGTCGAAGGTGATGGGGCGGATCTTCTGATTGTAGGGATGTTCGAGGCCCTCCAGGCATCGAGACCACGACCCCGACAAAGGCGGCATGCGAAAGACGGTCCCGTCCGGTGCTCCCGATAGCGAGACCGGTTCCAGATCGGGCTTGTCAGCGAGACGCAACGCGGTACGCACGGCCCGTTCGATATGATCGGGTACGAGGCTCTGCTCGCGCCGGGTCTCGTTCAGTCGTTCGTGGAGTTTTGCGACCCGTTCACGAATATCGCGCTCAGCCTTCACGAAGCGGCGAGACTTCTCCATCCGGGCCTCGGCTTGTAGCGTGTCGAGATCGCGGCGGCGGCCTTCGAGGAGATCGGGCAGCTGAGGTGCGATGACCGGGTTGACGCTGCCCATGTCGGCACGCATCGCATCCAGCTTCCGCAGTGCACGCAGGATGTCGTCTCCGTGGCCACCCTCGGCGTCCACCGGGTGCCAGATGACGACCTCGCTTGCGCGTTGACCGTGGCGGTCGATACGGCCGTTCCGCTGCTCCATCACGTTCGGGTTGTAGGGAATTTCGAGGTGGATCATCAGGTGGCAGTGGTTCTGGAGATCAATGCCCTCCGACGCAGCGTCGGTCGCCAACAGGATTCTCACAGGGGATTCCGAAGGGTCAGCCTGGAACGCGGCTTTCACGGCCTCGCGCTCCTTCGGATCCATGCCGCCATAGATCAGAGCCAGTCGCTCAGCCCCGAAACCTTGGGCCGCGAGGATCTCGTGCATCCATTGCTGAGTGGCTCGATACTCGGTGAACAGGATCACGCGTTCGCTCGTCCACCGGTCGCCGTCCTTCAGGTGTTTAGCCAGCCAGTCCAGCAAGGCACTGGCCTTGGCATCCGCTCGACGGGCTGCCTGCTGTGCCCATGAGCGCAACCGGTCGAGCATCCGGCGCTCTCCGTCGCTTGGCGGTCGGACGTGTTTCCCGGCTTCATCAATCGCTTCTGCTTCGGCGGCGTCCCGCTGGGCGTCGTCTGCGTAGTCCTCTTCGGTCTTCGCTATCGCCCGCCGGAGGATACGATCGTCGAATTTCTTCTGGCTACGCTCGCTCGACGCCCGGCCTTCGATCGTCGCGATATGCCGTTCCAGCGTGGCTGCGAATGCCGCGGGGGACGACGAAAGGCGCTTGCGCAGCAATTGGTGCACGAAGTGATCAACGGCACGCCCACCATCTGCCCCGTTCTCGCGACTCTTGATGTATGCTTCGAGCTGCCGCCGAGCATCCCTCTCGTCATCGGCATACTCGATCCGCAGCGCTTCCAGTCGCCTCTCGGGGTAGATGCGCTTGCCATTCGCATCGACGAGATCGCTCTTCAGCCGGCGGACCATGACCCGTGCGAGCTGCGGGTCGCTCGGGAGGACGTTTCTCGCGAACCGCTGATCATCCAGGAGCTCAAGCAGCGCGGTGAAAGATTCCGTGTAGCCGTCGTGCGGCGTGGCTGTGAGAAACAACTTGTGCTGGAAGTGGGGCGCGGCCAGGCGGACCAGCCGTGTCCTGAGGCTTTCGACAGCATAACGGCCGACCGTCGGTGCGACGTTGTGGGCCTCGTCGATGATCAGCAGGTCGAACTTTCGGGGATGGCTCACGTGTGGTGGTAGGGCATCGCGCATGAGACGCAGGCCTTCACCCTGCTTGGCCCAATCCATTGAAGTGATCAGGCGGGGAAAAGATGTCCATGGGTTGGCGTGCAGGCCCCGTTCCCGGCGGAGACGCTTGACGTATTCCGTATCGACGATCCGGAACTCCAGCCCGAACTTCTCCTGCATCTCGACACGCCACTTTTCCTGCAATGAGGCAGGGCAAAGCACTAGGACGGTGCGGGCGCGGTGCCGAAGGAGCATCTCTTGAACGACGAGCCCGGCCTCGATGGTCTTGCCGAGGCCGACGTCATCCGCGATCAGCAAACTGGTGCGGGCCATGTCGATGGCGCGCACCAGTGGATCGAGCTGGAAATCCTCGATACTGACGCCGCTGCGGAATGGCGCCTGCAGGTAGCCGCGGTCCGCGTTCGTCGCGGCACCCCAAAGAACGGCATCAAGGAACGCCTGAAGCGTCGAGGGATCGTCGATGCCGGTCATTCGCGGCAGTCCAGCCCGTTCGATCACGTGCGCGCCGGGTTCGAGTTCCCAGAGAACCTCAATTTCTTCGCCGAGCGCATCCTCGTCGATGGATGCGAGCCGGACGAGATGCCGCTTAGGAAGCCCGGGCGCAACCGAACCACCGTCGACCTCGGAAACGATCCATTGGCGGCGGCGAGCTTCGACCAGCTGCCCCGGCTCGGGAGCAGTGGCGTGGGCGACCTTGGCTACGATCTCATCAGCGGTCATAGACATAGGCCGGTCCCATTCTTCTTGCGAGCATCGACGAGCTCGGCAATGCGGTTCGCGGCATTGCTGGCGTCTTCGTGTTCCCAGATCCGGACGATCTTCCAACCAAGGGCGTTCAGCCGCTGATCGGTATCTGCATCCCTGGAGCGATTGGTTTCGATCTTTTCCCGCCAGAAAGCGGCATTGCTCTTCGGCCAGGAGGCATGCTCGGGACACCCATGCCAGAAGCAACCGTCGACGAAGACGGCGATACGAACCCTGGGAAACACGATATCTGCGACGCGTCTGGGCTTCGTCAGCAACTGCACGTGGAGGCGGTAGCGCAGGCCTCGGGCATGCAGAATCCTGCGAAGGTTTAGCTCCGCTCGCGTACCCTTCTGCCGCACGCGGGCCATCCGACGGCTGGCCTCATGCGACGAGGGACTTACGCGCGACATCCTCGACGGCTCCCTTCTTCTTTCCCTTCATCTTCTGGGCTTCGATGCCGAGATGAGCCGCGATGCTCCGGCCGATTACCTCGCCAAGCGTGACCGGTACCGCGTTCCCGATCATGCGTCCCAAAGCCTTGAAATGAACGGGTGTCCCGGCCGGGAAGAAGGAATAGGACTTGGGGAATCCCTGAAGGATCGCCCCTTCTCGCAGAGAGATGGCGCGGTCCTGTTCGGGGTGTCCGAACCGGCCGTTCCCGAAGCCGTAGAACTGGGTCGTCAGAGTCGGAGCTGGTTCATCCCAGCTCATCCGGCCGTAAACGCCCGGATAGGTATGACCCGTCTCACGCCGATGACAGTCGGCGACGAGATGCTTCGGCCAGTCGCGCCACGTTCCTCCGGATCGAGATGCGCGAATCCTTTCCAGGTTCAAATCGGAGAGCTTGGAGGCCGCATGCAACAGGTCCTTGGGATGGGCTCCACCCTGAATGATCGGTGCGAGCCTGCCGATCGCAGCGCGAACAGTCGTCGGGCGACTATGTGTCGGGCCAACCAACTCTATAGGGCCGAGACGGGAGGCGAGCAGCACCATGCGTCGCCGATTTTGCGGCAGCCCGTAAAGGGAGCAATCAACCACCCCCTGGTGGACGTGGTACCCCATTTTCCGAAGCGTCTCGACGAAGTCGTCGAACACCGCGTGCTTGGCCACAGACGGAACGTTCTCCATCGTGACCAGGTCGGGACGCGAACCCTTGATCAAGCGGCCAAACTGATAGAGCAAACCCCAACGGGGGCTCCCAACGACATCGTAGCGCTGGGCATAGGTCGAGAATGGCTGGCAGGGGGCACACCCGGCGAGCACCCGGATTTCGGCATCCCCGAACAGCTCATTGAGGCGCTTCGGAGCTAGGCGCCCCACGTCTTCATTGATGAATCGCGCTGCATTGTTGGCTTCGAAAGGATGACGGCATGCTTCGTCAACGTCTATGCCCGCGACAACCTTGATCCCTTCCGAAATCAGACCATGCGTCAGGCCGCCTGCGCCACAAAACAGGTCAACGCATGCCATTTCAACCATTCCCATTGCCCCCCTTGGCATGCTTTTCTTTGTGTGAAGCCACCACTTCAGTCGCGGGATCACTATATTCGTCCGACGCTTTGCCCGTTCTCACCCACAAATCGATTTCGTCCGTCTTAAACTTCCATAGTCTTCCAACTTTGTGGGCGGGCATGTCCCTTTTTGCTATCCAGCCGTAGATCGTGTCTTTGCTGACGCCGAGATACTCAGCGATATCCTCGACGGATACCCAGCGATCGGGCATCGATTGGCCTTTCCGAAGCGGATTTTCTCGATTCCCCGTTATTCCACGAGCCGGTGGCAGAGTAAACTGGATTTAGCCGGGTTTGATTGGATTAGGTGGGAGAGAGACGGATCGTGCAGCCGATCAACGTCACATCGTGGAGCGTAGCGGGTTCAGTATTGGAATGCCCGCGAAGTGGCTTTCGTTATCGGTCACCACGGTGCAGTCATGCGCTTCCGCTATTGCAGCAATGATCGTGTCGAGCGCGCTGCGCGGGCGACCAGCGGCCGTCCCTTCGGCCATCAGCCTTGCCCAAATGAGACCTGCCTTCTCGTCGAAGGGGAGAACGCGCCCGGCGAAGAGAGCTGATGGGCCTTCCGGCCCGGCGAACCACGCTTCGAGCTGATCGCGCTTGCGGCCGGCAGGCTTCTCCAGCACGCCGCGCCGAATCTCGGCGATGGTGAGTGAGGCGATGAAAAGGTCTTCGTCGACCTGTTCGGCCATCCATGCCAACAGCGATTCCGAGGGGGCCGTTTTGGTGACGTTGCTGATGATGTTGGTGTCGAGAAGATACCGGCTCACAGGTCAACCTTGCGACCGGGCTCAAAGGGGCGGGCTGGCACGGCATCGGCGCCAACCAGAGGCGAGCGTCGGAGGGCTTCGAGGATGCCACCCTTTCGTGGCGGCTGGTCGGCAATGCCTTGACCGACGGCCGCCCGCAAGCGCTCGGCCTCCGGGCCGTCCTCGGCCAAGCGCTTCGCAAATGTGCGAATTAGCTCGCGATCGGAATCGCGCCCCAGAACCTCGAAGCGCGCCATGCCGCGTTCGACCAAGCGGTTTCGGTAGTTCTTGATGGCGCGCTTCTGAGACGTGTCGCTCATGATTGACCTCCGCATCATTCCCGGTAATATATCCAGTTACAAGCGGGTCGGCAAGGTGGCTTAGAGCAGGGCATGTCCGGAAAGGAGGCGACGATGATCGATGGCCGCAAAAACCGCACCCGACGGCATCGCCCGGTCGCCGATTGTAGGTATTTGCGCTTCGCCACGACGCACCATGCTTCGCCAGCGCAGCCGAGCGCAGCCGTGAGCATCCGATATTTCACTGCATGTTTCTCACGTAAGAAACTGAAACTGTTTAATGTCGTGTGGTTCGATGCAACAATGACGGCATGTCCGCCAACGTGTTTCAGTTCCCAGCGACGCAGGGCGACGCCGACTTTTACGACTACGTCCGTCCAATCCGGTCGGCGCTGCCGGAGCTGCGGTCACGCGCTCGGAACGGGGGCAGGCACCACGCGAGTCTCAATATCTCCGATGACTGGCCCGATCACGTGCCGGTCACCGAGGCAGAGCTGGACCTTTTCGAGGTCCATTTCGGGCCGATTCTCGACGAGCTGTTGGGCTCGAAAAAATGATACTGTGAACGGAGGTTCGGCATGAATGCCAAAGCGACCCCCGCCTTGGCATCGCCGGGGCGTGCCGCGCTCTATTTACGTGTTTCCACCGGCCGTCAGGCAGAACACGATCTTTCGATTCCGGATCAGCGCCGCCAACTTCAGGCCTATTGCCAAGCGAAGGGGATCGCCGTCGTCGCCGAGTTTGTCGAGCCGGGCGCATCGGCGACAGACGACCGGCGGCCTGAGTTTCAGCGGATGATGGATGCCGGAGCGCAGAAGCCTGTGCCGTTCGACTTCATCATCGTGCATTCCTTCTCGCGTTTCTTTCGCGATCAGTTTCAGCTCGAGTTCTACGTCCGGCGACTGGCGAAGAACGGTATCCGCCTGACGTCCATCACGCAGGATCTCGGCGACGATCCGATGAGCGTGATGATGCGTCAGATCATGGCGTTGTTCGACGAATACCAGTCGAAGGAGAACGCAAAGCATACGCTCCGGGCTATGCGCGAGAACGCCCGTCAAGGTTATTGGAACGGCTCGCGGCCACCCTTCGGTTATAAGATCGTAGCGGCAGAGCAACGAGGTGCGAGGACCAAGAAGAAGATCGAGCCCGATCCGGCACAGGTTGAGACGGTCCAGCTCATGTTCCGCCTCGCAAGGATCGGCACCGACGACGGTCCAATGGGGTCCCGCCAGATCGCCGATTATTTGAACGCGCGCGGTATCCGGACGCAGACCGGCGGACGCTGGGGCGTCGGGGCGGTCCACCAAATCCTGACTAGGGAAACCTACATCGGCCGCCATCGCTTCAACGTCTCGGGTAAGCGTAAGGGAGAGCAGAAGTCGGAAGACGAGATCGTCGACGTGGCCGTTGAGCCGATCATCGACGAGGAGGAGTTCGCCGAAGTCCAAGCGGTGATGCGCTCGCGCAGCCCGCAACTGAAGGCCCCACGGTTCGTGACTGCCGGGACGCTCCTGGGCGGCGTTTGCTTCTGTGCCGACTGCGGGGGAGCCATGACGCTCCGCACCTCCGGCAAGGGCGACCAATACCGCTACTACACTTGCTGCACGACGGCACGACAGGGGAAGACGGCGTGCCGCGGTCGCACGATCCCAATGGACGAGCTGGACTCCATGGTTGTGTCGCATCTGGAGGAGCGATTGCTCGCTCCCGAGCGGCTCGAGGAGCTGCTCGCAGGCCTGCTTAAGCGCAGGGAGGAACACGCTGGACGCCTGAAGGGTCGGATTGCCGAGCTAAGGAAACAGGCTGCGGACGCGGAAGCCAAGCTGACTCGGCTGTACGAGGCCATTGAGAATGGTCTCGCTGAAATGGACGATGCCAACCTCAAGGGACGGATTGTCGAGTTGAAGCGAATCCGTGACGCGGCGCGGGCCGATGCGGAACGGGCCGAAAATCGCGGCGAGGGCGACGACAATCGCGTAACGCCGGAACTGCTGCGTCGGTTTGGGGGCGAGGCCCGCAAAAAGATGCGGGATCGGGAGGGCGGTTTCCGGCGCCATCATCTCCAGGCGCTAGTGCAGCGGGTGGAGGTCGGAGCCGACGAAATTAGGATCAGGGGATCGAAACCAAGGCTCCTCCAGACGCTCGTTGCGTCTGGAGGAAACTATGGAGTGGAAACTGCGGCGCATGGCGTTCGCAGTTTCGTTCCGAATTGGCTCCCCGAGTAGGATTCGAACCTACGGCCATTCGATTAACAGTCGAATGCTCTACCGCTGAGCTATCGGGGAGCAACCCGACTTTCGCCGGGCAGGCCGCGCATATGCAGCGGCTTTCGT
>Ga0157371_10000345_pt1 | contig 59564 bp, 44 predicted proteins | sample C45metaG_FD_113462 | JGI IMG/M metagenome (GOLD analysis project Ga0157371, IMG submission 113462) | Corn rhizosphere microbial communities from Kellogg Biological Station, Michigan, USA - C4-5 metaG | ecosystem: Host-associated > Plants > Roots > Rhizosphere > Soil | place: USA: Michigan... | reverse complement strand
TTTTCGGAGCTAGATTTTATAAAGTAAAACATTAATGAAACGAAAGATAGTAAGTGTGTTCTTGTCAGGCCTTTTTTGGGTTGGTATGGCAAGGGCTCAGCACATCAAAATACCTTCTTTAACCCATACTGAACACCCAAGACTGCTCACCGATGCGAAAACGGGAAAAGCACGACTGGCCACATTGATTAGTCGTGAAGATTGGGCAAAAACTACATATGAGAAAATTACTGCTGAGGTAAGTCCTTACGTTGATCGGCATCAACAAGACAGCACCTGGATGGTTTCCCGCCTGCAGATGTACTGGAATACCCATTCAACAGATGTTTTCATAAAAAATGGCGCTTATGCCTATGCAACAGGAAAAGCGCCGGTCCCAACAGTACGGTTTACCGGTACCAGAGATGTTGCCAGTCAGTATATGCGGCCTAAACTGGAAGATATTAAACCCTACATGGATCAGGATGGCAAGGTCTATTTTCAAAGCAAGGGATCCGGACAGGACTGGGAATGGGTAGATCAGTCTAAAACAGGCAGAAGTATTGAATCGATAAATATTGAAATCATCAATAAGGCAAGAGATGCGGCAATGATTTACTGGCATACCGGATCAGAAAAATATGGAAAATTCGCTTACGATCTTTTCAATACCTATATGACCGGAATGTATTACCGGAATGAACCAATAGACCTGAACAAAGGGCATGATCAGACTTTGGTAGGTTTGTCGTCATTTGAAGTAATTCATGAAGACATGCTGGAGCCTTTAACTGCATGCTATGATTTTTTGCATGGCTACATTCAAAAAAAACACCCCAAACAATTGCCTTTGTATGCAGAAACATTTAAGAGATGGGCGGATATTGTTATTAAAAACGGTGTGCCTTTCAATAATTGGAACCTGATAGAGGCAAGGTTTGTTGCCTGCATCGCCCTGATACTTGAAAATGATCAGGTTTATCCGGATAAAAAAGGTTGTGGGTACTATCTGGATCAGATTTTGAATCAAACTCATACACGGCAATGGGCTCTTACCGATATTTTAAAGAAAGGCTATGATCCCAAGACGGGAATATGGGCCGAATCTCCGGGCTATTCGGTAAATGTTTTGGCTGATTTTACGGGTTTTGTAAACTTCTTTGATAGAACCATGAAAATGGATCTCTTACCTGAACTGCCTGTGCTTAGTCAGGCAGTTTCTGCACAGCCACAATACTTATTTCCCAATGGGTCTATCGTTGGATTTGGGGACACTCATTATGGGCCAATCCGCATGGAACCCATGGAAGATCTGATCAGGAATGCCAGGTTGCATGGAAAAAAACAACAGGAATTATATTATACACGTTTGTTAAAAACAATGCAGAATCTGCGACAAAAGGAGGAATCAGGTTTGCCAAAGTTAAGGACTGGTTTTATGTCTTTGTTTAGTAATCCACCTTTAACGCTTAGTGAATCGGTAGCAACTGGTTTACCAGAGGATTATATGACTGCCACTTTTTGGGCGCCTAATGTAGCCTGGATGGTACAGCGCAATGGTATTGATCCGCACCATGGCCTAATGATCTCTCAGGCCGGTTCAGGCGGAAATCATGCGCATGCGAACGGAATTGCGATGGAATTATATGGGAAAGGCTTGATACTTGCTCCTGAAGGGGGAATTGGAGGTAGTTATTTTCAATCCGATTATGCAGAATATTACTCTCAGTTCCCGGCACACAATACTGTAGTGGTAGATGGCATTTCATCATACCCTACTATGAAAAGTAACCATTTTCTTAAACTACAGGGTGCTTATCCGGAACCGGGTATAAAACAGGGATACTTTAAGGATGTTACTTATTCGAATTTACTGTTTCTGGAACCAGAGACCAATTCTAACCAGAACAGGCTAATGAGCATTGTACGAACCAGTGACTCTAGTGGGTATTATGTTGATGTTTTCCGGTCGGCTAAAAAAAATGGAGGTGATAAGTATCATGATTATATCTATCATAATCTAGGGCAGCGACTTAGTCTTACTGATGCCTTAAAAAAGCCATTGCCCTTAAAGGCTACTGATAAGCTGACCTTTGCCAATGAGGAGCTGATGGGTTATGATTATTGGTACGATAAGCAGTCTGTCGTTTCATCAGGCGATTTCAATGGCAGGTTTGAGCTAGATATTCCTGGAAGGGCAGGAGTATATATGAACATGTGGATGAAAGGATATCCGGATCGTGAGATTTTCAGCGTGAAAGCACCACCCTCAAAATCCTGGAGAAAAGATCAGTTGATACCTGATAGTATTGCCAACTTGCCTTTACCTACTGTTGTGGTACGTCAGAATGGAGCGGCATGGGAGCGCCCCTTTGTAGCAGTTTACGAGCCTGCCGAAGGTAATACTGGAGGAGATATTGCCAGGATCTCTTCATTTGCAGGGGTAGGAAATGATTCTTCTTTTGCGGGAATCCAGGTTGAAAGTAAAAATGGAATGATCGATTATATTTTTGCAGGGGCAGCGGCCGAAAGCATTAAATATCAGGATATGCAGTTTAAGGGAACTTATGGAATGGTGAGAGCTAAAGCTGATGGATTAGTGTTTTTGTTTCTTACTGATGGGAATGAACTCTCAAAATCTGGATATGGTCTGTTCGCCGGTAAAAGTGCTTCGGCAGTGTTGTCTTTTAAAGATAAACAAGCCTTTTTCAGCTCATCCGCCGAAATCAATCTAACACTTCCCGACGTTTACCTTAGTGATAAAGAAGTTTCAATAAGCTTTACCATTGAAGGAAAGCTGAAAAGAATAATAGGTAATAGATTGGAAAACAATGGAACAAAGGTTGTTTCTTTTATGATGCCGGCTTTGAATCTCACCGAAATTGCTATTAAACAGTAATACCAATATCTTTAGGTTATGACAAAGAAACTATCCATAAGAGATATTGCGGACGAACTAAACATATCCAAGACCACAGTATCTCTTATTTTAAATGGTAAGGCAAAGGAAAACAGGATCAGCGATGTGTTGATCGAGCGGGTGGTAAATCATGTGGAGAGGAGGGATTATAAGCCTAACCAGCTTGCAAAAAGCCTTAGCACCGGTAAAACCATGATTATTGGTCTCATGGTCGAAAAAATTTCTGATTATTTCTTTGCGCAGGTAGCTTATCATATCGAAGAGCTGGCTTATCAGAATGGCTATAAGATCATTTATTGCAGTACAGATAATGATGCTCACAAAACCAGAGAACTCATTAATCTTTTTCGTGAAAGACATGTAGATGGATATATCATTACACCTCCGGCAGGCATTGAGCAGGATATCCAGGCATTGATTGATGATGGTTTACCTGTGGTGCTTTTTGACAGATATTTCGAAGAGGTAAATAGCAGTTATGTGATTCTTGACAATTATAAGGCAAGCTTCGATGCAGTAATGTACCTGATTAACAGTGGTCACGAAAATATTGCCTTCGTTGAACTTGATTCCGATCAGAGTCAGATGCTCGATCGGCGAAAGGGATACCTGGATGCCCTGGCAGTGAAAGGCCTTAAGCCGCTGTTGTTAAAAATACCGTTCTCCAGTACAATGGACCAAAAGGCAGCGCGGCTGGTCAACTTTATCAGGAATAATAATCAGCCAGAGGCTATTTTCTTTGCCACAAATTACCTGGCCTTTAGCGGAATAAAAGCACTTAATCAGTTAAATCTTAATATTCCAGGTGATGTGGCCATCGTTGCTTTTGATGATCATCAGGTCTTTGATATTTACGCTCCAACCATAACGGCAGTAGCACAGCCGATTTCAGAACTGGCAAGTCAATCCATCCGCATATTGCTGGATATGCTGGATCCTAAAAAAAATGCTCAGTTTCCTCAAAAGATAGTTGTCCAATCAGCATTCATCGTTCGTGATTCGACTAAAAAATAGCAAAGCAGTGTATTCCTTGTAATTAGAATTTTCTAAAATTTATTTATTTCTGAGTATAACTGATAAATTTAAGTGTCACTAGTGTATGGCGACAATAAATACTTTCAGAAATCTTTTTTTCACAGTGGTAGTTGTTCTTGGCAGCAAGATCAGTTTTGGGCAGTTGAACACCAGGCAATCCATTGCCTATTGCACTTCACAAATCCATAAAACGCTTAGTCAGCTTCCTGCAGATAGTGTGAAAAATATACCAAGAAGTATTCTTTCTGGTCAGCAGCAATGGCAGTTCATTAACTATCAGGACTGGTGTAGTGGTTTCTGGCCCGGAATACTTTGGTATGCTTATGAAGGTACACATGATCAGAAATTTAAAACCCAGGCCGATAAATTTTCGCGCGAGCTTACACCACTTTCTACGATGAAGGCATTTGATCATGACCTCGGTTTTCAGATTTTTAACAGCTTTGGAAATGGTTATCGATTAACAAAGAATCCTGACTATAAAAAGATCATACTCGCCTCTGCTGGTACTTTGGCAACCCTGTTCAATCCAAAGGCAGGCACCATTTTATCCTGGCCACGACCAGTTCCCAATATGGAATGGCCACAGCATAATACCATAATTGATAACATGATCAACCTGGAAATGTTATTCTGGGCCTCAAAAAATGGAGGTGATAAAAGGCTCTATGATATCGCTGTATCACACGCCAAAACTACTATGAAAAATCATTTCAGACCGGATTATACTTCTTATCACGCAGTGGTTTACGATAAAGAAACCGGTAAAAAAATAAAAGGTGTAACCCATCAGGGGTATGCAGATGATTCCATGTGGGCACGCGGACAAGCCTGGGCTATATATGGATATACTATGTGTTACAGGGAAACCAAAGACCCTTTATTTTTAGATTTTGCTCAGAAAGTGACTGATGTTTACTTGCAGCGATTGCCTGCCGATCTGATTCCTTATTGGGATTTCAGTGATCCTGCTATTCCAAAAGCCCCAAGAGATGCTTCAGCAGCAGCTGTTGTTTCTTCAGCTTTACTGGAACTTTCAACGTTTACCAAGGATAAAATTAAGGCAAACACCTATAGAGATAAAGCAGAGCAAATGCTAACTTCTTTATCATCATTACAGTACCAGAGCAGACAAAAGAATAGTGCTTTTCTTTTACATTCAACGGGACATAAACCCAACGGATCTGAAGTTGATGCTTCTATTATATATGCAGATTATTATTATCTTGAAGCCTTATTGAGGCTTCAAAGGCTTCAAAAGGGCTTAAATCTTAGGGATGCCTTCAAATAAAAGCGTTTACAGAACTGCTTTTATTTGAAAAGTATTAGCCGGATGCAGATATAATCTGCCTATTTTAGGCTACTGAATTAATAAACTGAACAGGGGTGAGGATTTCGCTGATTTTATTGCTTTTTCTTTTTAGCCTAACAGGGCTAAAGGCAACGGATTTTCCTCCTGTGAGCTATTTGGGGATAGAAAATGGCTTGTCCAATAATCTGGTGCGTTCCATTTATCAGGACCACAACGGCTTTATGTGGTTTGGTACCCGCGATGGCCTGAACAGGTATGATGGATACGGATTTAAAGTATTTCGAAACAAGCTCAATGATCCGCATTCTTTGGTGCATAACATTATTCATGTCATAACCAGTGATGTCAGGAATCATTTGTGGATTGGAACCCGCCAGGGAATTAGCGTCTACGATGAGCTTTCCGGAAAATTCAATACCGTAGCTTATCACTCTGCCAAAGGCACGGACACCATAAGGGAAGTGATCAAAGATATTGAGGCAGACGTCAAAGGAAATGTTTTTATCGGGTCTGAAGGCCTTGGCTTGCTCTTATGCAAAGCCGATAAACTTATTGCAGACCAGATTCCCTTAGTTGTAAATGGAAAAGAAACCAGGTCATATGGAGTTCAATCTCTTAAAATGGATCAGAAGGGAAAGCTCTGGGTATTTGTTCAAAATCTTGGGTTATGTGTGCTGGACGAGCATTCAGGCAAGCTTAAACTAATAAACACTTCCCTTAGTATGTCGCTTTGCATGGAAATTCTTGGCAACTATATCTGGATTGGAACAAATAACGGCCTGTTTAAATATGATATGCTTCACAATGGCGTGGAACAGATGTTTGCTACGGGTAATGTGCCAATTAGTAGTGCAGTATCTACACTTAAGTTTGATTCATCAAAAAATCTTTGGATTGGGACAGTTGCCGGACAGATATATCTCCTTAATGGTTCCAGTTCGGAAATAGAATCTTTGAAAACGGCAGATCATAAAAATGGTCTGGACGGTGGCATGATTTATTCTATTTATATTGATAAGGAGTCCAGGAAATGGATCGGAACTTCTTTTATCGGGGTGGGCATCATTGATCCGAATAAAAAGAAATTTCAAACAATCGCGAATGAGCCTGGAAATAAAAAGTCACTGGCAAAGAGTGCCATTACAGCCTTTTACGGTGATCAGGACGATCAGCTATGGATTGGTACTGAAAACTCAGGACTTAATATCTGGAACAGAAAAACAAACTCATTTGTTCAGCATCAAAATATTCCAGGAGATCCAAAATCCCTTTCGGGAAATTTTATTACCGCTATTATCTCCGATTATAAGGGAGATGTTTGGCTGGGTACTTTTGCCGACGGATTAAACCGATACAACAGATCAACCCAAACTTTTGAGAGATATAAGTGTATTAATCCTCAAACCGGAATAGAAAGTAAAGTTGTATTCAACTTATACGAAGATCGTGCCCATACCTTATGGGCAGCTACTTTGCGCCGCGGCAGTTTACTGGGAGCTTTATACAGATTAAACCGCACCGAAAATAAATTTGAGCTCTTTGATACCAAACTTACCGACCTGTTTGTATTGCATGAGGATGCCCGAGGTGTTTTTTGGGGAGGGAACCTGAACCAGCTGGTGAAAATCGACAAATTGGGTAAAAAACATCAGTTCTTTAATATTGGTTATACGGTTCGGGTAATTAATGAGGATGCGGGTGGCAATTTCTGGATTGGTACAGAAGGTGGTGGTCTTTTGCTTTTTGATCGAAAGACGGGTAAAATAATTACACGTTATACCACAGAAAATGGACTGTGTAACAATTCCGTACTCAGCCTGCTCGATGATCAGAAGGGTAATCTATGGATCAGCACTTATAATGGGATTTCTAAATTTAACATTGCAAAAAAGGAGTTTACAAATTTTTATCAGAGTGACGGTCTTCAAAGTAACCAATTTCAGATCAATTCAAGTCTGAGGCTAAAATCTGGAGAGATGGTCTTTGGGGGGATAAAGGGATTTAATATTTTTCAGCCTGCAAGTATTGTCCCTGTTAACAATGCGCCAAATCTGTTGCTAACAGGACTCAACATTGATAATGTACCGGTTGAACAGCATCCGTCTTTTATAAAAGAAAGTGAGAGTGGCAGGGTTCTGGAACTTAAGGTTCCTTATGATAAGGCAGTGTTTTCTTTTGAATTTACTGCGCTTGAATATTCTGCCGCCGATAAGATTTCGTACGCCTACTATATGGACGGATGGGACAGAGACTGGAATAAAGCAGGGAATTCGCGCACAGCTACTTATACCCATATGGATGAGGGTAGTTATGTTTTTAAAGTAAAAAGCACCAATATCGAGGGTGTTTGGAACAGTAAGCAAATCAATTTAAAGATTGTTGTATTGCCACCATGGTATCGTACCTGGTGGGCATACCTAATTTACTTCAGTGCAGTTGCGGCTTTAGTGTATCTGTATTTTCTCTATCAATCCAGACAAACTAAACTTACCTATGAAGTTAAAATAGCCAATCTCAGTGCAGAACGCAAAAAAGCCGAGTATGAAGCGGAAGTGGCAAAACATGAAAAAGAACGTCTTGAACATGAAAAAGAGCGTGTAATTAATGAGAATGAAAAAGAGTTGAATGAAAAAAGGCTGTCTTTCTTTACAAATATTTCCCATGAGTTCAGAACCCCATTAAGCCTGATCATCAATCCTGTTAAGGATTTGATGAAAAAGTCAGAAAACCGATCTTCTGAGGACATTAAGGAACTCGGTTTTATCCACAGAAATGCAAGAAGAATGCTGAGTCTGATTGATCAGCTCTTGCTTTTTAGAAAGGCCGAAGCGGGGTTTGACCACATTAGGGTTTCGAAATTAAACTTATATGATTTGTGTCAGGAGGTATTTCTGTGCTTTACCCAGCAAGCAGCTTCAAGAGCGATTCAGTATGAGCTTATCTTCGAAAATAAAGCACTGGAAATTTTTGCTGATCGTGGGAAACTGGAAATTGTTTTGTTTAACCTGATATCGAATGCACTAAAATATACCCCTTCCGGTGGTGCCGTTTTGATCGAAGTAACAGAAACAACTGAAGAGGTACTCATTAAAGTGGAAGATAACGGTTCTGGTGTTCCTGCCGATGCAGGCGATCAATTGTTCGAACGTTTTTACCAGGCCATACGAAAAGATAATTCCGCTAAACCGGGCTTCGGAATTGGTTTATTCCTGGCCAAACAATTTACAGACCTGCATAGTGGGCAATTAAGTTATACCAGTGAGCTGGGTAAGGGCACCTCATTTTACCTTTCATTGTTAAAAGGACAATCACATTTTCCGGAGGTTATCGCAGACCTGGATAATCAGGGTGAATCCGTCTTATTTAATGAAATGCTTGGCGAAGTGGATGCATTTTCAGATGAGTTTAATGCAGATGAAGAGGTAGAACTGATTAGTGATAAACAAAGTATCTTAATAGTTGATGATGAAGCAGATATCAGAATCTATATTAAAAGTGTATTCAAATCAGATTACCTGCTTTATGAAGCAGAAAACGGGACTGATGGACTGAAACTGGCTACAGAGAAATTACCTGACCTGATCATTACTGATTTCAGCATGCAGGGCATTGATGGAATAGAGTTTTGTGAAAAGATAAAGAATGACCCCGCATTATCATATATTCCCGTCATATTACTTACCGCAAGTGCTTCCGCAGACATAAAGCTAAAAAGTATGGAGGGTGGTGCTGATGACTATATCAGCAAACCATTTGAAAAAGAATACCTGGTGGCCCGTGTGGCAAATCTTTTGAAAAACAGGAATAACCTGCAACGGTATTTTTATAATGAGATTACGCTTCAATCAAATAACCTGACCATATCCGAAGCTTATAAAGAATTCCTGGAAAAGTGTATCATCATTGTTGAACAGCATTTAAATGATGCCGACTTTGGAATTAAGGCCCTTGCAGAGGAGATCGGAATGAGCCATTCCAATTTATACAAACGGGTAAAGTCAATTTCAGGACAATCCGTAAGTTCCTTTATTCGTTTCATCCGCTTGCGTACTGCAGCAAGGATCATGATCAATACAGATTGTAATGTAAACGAGGCGGCTTTTCAAACCGGGTTTAATGATGCTAAATATTTCAGCAAACAATTTTTTAAATTGTTTCATTCCAACCCATCTGAGTTCATAAAGAAACACCGCAAGTCTTTTAATAAGCGCTATAAATTCAAAGATTAGCGAAAAATAGCCCTCTTTTAGGTTAAAAAACGCCATTTGGCGAAAATACACTCCTTAATTACGAGTTTGTACCCTTCCTTTTTTTTATTCCAAACCATATTCGTAACTGCAATTTACGGCAAACCAGAGCTGAAAATCTTTCTGCTCAGGCTTGTTGCAAACCAAACATTGCAGTAACCAAATATGTAATTCTTATGAACAAAGTCGACAATTTGATGGTGTTATGGGATCAGACCAGGAATGGTGAGCAAGGATCTTTTGCCTTACTTCACAAAGCACTTTATCCGGGTTTATTCAGATATGCATTTACCACGATTCAGGATGCTGATCTGGTCGATGACCTTCTGCAGGAACTCTTTATTAAGTTCTGGGAAAACAGAGTGAGGATAGGTGAAATCACTAATGTCCGAGCTTACTTTTACCGTTCCACCCGCTGTACCTTATTGGACCACATCCGGAAATCCCAATTGAAAGCATCAAAGCTTGAGGCAATGCCTTTTGCAGAATTTGAATATTCAAATGAAGATGCCATTATTTCCAGGGAGCAGGATGTGGAGTTAAAAGAGGTAATGATGGGGGCCATTAATAATTTACCACTGAAACAACGCGAGGTCATTCATATGCGTTTTTACCAGGACCTTAATTATAATCAGATATCAGAAATCACGGGGATAAAGTATCAATCTGTAGTTAATCAGGTTTACCGTGCAGTTCAGATTTTGCGTGAAACGTGTCTACTTTCCAATATTTATGCAGCTTAGAAAATTAAAACCACTCTTAACCTTTGTTGTTGCTCTGGCTGGTTTCTTTAGTTCCGTTAGGGCACAGCAACTGGTTTCAGGATCTCTTCAACAATTGTATTCTCCGGATAAAAATATCTTAATAACATTCTATCAGAAACAATTAACCGATAGTACCCGTGCGATGTATTACACGGCAAATTTTAAAGGAAAACCCGTTATACTCGAATCTTTATTGGATTTACAGTTAGACAATCATTTAAGTGAGCAGGCGATGGCGTTAAAGGTTGACCGGCGCGAAAAATGGTTTGAAAACCTGAAGATAACCGGAATTGTTCGCAATTCTAAAGATACAGCATGGACGCCCATAACCGGTGAGAGTAGCCAGATCAGAGATCATTATCAGGCCATCACGATACAAGCAGTAAAAGAAGACAATCCAATTTATCCCATCCACATAGAAATACGTGCTTATAATGAAGGCACCGCATTCCGGTATTTCTTTCCCGAGAATGAGAAGGGAACCTATTATCGGATTGTGTCTGAGAATACCGAATTTTCATTGCCCGAGGGAACTAATGCCTGGCATGCTTCATGGGCTCAGGCACCTTACCGGTTATTGCCTTTAAAGAACTGGCCGGATGAGGGAGAAAGACCTTTAACTTTGGAACTGCCTGGTGGATTATATGCCTGTCTTGCTGAGGCGCAGATGGTTGATTATGCACGTACAAAATTCAAACTGAGCACTGTAAAATCCAATACCATTCAAACTTCCATGTATACTCCTGCAGATCTGATCTCGCCATTTGGCACTCCATGGAGAGTCGTAATGGTAGCAGAAAAACCCGGAGATCTCATACAAAACAATCACTTGCTGCTTAACCTTAATACTCCATCAAAGATAAAGGATGAAAGCTGGATTAAGCCGGGCAAGATCATCAGGGTAATGACCCAGACCACCGCAGATGCAAAGGCGAATATTGATTTTGCGGTAAAGCATAACCTTCAGTATATCCTGTTTGACTGGAAATGGTACGGGCCATCATTTACTTTTAAATCTGATGCTACTAAGGTGGGCATTCCGGATTTTGACCTTCCTAATATTATCAATTATGGAAAAGAAAGAGGCGTTGGTGTTTGGCTGTATGTAAACCTTCAGGGTTTGTATAGTCAATCTGATAGTTTGTTTAAGGTTTATGAGAAATGGGGGGTGAAAGGGGTGAAATTTGGGTTTGTACAAGTGGGGTCTCATCGCTGGACAACATGGGTGCAAAAAGCCATTCAGCAGGCTGCAGATGCGCATATCATGGTGAACATTCATGATGACTGGCGGCCAACAGGGGAACAGCGTACATGGCCTAATCTCTTGACTTCAGAAGGCATCAGAGGAAATGAGGAAATGCCCGATGCCACCAGCAATACCATTATGCCATTTACCCGATACATTGCCGGAGCAGCGGATTATACCATTTGTTATTACGACGAGCGAATCAAAACTACTCATGCCCATCAGCTGGCAATGGCGGCAGTTTATTATAGTCCCTTACAAACCTTATATTGGTACGATAAGCCAGCTCATTCCAAAGATGAACCGGAACTGGAGTTTTGGGATAAAATCCCGACTACCTGGGATGAAACCAAGGTCATACAAGGAAATCCTGGTGAATACATTACTATTGCCAGGAGAAAAGCAAAGGACTGGTTTATTGGAACGCTGACCAACAATGATGCACGTAAGCTTAAAATACCTTTAAATTTTTTACCAAAGGATAAAAAATACATTGCCAGTATTTATTCAGATGATCCTTCGGTTGCAACGGCTACTAAAGTAAGGGTAACCAGGAAACCGGTAGATCATAAAACCATAATTGATACAGATTTAATTCCATCTGGTGGGCAGGCCATCTGGATAAGAGAAATTACTAAATGATGAAAACCAAGTTTAACCTATTGATGGTTCTTTTTTTTGTGATCCTGTCAATTCCCGTCAAAGGAGCCGTCTGGCAATGGTCAGTGGCAGTGAAGACCATTCAAAACGATAAGCCTTGCAGGGCTTATTTATGGATTCCGCCCGATTGTAAAAGGGTTAAAGCTTTTATTTTTTCGCAGAACAACATGGAAGAGCATTCCATTCTGGAGGATCCTGAATTCAGAAAAGCTATGGGTAAGCTAGGTATCGCCCAGGTTTGGGTTAGTCCGGCCTATGACCTTTTTTTTAATTTTAGTAAGGGGGCAGGAACTGTTTTCAATGATGTTATGAATGACCTGGCTGAGGTATCTGGTTATGATGAATTGCGGAAGGCTCCATTTATCGGAATGGGGCATTCTGCTGCCGCCAGCGCTCCATATTACATGGCTGCGTGGAATCCTGAAAGAGCACTTGCTGCGATTTCAGTTAGTGGCCAATGGCCTTATTTTCGCCATCCCGTTTTTGCTCCGGATATCTGGGGAACTAGAAATATAGATTTTATACCGTGCCTGGAAACCATGGGAGAGTATGAGGCTGCTGAAAGTGTGGCTTTAGAAGGATTAAAGCAAAGAGCAACACATCCTCTGCTGCCTTTAAGTATGCTGGCAAGTCCGGCAGAGGGGCATTTTGCAAGTAGCCCTGAAAAGTGTAAATATATTGCGCTATACATAAAGAAAGTAATGCAGTACCGTTGGGTCGAAGGTACCGGCCAATCCGGATTACGGTCAGTAGATCCGACTAAAACAGGCTGGTTGGTTGATAAGTGGAATAGGGATGAGCCTCCAAAGACAGAAGCGGCGCCAGTGAGTCGGTACAAAGGAGATCCTGCACAAGCCTTCTGGTATTTTGATGAGGAAATGGCAAAGGCCACTATGGATTATCAGGGTAGGTATCGCCATAAAAAAGTTCAGCTTATTGCCTATGTGCAAAATGGGAAAAAAGTTGAACAAAAGAATACACATCAGCAGATTAATCTGAAATTTGAACCCTTGCCAGATGGGATAACGTTTAAATTAGGCACAGCTTTTTACGATACTATACCGGGGGGAAGCCCCCGTCCGGCTATATGGGCAGGTGCTTCTGCTGGTGAGCGTATTGGGCACGCAAATAATGCGGAATCAATCGTGATCCGAAGAATTACAGGCCCGATGATCAGGCTTAATGACACTACTTTTCGAATTCAGCCTCAGTCGGGATTCTGGCAAAACCCACATAGTTATGAGCTGTGGTTTGCCGTTAGCCATCCAGGAGATGAACAGTATAGGCCAGCTGTGCAACAGGCCCAAATGCTTGTTCCTCCTATGAATACTGCCGGTAGGAAGCAGCACCTTACTCTTTTACCTATTCCGGATCAGTCTGCAAATAAAAACGGGATTGAACTTAAAGCCAGCTCAGATGCAAATGTGCCTGTTTATTTCTATGTGCAGGATGGCCCCGCAGAAATTGTAGGTAATCGCCTGAATCTTTTGAAAATTCCTCCACGTAGTCGTTTTCCTGTAAAAGTTACTGTTGTAGCCTGGCAATATGGAAACAGCAATGAACCCAAATTGCAAACTGCAGCTCCCGTTATAAATACCTTTTGGATTACGCGTTAGCTTTTGTTTTAAAAGCGTCCGTCATCTCGACGATAGGAGAGATCTCTTGTTCAGGCATAGTTCAATAGATCTCTCCTATCGTCGAGATGACGGCGAGTGCTATAGCATTGTGTGCTAAACACCTCAAGGTAAAGAGTACATTAATGTTCCGAACCCTAACTGGTCAAAGCCCCCACTGTTTGGTCCGTAGTCACCTCCGCCTCCTTCTGGTAAAGTTGTTTGTACACCCAAAGCCGTATACCTCGCTTCAGATTCAGCAACTTTTTTAATCTTCGCATAATGAAAATAGGCGGCAGACCACATCGGACGAACCGTGCCCCGGCTATTGTCACTTACTACCTTGTGTACCTCTGATTGGGCGCAATTTGCTGCCCACAGACGGGTATATTCATGAAAAGGAACTCCCAGCCTCGCTACATTGTATTTGGCAGTGTATTCACAAGCTTTAAGGAAACGGTTATTATCAAGACCATAAAAATCGTCGCCCTGGTTCCATGCCATTTGCGAAATTGTACTCATTAACGCGATTACCAGTGTAGCATGACCCTGATCACGTCCACTTTCCTGCAGCTGTGCCAAGCCCGCATTTTCACCATCAAACACATAATTAATCGCTTTAAACCAGTTGCCATTGCCGTTTCCCCTTTGCAGATAGTTAATGGTATAATTATACATTGACCGGTTATCTGTTAATATACCAATGGCCATAATAGAAGCCAGGTTACACATATCCCAGTTTGCCCAATAATGGGAATCGCAAGTGCCGTTGTGTCTATTTAAGAAATCTTTGTTTATCGGATAAAAAACGTCTGTCATCCATTTTTGATACGCTTTAAAATCTGCTGCCTGCCAATTGCTATAATCCCTCATCAATTCCCCGGTCAATGCAAATTGATAGCCATAGATGCCGGCAGCCAATTGCGCATTTGAATCGCCGCTGATGCGTTTACAGGTACTTGCCCAGGCATTTAATATTTGAATGGATTTTTGCGCATATGTATTATCTCCGGAAATTTTCCATCTCAATGCCAGCTGATAGGCAGCTGCAACATCATTAAAGGCTCTTGAATAATTATCAGGATCTGGTTCTTCCGCACTTCCGCCACCCCGTACCAATTTTTCAGGAGGATTTGGCGTGTAAGATAACTGCGCATGTGAATTTGCCAGAAGTTTATTGTATCCTGAAAGCCATGGTTGTGCATTTTCGTTCAGCTTTGTTTTTATTCTTGCGAAATCTGCTGCGGTGTGTAATCCTCCAACATGTTTCATTGGAGCGCCTGGCGCCAGTGTATCAATAGATAAAGCAGTACCCTGAGGTGGATCTGTTGGGTCTGGTACTTGATTAGCAGTATCTTTCTTACTGCAGTTTAAAAGAAATATTGATCCTGCAAAAAGCAGAACCAGGTTAGTAAATAGTTTCATAATTGAGATTTAAAATTGATAGGGATTACCACGGGTATACTTTAAAAAATACTCCCGGGCTTGCATTTATCAAACCCGGGAGTATTAATTTTAGGTTTTAATTGTCTTTTACGCCATAGAACTCAAGCTCACTTACATTCAGGTTTCCGGTAGCAAAATACAGGTATAGATACGGTAACTGGTTGTACTGTTTATGGCTGCCTCATTCCAGTCATAAGCAGGGGCTGTTGTGATGGTGTATAAAAGGTCACCATTTGTAGTCCCTATTTTATCAGGATCATTTGTCCCATACACCCGGGCGCCATTCATTCTTGCGGCATTACCTGTTCTAGGGTAATAACGCATCCTGTTTAGTTTCGCTTTCCCGGCGGCTCCCAAATCAAAACCGAGATATCCCGATGCAACAGCACCATCGACAAAAGTTGCTATATTTCCATCAAACGCAGCTGCAATTGTTGTAGCAGGATTATTGCTCCATGAGCCGGGTGTTCCAATAATGGTTCCTGTTATTTTCTCCTCACCAACCAGGAAATAAATACCTTCAATTTCCTGTAGGCCTATATAAACCTTTATTGTGCCGGTAAGGCCTCCAACAGGTACTTTTACTTCTATCTTCGCATCTGTTGCAGAGATCACCTCGGCATTAACTCCACCAAAAGTAACCCTAATGTCACTTGCTATGGTTCCAAAGTTCTTACCCAATATGGTAACTAATGAACCCTCCAGACCGAACCCAGGCGAAATATTAATAATCTCTCCACCGGGTATAAAGGTGAAATTACCGGCCACTTCTTTGGTAAATTGCCAAACCTTTACAGAGATCTTTCCACTGGTGGCAGTTTTAGGAACAGTTACTACGATCTGCTTGTCGGTAACACTGATGATGTCCTCCTGAGTAGCCGCTACACCATTAAAATAAACAGTAACAGCTTTCTTAACATCTCCGAAATTAGTGCCGTTAATGGTGATTTGATATCCGGGCCGTCCTGCAGCCGGAGAAAAATCATTTACAGTTAGTTCAGGATAATTAAATTCTCTGAAGTTAGGATCTTTCTCACAGGAAGCGAACAAAATCGCGAAAAAGGAGAGGATACCGAACCAACTCAATATATTATAAACTTGTATTTTTTTCATAATTTCTAAAGATCTAATGATAATCCAATGTCTGTCCTACTAGTTATAACCAGGATTTTGAAGCAAATTCTTATTCAAAATAATTTGGTTTACAGGTATAGGATATAAATAATGTTTTGGTGCAAGAGAATGGTTTGCCGAACTGGAAACCACAACGCTTTTTAGCATCCCTTTTGGCGTTTGTACTGCCTCTTCTCCCCATACATACGAGGTAGGTTTATAAAGAGAAGTTGGCTGCCCCGAAGCATCTTTAAATGGTGTGGCATAACTTGCATCTCCTACAACTCTTCCCAATCGAGAAGCATTTAAAGAGACTTCCAGAATGCCCCAACGTTTTAAGTCATCAAAACGCTTGCCCTCGCGGTATAACTCCACTGCTCTTTCTCTTCTGATTTCTTCTTTCATATCCAGACCGTTAGCCCCGGCCAATGCATTGGTCAAATGTGCTACTGCAGCACGATCTCTTAATTTATTTATAGAAGCATCCAGTTGTGCATCAGTGATGTTACCATTTAATTCAACTAATGCTTCTGCATAAGTCAGGTAAATTTCTGCCAGTCGAATAATTGGCCAATTGGCAGATTCAGTATTGTCAATCCTTCTTGAACCATATCCGTATACCGCATATTTGCTGTTTCCGTAGCCACTTGACCCTAAGCCTCCAAAGTCCAGTGTAACAGATGCTGGTGCGGTAGTGGAGGCGTACAAGTAGTTCAATAAACGTCTGTCTCTATTCTGAAATTCTGAAACTGCGGTATGATACCCTTGGAACAAAGGCGATTTAGCCGGTGGCAATCCATCTGTACACACCGCCATATCCACAAATTTGCGACTTGGATATAATTGTCCCGAGGTCCAGGTTATGTTTAGTCTTGCCTGTCTATAGGTATAATCATAAGTCCGATATAAAATGAATTCTTTATTAGAGGTCTTGTCGTACCCACCTGGATTAGACCCTGCATCCTCAAGATTGAACAAATACCATGAACTCGAATTTGCCATTTTTGAATCGGCATTTTTATTCCATAATTCATAACCCCCATTGGTCATAATGTCCTCGCATTGGGCTACAGCATCTGTAAGATACTTGTTTATATTACCAGGGTCGTATCCGGCTGTGCCGGCACCCTTGCTTGTGCCATCTCCATCAGGAGTCTGCCCTACATATTTTTCCCAGGTAGCTTCATACAACTGGACTTGGGCTTTCAAAGCCTTGGCTGCCCATTTGCTTGCCCTTCCTTTATCTGTGGCCGTTATGTTTTGCTCAATAGGTAATTTTGCAATAGCCTCATCTAAATCTGTTAAAATTTGTGCTACCACCTGATAACGACTATTGCGTTTTGCCTTTAATTCAGGCGAATTTATATCTAATACAGTTGTTACTATTGGTACACCACCATAAGTTTTAAGTAAACCAAAATAAGCATAAGCTCTAAAAAAATAAGCTTCGCCTACATACTGGCTAATTTCTGCTGCATTTGCATAGGTACTTGCTTTTGCAAGCAAAATATTGCAGTTACGGATACCGGAATAATTCCAATCATTATTGCCAACTACGATGGTGCCATAACCAATATCATAACCGTTTCCATTGGAATTTGCAGACAGATCTGAGCTATTGTCCATATTACCAAAACTCCATCCCTGTAGCTGGCCATAGAAATCGGCCGCAAATGCTTTAAAATCTGCGGACTTCTTAAAATATACTGCATCTGTATATTGTGCAGTAGGGTCCAGGTCTATAAAATCCTTCTGGCATGCAGAAATACTGAAGCCAAGTACCCCTATAGTTATATAATTGAATATCTTTTTCATTGCTTTAATCATTACTGGTTGTTAAAATCCAACATTTAAACCGAACGACCACGTTCTTGCAAACGGATAACCGCTATTTATAGAAGACTCGCCCATTTCCGGGTCAAAACCATCTTTAACAGATGTTGCTTCCCATAAGTCGTTTCCTGAGAAGTAAAATCTTACTTTGGATAGTTTTATCTTCTCCGTAATTCTTTGAGGTAAAGTATAACCTACGATCAACGTTTTTAAACGGATGTATCGGTTATTTTGCAACATAAAATCATTATTTTCATAATTCCATTTAGCCCTGGTTCCATTAACTGTTAAACGAGGAAATAATGCGTCCTGATTGCCCTCTGTCCATGTCTTTCCCAGAAATGCGGGATTCTGATTCGTAAATATTGCACCAAATGGATAAGCCATGTAACCGCTGCGCATGATATTCTGTTTCAACTGACCTTGAAAGAAAGCGTTTAAATCAAACCCTTTCCATGAACCACCCAAATTGAAACCAAAATTAAAATGTGGTGTGCCATCACCGGCATATACCAAAGAGCTTTTTTCGTTACCTATATTGGTAATATTACCTGTTCCTGCAACATCAACTCTTTTTGTATCACCAGGACGTAAAGCTACTGCCTGATTGTTTTTAGGCATGTTGGCCAGGTTTGTACTAGACCCATAGGCAGCATAATATGCATCTACTTCTGCCTGGTTTTTAAAGTAGCCATCTGTTTTGTAAACAAACCAGGATTGCCATGGGCGCCCGTTTACGATTCCGTTTCTACCAGCGTTATAACTATCAGCACCTTCAACTCCCGATACCAAGGTTTTTGTATCACCAATGTTAAAAGCGAAATTATAGCTAAAGTCACCTTTTGTGTCTTTCCAGCCTATAACAAACTCCCAGCCTTTAGTATTGAATTTGCCGCTATTGGTTTTTGGTGCGTTACCTCCTAACACAGAAGGATAGCTTACATTGATTAGCATCCCAATATTGTTTTTTTCGAAAATATCAAAGTTGGTAGTTAATCGACTGTCAAAAAATTCCAGATCAATACCCAGGTTTTTTTGCTCTACTTTTTCCCATGTGCGGGTATAACTAATTAGTCCGTTGTTGTTCAAACTACTTGATGACTGTGGTGCAGCAGGCGAACCTAAAACAGCAGAGCCAATATTGACGGTCGACAGGTAATCGAAAGCACCCAAGCCAGATGCCTCATTTCCAGTAGTTGCGTAAGAAGCCCTTATTTTACCGAAATTAAGTACTGGCGTAATGCCCGTCAGAAAACTTTCTTTGGTAAATACCCATCCCACTTGTGCAGATCCGAAATTTTTAAACTTATAGCCTGAGGCAAACCTGGAGTTACCATCTCTTCTGCCTATCAATTCCGCCAAATATTTTTCGGCATAATTATAGTTCAATCTTGTCAGGTATGAAAACCTGCCATTTTGGGTCTTGGTTCCGCTGTTTGTTTGCGTTTCTAACCCGGCCAGACTAATATCATAAACGCCCTGGTCTTCAAAACCCACACGGTTAGCCGTTACCTGTTGCGAGTTGCTTTTTTCTGCATTGAGGCCTGCTACCGCCGATATATTGTGTACACCATTGAATGTTTTTTCATAACGTAACAATGCCGAGTAATATTGATAAAGCCCTTGCCAGGCATAAGTATTGTAAGTGTTATTTGTACCTCCGGTATTTAAACCAATCCCTGTGGGCGTGCCATACCAATTGTACAACTGCACAGGTAATACATATCTTTCTGAGTTAAATCTCTCGTTTTGCAAAGATGCCAAACCTTCCAGGGCAAGATCCTTAAAAATCTGATAGGTGGCGGTTACGTCCACTCTTCCGGTAAGTGAATTTTTATTTTCTCGCCCACCGGCAGCTGTCATAGCCGCTGCATTTCTGTTGGCACCCCCGTCAATTCCGTTAAATGTGGCAAACCATTGCCCGAAAGGATTTTTCGCTGGATAAAAAGGCATGTCGTAAGCATAAAGTGTATTGTCTAGCCCAACAGAAGGTGTACTGGTATTGGCATTAACCAAACTAACATTCGATTCAAGTTTAAATTTATCAGATAGCTTATAGTCGTGGTTAAAGTGAAGATTGTATTGTTTCTGTCCGTCATAAGCAGTAGCCAAATTTCCTCTGTTGTTTGCATAACCCACAGACAGACGATATCCTGTTGAGTCTGTACCTCTGGAAATACTTAAATTATGCTGCTGAGAATAACGCGTGGCAAACATCTCATCCAATCGGTTAGCATTAAAGATATAGTAATCTGTTCCAAAAAGATCATATCTGCCTTCCACACCTTGCTGCATTTTCTCCAGGTTTTCTTTATTTCCCCAAACCCAGTAATTTGGTCCGGCTTCTTCTTTGTTTGCCGCTAGCCATATTGAAGCATATTGCTGCATATTGGGCGAATAACCGGTAATACCGTTGGTATTAAAACGCGCATTACCATTGTAATTCACTTGTAATTTGCCTTTTCCTTTCTTAGTTGTTACCAGTATCACACCATTGGAGGCCCGTGAACCATAAATTGCTGCGGCCCCATCTTTCAAAACAGAAATGCTCTCAATATCATCGCTATTCATATTCTGGAAGGAATAGGAATTGAGAACAGGGACACCATCCACAATAATCAATGGGTCGCTACCATTCACAGAAGAATTCCCACGAATCCTGAATGCTAAGCCTTCGTTACCAGGGCGGGGTGAACTACGGGTAACCAACAGTCCGGGCGATTGACCTTGCAATGCCAGGCCCACATTAGTTACAGCACGATCCTGGAAAACTTTGCGGTCAATAGTTTCTACAGCACCTGTAAGTGTCGCTTTCTTTTGCTTTCCATAACCTACAACTATCAATTCATCCAATACATCATTTGTTTCTTTTAGTTTCACATTAATAACTTCTTTGTTATTAACTGCCAATTCCTGCGTTTCAAACCCAATGGAACTAAAAACCAGAATACTTATACTATTTGGTACGGTTAACTTAAATTTTCCGTTTTTATCTGTAACCGCACCCAGATTGGTGCCTTTAACTTTAACAGATACTCCCGGAATTGCTTCTCCTTTGGCATCGGTTACAGTACCCGACACTACCTGATCCATTTTTGCAAAATGATTTCTGCTGTTATTTTTTAAGCCCTTTATACTAGCATAGTGGGGATCCGAAAAGCTATCAGGGGTGTTATGAGTGTTAGAGGATTTAGAATAGGCTAGATTGATCAATGATGAAAATAGAATCATCTGACCAAATCCAACCCTCATAATCTTACTCCATTGAGTTGAATTTTGTAAGTGAAGTTTCATAAATTTATTTGGTTCTTTAAATGGAAAAATAAAAAGACCGCTTTCCTATTCTAAATAGTTGCGGCAAGATTAATTAACATAAAATCTCTTTATCCTAAGGAATCCTTTTCATACGCTCGGTTTAAGTGGTTTATCTATAGACGCAGCACTTTCCATTCAATACTCTCTTGCCAGATTTTATTGGTGTGTTTTGTATATAAATTATAGTTTGTTAGCTTTATTTCTGCCGTGGTGGGAATAACATATGGGTACATTTCGTCATGCAGGGCACATCGTCATCTCGAACGTTGTGAGAGATCCCTTGGTTCTGCCAGTTCAAGAGATCTCTCACAACGTTCGAGATGACGACAATTTTAAACAATCTGTCATTGATAATTTTGCTTCGCAGCTATTTCGTGGTCAGCATGACGAGTGGGCCAGTGAGTATAAAAAGCCCATTATGTTGTCATATCATTATAACTAGATTTTAAATGAAAAAAATTGTTTTGTTTCTTAGTCTTTGCCTTGCCCAATCTTTTTTGGTTAATGCTTTTTTTCAGGAGACACCAAGCTCTGGTAAGTTGATTTACGTATCCAAATCCGGAAATGATTCTGCCGATGGTTCCTTTGCGCGGCCGCTTTTGACTATTAGCCAGGCTATATTAAAAGCAGAGCCAGGGGACCAGGTGATTGTTCGGAAAGGTATGTACAGGGAACTCGTAGTATTAAATAGGAGTGGGGCATCTGAACAACAAAGGATTACCATAAAAGCCGCTAAAGGCGAAACCGTAAGCATTAGAGGCTCTGAACAGGCAAAAAGCTGGACCAAAGAAAAAAACGGCATTTGGAAATTGCTTATAGATACCTCATCGTTTAAAGGCATTATTTTTTTCAATAATGTAAAAATGCAGCAGCAGAATGAGCTTAAACACGTAAATGGAGCTGTATTAAGCTGGATAGCAGAAAACGGTGGTGGAAAAGTTATGATCAAAGCAAATTTTGGTAAAAGCAATCCCAACGAATCGCTTACCGAAATACCCGTAAGGTCATCCGGAATTTCAGCTTTGGAAAATGTAAATTATATTGCGATAGATGGAATTCATGTGAGTCAGGTAGTGAGCGCCATTTCCAGCATCTATGGAAAACAGGGAGGAGCAATTGAGACGGGTGGAGGAACACACTGGATCATCCAAAACTGCACCGTAGACAATTGCAGTGGCGTGGGTATCTCAATTGGTAATACCGGTAAAACGTATCCTGAAGCCAGCCCAAGAAACCCGGAGTTCAGCAATTATAAAGAAATCGAAAAGGTTGGTCATCACGTCATTCGTAATAACCATATATTAAACTGCGGGCAGGCAGGAATTTTTGGTTTAGCGGGAGGCACTGCAAGTTTGATAAATGGAAACCTGATTGAAAAGATCAATACCGAAGGGTTGTACACAGGCACAGAATCTGCCGGCATCAGGTTGGCAGTGGCCATAGACGCTGTGATTAAAGGGAACTTAATCCGCCAGATCAAAGGAAAGCAAGGTTTTGGTATTTATCTGGGACCCTTGTTTCAGGCTACGCGGATCAGCGAAAATATAATTTCTGATACAGGGGCTGATGCAATATATCTTTTCAACAGCCATGGGCCGGCGCTGGTCGACAACAATGTGCTTGCTTCGGGAAATCAGGCCGGAAAATCAGGTGTCAAAATGCTCGCCAGTGAAGCGAATGTTTTTATCAAAAACCTGTTTTACAATTGTAGTTTTACCAATGAACGTCAGCCAGGGAAATCGGTGGCCACAAGTAATTATCTGCCCCATACTTTAGTCATCAAACAAACCATTCCTTCTCTCAATATAGACCATCGCTGGTTTGGGAATGTTTTTGTAAAACAAAAGCTGGATACCCAAAGCTGTACGGGATGCAAGATAGATTACAACACTTTTGTAGATGATGCCAATTTCCATTTGATACACACTGAGCGTGGTGCAAATGTTAAAGTTAACCTGAAGGGGAACGTAACAACACATCCCGAATTTAATGCAGATTTCATCGGTTTTTTTGCTTTAAGTAAGCAGTATATCGAGTATCCTAAAGGAAATCCGAAACTGCCTAATTCATTTTCACTACTAAAAAAATAACAACCTACAATGATCAGATTTTTATTTGCCAGAATTTTAATGTGCACTTTTTTAGTGATTATTTCATCAATTAGCATGGGACAGGTATTAAAGTTGGAAAAGCCGAAAGCTTATCATCCGGCTCCTTTTACGCATCCTGGTTTGCTGCATTCGTCTTCCGACCTGCTAAGAATGAAGGATATGGTAGCCAGGGGAATTGAACCCTGGAAGAGTGGCTTTGAAAAGTTTAAACAAAGTCCTTATTCTAGCGCCAACTGGAAGCCCAGCGCAGTGGCGCACGTAGAAAGAAGTCTGCTAACGGGAGCCGGGAAAAACATAGGTAATCTTGAAAAGGATGTATGTGCTGCTTATCAGAATGCACTGATGTGGACAATTACCGGAGATGAAGCTCATGCAGAAGCAGCGGTTCGGATTATCAATGCCTGGTCTGATACCTTTAAAATCTTTGATGGTACCGATGTAGAGCTTGGGGCAGGGTTGAATGTATTTAAAATGGCCAGTGCAGCCGAAATTATGCGTGCCACTTATCCTAAATGGTCGCAGGGAGAAATTAAGAAATGCCAGGACATGTTTAGTAATGTATTTTATCCTCCCATCCAATATTTTGCGCTTTGGGCACATGGAAACTGGGATTTAGCTTGTATGAAAGGTATGATGTCTATTGCAGTTTTTAATGATGATCATGAGATGTTTGATAAGGCAGTAGATTTTTTTTACAGAGGCCCTGGAAATGGGAGTCTTTTGCATTACATTGTCAATGAAGCCGGGCAGGGTCAAGAGAGCGGCCGCGATCAGCCACACAGTATGTTAGGAATTGGTCACCTTGCCGAGATGTGCGAAATTGGATGGAATCAGGGCCTGGACATGTATAAATTCTCAGATAACCGACTTTTAAAAGGATTCGAATATACGGCCAAATATAATTTAGGTGAAGATGTACCCTTTGAACCCCACATGGATATTAGCGGCCGGTTTCCTGCATCCACAATTTCTACCAATGGTAGGGGCAACCTCCGCTCTATTTTTGAACAGGTGTATAATCATTATGCCTTTAGGGTAAAGGGAATACCAGCTGAACAGTATAAATATACAAAGGCTGCGGCAGATAAATTAAGACCCGAAGGTGCGGGGTTTAATGCAGATAATGCAGGTTTTGGAACTTTATTTTTCTCGCTTAAGGAAAGCTTGCCAGATAAATAATAAAACCGTTAATATTTTTAATAATAGTAATTGTTTTTATGTGACTTTGATATTTTTTATGCTATTTTTTTATTAAATGAATAAAACTTGTTTATTGTTAGCTAAACAGGTTTAGCTTTTGTAAGTTTGAATAAGCCAAATATTTAAACATGCAAAAAGTTAATGAATTGACGGAGTTGTGGGATAACTCAATAAAAGGCGAAGAGCAGTCTTTTGCCTTGCTTCACAAATCATTGTATCCTTATTTATTTAGTTATACGGTTAAGACAATCAAAAATGAAAGTGTTGCAGATGATTTATTAGTCGAATTTTTTGTCAAATTCTGGCATAACAAATTACAGATCGGAAGCATTAGTGATGTTAAGGCCTATTTTCATAAGTGTGTCCGCTCAATGATCGCCAATTATGTTAAAAGCCAGCAAATAGAAGCAACACTTACAAAACAGTAACGAACCCAAGGTACTGACTGTTGCTGCGTCGTTTTCTATCTTCCGACACAAAGGCCAGATATACATCTACTTGTTTTCCAACAAAACTTTCATCCATCTTAAGTTTGGCAAATCCTTCCTTAGCTCTTTCAGATGCGGTATTAAATTTTGCCCGCTCACCGGTTATGTCATAAGCCACCAGTGCTCTGTCGTCATAAGCAAAATTGCCACCTGTCCAGCTAAAGCTAATTACATTTCCGCTTTCTGCAACGGCTGTTGCAGTGGTGGCCTGGCTCATATCTCCAAAACTTACCAATGCCAATGCCGGATTGATCTGGAAATGGGAGGGGATTCCAATTAACGCATTTTTAGAATTGTAAGATTTTGCAGCTACAAAACCCTCAAAATTGGCTGCATATCCCTGAAATCCAACACGTAAAAATTCAAGTAGTGGTTGTAGCCATGCCTGCACGTAGGCGAATTTTTCTCTGTTTATTAATTCTTTTGGCGTGGGTGGGCTTGTTCTAAGCCTTGGTTTGCCACGCATAAGGCTTCTTCCTTTTGATTGATAGCCGACAACAGTGCCCGCTTTTCCGCTAAATCCTCCTAAAATTCCGTTTTTGATAATTGCCATAATTGTAATTGCTAAAAGGTTGATATCTAATATATTAAGATCTTTTTGTAAATAAAAATTTGATTAGAACTATATAGGGATATTAAAAGGATTTTATCCCTACTATGTCTCTGTTATGCCCCTGTTACCTCCCTGTTATCTCCCTGTTTATGCTAACGATGAAATCGCCATATAAGCGCTCTGGAATCTGCGGGTAATTTTAGAGGCACTTTATTTTTTCAATTGGCTTAGCGGATTATACTAGAAAGAAAAAAAGCTATATATTTAATTTGGATGATCGTTAATCGTATAAAAGATATATCGCTTAAACCAAAGCACATGCTATTAAAAAAAAGTATTAAACTCTTTATCATTGCAGTAGGCATAAACAGCCTTGCCTACGCTCAAACGAATAAAAATGAGCCGGTAAAGGTTGCTGTTGATTTTTCAGCATCAATAGCGCCAATGAAACCACTATGGGCCTGGTTTGGATATGATGAACCAAATTATACCTATATGAAGGATGGTAAGAAATTACTGACCGAAATTGCGGCGGCAAGTCCCGTACCGGTGTTCGTTAGGGCGCATAGTTTATTGGTAACCGGTGATGGTGTGGCTGCTTTAAAATGGGGCTCAACAAATGCTTATACCGAAGATGCCAGTGGAAATCCGGTTTATAACTGGTCTATTATCGACAGTATCTTTGATACTTATATCAAAAGAGGTATGAAACCGCTGGCACAGATTGGCTTTATGCCCGAAGCACTCTCGAGCAAACCTGTTCCTTATAAACATAACTGGAAACCTGGTGATAAATACAGCGATATTTTTACTGGTTGGGCGTATCCTCCTAAAGATTACAATAAATGGGCAGAGCTTGTTTATCAATGGGTAAAACATAGTGTTGAGCGTTACGGAAAAGAAGAAGTAGAAAGCTGGTATTGGGAACTTTGGAACGAACCAGATTCGCAATATTGGAGAGGAACACAGCAGGATTTTTTTAAATTATATGATTATTCTGTCGATGCTGTTAAAAGAGCTTTGCCAACGGCAAGAATTGGAGGGACTGATATTACAGGGGGAGCAATGAAATTTCAGGATGCTTTTATAAAACATTGTTTGTTTGAGACGAATTATGCAACCGGAAAAACCGGATCGCCGCTTGATATTCTTTTATTTCATGCCAAAGGATCTCCAAAATTGGAAAATGGAAGAGTGGTTATGGGAATCCGTAGTCAGCTTCGAAACATTAATGATAATTTAAAGGTCATTGCGGCTTATCCGCAGTTAAAGGATCTACCGATAGTGATTGGAGAGTCGGACCCCGAAGGATGCGCCGCTTGCGGTATGGCTACTGATCCTCAAAATGCATATCGAAACGGAACCATGTATTCCAGCTATACTGCCGCATCTTTTGCCCGTAAATATGAACTGGCTCACTTACTAAAATCTAACCTGATTGGTGCGGTTACCTGGGCTTTTGAATTTGAAAACCAACCATGGTTTTATGGTTTCAGAGACCTGGCAACTAATGGAGTTGATAAACCGGTATTGAATGTATTCAGGATGTTTGGAATGATGGGAGGTGATTTGGTAAGGGTTGATGCAAACAGAATGTATCCTCTGGATAGTATTTTAGCCTCTGGTATTCGTGGTGCCCACACAGATATTGGCGCATTGGCATCAAAAGATGCAAAATCTGCTGCGGTTATGGTTTGGAATTATCATGATGCTGATGAAAAAGGCAGCGCCGAAAAAGTTAACATTCAGTTTAATGGATTGCCCTCGAAAACAATAGAGCTTAAACATTATCGTATTGATGATCAGCACAGCAATTCGTACGAAGTTTGGAAAAAAATGGGTTCTCCGGTAAGTCCGACAGCTGTACAAATCAAACAACTTGAAAAAGCCGGGCAACTGGTTATGCTCGAAAAACCTTCGATACTTAAAACTAAAAATGGAACTGCTAATTTAGAAATCTTACTGCCAAGACAGGGTGTATCCTTTCTGCATCTTTCATTTAAATAATTAAACCAAAAACCTTTTATGGCAAAATAGTTGAATAAAAAGCCAATATGAGCGTAAGCACGGGAGCGGTAATGTATTACATTTGATCTGGATACTAATCAAATATAAAATTCTAGTTTCAATAATTGTGTCGGGCATGGGCGTAAAGTCCATTTACAGTTTTACCAATGTTATTATATAAACAATTAAACGATGAGGAGTTGGCTGATCTCTTGAAGAAAGGAGATCATTTGGCATACACTGCCATCTTTGACCGTTTTTATGGTTTATTATTTGTACATGCCTGTAAGCTTTTAAACGATCAAGACGAGGCAAAAGACGTAGTTCAGGAATTATTTGAAATATTATGGACGCGTCGCGAAACCATTTCATTTGATCGTAGCCTATCTTCTTATTTATATTCGGCCATCAGGAACCGTATTATAAACCGTATTTCGCACAATGCTGTAGAAAATAAATACATCAGCTCTCTGGCTGGCTTTATAGATCGCGAAACCTACTTTGCAGATCATAGAATAAGGGAGGTTGAAATGAGAAAGATGATTGAACGGGAAATCTCGGCCTTACCATCTAAAATGAGAGAAGTGTTTGAACTGAGCAGGAGAGATTACCTCTCTTATAAACAGATTGCAGTTAGGCTTCAGATATCTGAACAGACCGTACGCATGCATGTGAAAAAGGCTTTACGCATACTTAGGCCCAAGTTTGATCTGTTTGCTTATCTTTTTTTTATTTTTTTATTAAAATAAGTACCCCATACCCCCCAGCTTTCCTGTCATAGTAGCATAAAGTATAAATACCAAATATATTGTATGCATAGGGATCCCGGAGAACTGTTAGAAAAATACAAGGCCGGCAATTGCTCTGAAGAAGAAAAAGCAATTGTTGAAAGCTGGTATCTGGAATTACATTCTGGAAAGGAGGCTCCTTCACATAAAATTATTAGCAAGACTAAAGACGAGGTATGGGCGGCATTGTCGGCCCAGAAGGATAAGGAATCTCAGCCTGTTCAGATAAGTAAGCTCTTACTTAAAGTTGCCAGTTGGGCAGCTGTAATCAGCATCGTCGGTTTCATTGGTTTTATTTATTTAAACAAACTGGGGAACCGCTCCTCAATAACTGGCGTTTCAAAAAAACAAGACATCCCTCCAGGAGGTAACAAAGCATTTTTAACACTTGCCGATGGCAAAAGGATTTCATTAACCGATGCGGCTAATGGTGAGGTGGTTAAACAGGAGGGCTTGGTAATTAATAAAACTGCAGATGGTCAGCTGGTTTACACAGTATCAGACTCTGACCCCCAGGGTAAAAATGGAGCTCAGTTATTCAATACCATAGAAACGCCCAATGGAGGAAAGTATCAGGTTAATTTGCCTGATGGCACAAGGGTTTGGCTAAATGCCGCTTCATTATTACGTTATCCAACTAAATTTAGTGGAAGTAAAAGAGTTGTTGAATTGACAGGAGAGGGCTATTTTGAAGTAGCTAAGCTACCCGGTAAAATTCCATTTATTGTTAAAAGCGAAGGACAAGAAGTAGAGGTTCTGGGAACACACTTTAACATCAACAGCTACGAAGACGAAGGCCCAATAAAAACTACCCTTTTAGAAGGTAGTGTTCGGGTAATCCGCTCAAAATCTAGTGGGAATGCGCCTGATAACAACGTATTGTTAAGGCCAGGTGAGCAGAGCGAGCTGGGTGATCAGAAGATAAATGTAAAAGAAGTGAATACGGAAAGTATTTTGGCCTGGAAAGACGGAGACTTTGTATTTGATGGCGATGATCTGAAAAGTATTATGAGAAAAGTAGCAAGATGGTATGATGTAGAAGTGATCTATAAAGGCGAGTTTGATGATGTGAAATTTGGTGGCTTGATCTCCCGCTCAAAAAACATATCGTCGGTATTAGGAATTATGGAGTCCACAAACAAAATACATTTTGTAATTGAAGGCAATCGGATCACGGTATTGCGCGATAAAAAATAAACAAGCAAATATTAATAACTAACCAAAAAAATAAACAGCATGAGAAGAAGAATGACCACACAACTTATACCCTGATTTGAGGTAATAAAGCCTGGAATCGGTATTATGCTGTAACAACCAGGCAAAGCCTAAAAAACCGGAAGTGCTTCGAACCACTCCCGGTAAAAAATGGCTGGGATTACCCTCCAAGAGTTATTTTTTCGTTAAACCCCAACTAAACAAATGTATGAACTTTTACAAACAATCTGTATGTAAGCCGCGGAGCTTTGTACCTAAATTTCTGCTGATTATGAATTCTGCTTTACGCAGATTTAAAGAGACAGATCATAGTAAACTAATTATGAGAGTTAAGATTACTACAATTTTACTAATCACCCTCTTTTTGCAGATTGCCCAGGCAAGTAAGGCTCAACGTATCACCTTTTCAAAAAAGAATGCCAGTCTGCAACAATTGTTTAAAGAAATCCGTAAACAAAGTGGATACGATTTCTTTTACAATCTGGAAGATATAAAGAAAGCGAAAAGAGTAGATATTTCAGTTAACAATGAAACGCTTGAAGAAGTATTAAAACGCTGTTTTGAGGGGCAACCTTTTACTTATGTTTTTAAGGACAAAACGGTGATCATTAAAGATAATGTGGCCAATATTATACCAGCCAAAAGTACTTCGGTTCAAAAATTAGAACTTAAAGGAAAGGTTACTGACGAAAAGGGCGGGCCATTGCCTGGTGTTAATATAAAACTTAAAGGAAGCAATACCGGTACCATAACAGATGGTGATGGTAATTATGCGCTGACCTTGCCTGATGGAACGGGAACGCTTGTATTTAGCTTTATTGGCTTTGCACAACAGGAAATTCCTGTAAATAACCGTACCTCCATTAATGTGGTGTTAAAAGAAGAAAGCAGCGCGCTTTCTGAGATTGTGGTGGTAGGTTATGGCACACAAAAGAAAGTGAACCTCACCGGGGCTGTAAGTAATGTTACGGGTACAGAGTTAACCACCAGGCAGGCACCAAACACAACCTCTTTATTACAAGGCAGAATGCCGGGTGTGCAGGTAACACAGAATTCTGGTCAGCCGGGAGCAGAGAGTGCAACTATACAAATTCGTGGTCAGGGTACTTTTAGTGGTGCAGGCAATGATCCACTTATCCTGATAGATGGTGTAGAAGGTAATTTAAATAATGTAAACCCAAATCAGATAGAAAGTATCTCTGTATTAAAGGATGCTGCTTCGGCAGCAATTTATGGTTCCAGGGCTGCAAATGGGGTGGTTTTGGTAACCACCAAAGCTGGTAAAGCAGGAAGATTAAATGTTGACTATAGCTATAATTATGGCAGTCAGAGGGCCACTTCTATCTATGACAGGATTACCAATTCTGTTGAATTTATGGAATTGCTTAATAAAGCAATTGGGCACACCGGTACCAGTGCCAACCAAATCTATACCCCCGATCAGATTGAGCAATACCGCCAGGGTGCCATTACAAATCCTGCACAATACCCAAGTTACGACTGGATGGATGCGATTTTTCGCACAGCTCCAATGCAACAGCATTATGTGAGTGTTAATGGTGGTAAGGAAGGAACAACGTATAATTTTGGTGCCGGCTATCTTGATCAGGATGGTATCCTTATAGCAACCGGTTATAAAAGATATGATGCACAGTTTAACTTTAAAACAAGTTTGAACAATAAAGTCACTTTCGGAACCAACATTGCTTTTTCTAAAGGAGACCGGAATGAGACTGCATTGAATAATAATTTTGATGGAAATTCGACAGAAGACCAGATTTTAAGTGCCTTAGCTGCTCACCCTACATTTACACCAAAACTTCCGGATGGAAGTGGAAGATATGCTGCTAAAGCCTTTATTCAGGAAGGTGGAAATAAGAATCCGGTGGCCACGGCAGAAAATGGCGGAAGGTATATCAAGAACTATTATACACTGGCATCTGCATTTCTTGATGTAGATATTCTTCCTGGATTAAAAGGAGAGATTAAAGGCGCAGTAAAATATAATGATAAGCAAACGAAGGTACATGTTGTTGGTGTACCGGGATATATGTTCCTGCCGGATGCAAGCGGACAATACTTGTACAATACACAATGGAACGGAACCGTAGGTGAAAATAACCTGACCGTTCGAAACGAAAAGGATGTTCAGTATACTGTATTCGGAACATTAAATTATACCAAAACCTTTAATGAAGTACATAACTTCTCTGCGTTATTGGGAGGAAGTCAGGAAACTTTTCGCTACGATCGTTTACAGGGCTTTAAAAGAAATGCCCCTTCTGATGATTTGATCGAACTTGGGTCTTATTCTCCGGGTGGACAGCTGGCCGATGGTTATGCTTATCAATGGGCACTACAATCGCTATTTGGAAGGATCAATTACAATTACAAGGAGAAATATTTGCTGGAAGGAAACTTCCGTTATGACGGTTCTTCACGTTTTCCGAAAGGAAACAAATGGGGATTTTTTCCATCTGCTTCTGCCGGATGGAGAATTTCGCAGGAAGACTTCCTGAAATCTGTTGATTGGGTGGATAACCTAAAAGCGCGGGTATCATGGGGACAGGTTGGGAACCAGAATGTTAATCGATCGCTTGGTGGTGAATCAATGCCTTATCCATATCAGGATGTTTTGAATCCGGTTTTATACAATATTGGAGGCTCTTTACAGCAAGGGGTAACCCGAACCGATCTGATTAATAGAAATATTACCTGGGAAACGACTACGGTAACCGATATAGGTCTGGATTTCAGTTTATTTAAATCATCGTTGTTTGGTAGCGTAGACTGGTATTCTAAAAACACAACGGATATTTTGAGGCCACTTCAGGTGCCTGATTTTATAGGCGTTGCCGGTCCAACAGTAAACCTTGGCGAAATGAACAACACTGGTTTCGAAGTCTCGCTGGGATACGAAAACAAGATCAATGATTTTCATTACAAAGTGCAGGGGAATTTTGAGACCTACAAAAATAAGGTAGTGAAATATGGTGCGCGTGAAATTAATGGCGGCAATGGAACGATCAATCAGGAAGGGCTGCCTTATAACTCTTATTTTATGTACGTATTTGATGGCATCTATCAAAATCAGGCCGAAATTGACAATGGTCCAACTCCACTTGTTAAACCTAAACCTGGCGACATGAAATACAAAGATGTAAGTGGGCCAAATGGTGTTCCTGATGGCAAAATTACTACAGATGACCGAATGGTTGTTGGAGGGGCTTTCCCTAAATTTAATTACGGACTAAGCTTCAACGCTGATTATAAAAACTTTGATCTGAGTTTCTTCTTCCAGGGAATTCAAGGCCGTAAGATCTATGTTAAAGAATGGGGAATTGCGCCATTCAGACAAGCAGGGCCGCCGCCTACGTTCTGGAGAAATGCCTGGGATGGAGAAGGTACATCAAATACCATCCCTCATATTTTCAACGAAAATTATACGCCTAATACTCAGGTTTCTGACTGGTGGTTACAGGATGCTTCTTATTTGAGGTTAAAGAATTTTCAGCTGGGTTACAGCTTCCCGGCCAAGCTAATTAACAGAGCTAAAATTCAGGCACTAAGATTATATGTATCTGGAGACAATCTGCTAACATTTAGCGACTTTTTTAAAGGGAGCGATCCTGAACGGGCAGCAGCCAGTGGCCGGGCAGCAATTTACCCCCAGGCTAAAATTTATTCATTCGGTGTGAAAGTAACACTATAATCATTGATGTTATGAAGACTATATATATAAAAACAATGCTTCTGATGATGTTGAGCACAATGGTGTTTTCATGTAAGAAGACTTTAGATACAGATCCGCTTTCTAATCCCAATTCCGAAAATTTTTGGAAAACAGAAGGAGAGGCCAATAAGGCACTCATAGCTTGCTATTATAAGCTTAAAGAACCAATTATTTCCAATGGGGCAGGGCAAAGCGGTAATTCCCTTTACTGGGAAGCGCTGTCTGACAATGCGTCCAATACCTCTAATTACGAAGCATTTGATATTGTAATGAGGGGAGAGCATAATTCTGCGACAACAGGAATTGTGAGTAAATCTTTTACTTTTGGTTTTCAGGGAATTGCTTATTGTAATTATTTTCTGGACAACATAGACCGTGTTAGTGTAATTACAGATGTTGTACGGAACAAAATGAAAGGCGAGGCTTTGTTTCTAAGGGCTTTTTACTATAATGATCTTACCCAGCTTTATGGAGATTTGCCACTTATTTTGAAACCAGCTACATTGGATGGCGATTTTTTGAAAACACCCAGATCACCTAAAACCGAGGTAGTTGCCCAGATCCTGAAAGATCTTGATTTGGCCATTTCTTACTTGCCAGCAACTGCATTTAGTGACGGCCGTGCAGTAAAAGGTTCAGCAATAGCGCTTAAAACCAGGGTGCTGTTAAATAATCAACGATATGGTGAGGCGGCTGATGCAGCCTGGACATTAATTGGTGATGCCGGTAATCCGTTTAGGCTTTCTGATAATTATGCAGGTATATTTTTTGGTAATCAAATTAACAACAAAGAGATCATGTTCTCTGTGCAATTTAAAGCCCCAGATGATTATCACTCTTTGGATCAGGTTATTGGTGGGCGTATGTCGGTATTTCCAACGGTAGAACTGAAGAATGCTTATGAGCCAAATGATCCGCGCAGAAAGATGACCATTTTTGAAGCGGGGGATCCGTGGGCATACAATCCGGGAGGCTTTAAACAAGCTGGAAGTACGGCTGAAGGACAAATTCCTTATACCGCTATGGCCTTTAAAAAATGGGTAAATCCTGCTATAAATAATGCATCTGGTGCTACATTGAGTGATCAGCATATGGTTAAAATCCGCTATGCCGATCTGTTGCTGATGTATGCTGAGGCCATGTTTGAAAATGGGCAAGGTGCTGACCCGCGTGCTTTAAAGGCATTGAATGATGTAAGGGCAAGACCTGGAGTTAATATGCCGGCACAGCTTGTGCTGACCCGTGAAATCATTAGAAACGAGCGTAGAGTAGAACTTGCCTTTGAGGGTTTACGGTACAACGATTTAATCAGATGGAAAATAGCAGATCAGGTTATCCCTCAGGTAGCTTATGATGCCAAAGGAACAAAGAGAAAGTTTAAGTCTTACCTTTTTCCGATTCCATTGAGCCAAATGGATATTATGAAAGGCGTGTGGACACAGAATCCAAACTTTTAGGTAGTGCGTAGTCTGTGGGCCATGTTTCTGATCCTGTTCTATTTTGCTCAAAAAAGTAAGGCACAGGAAATATATTCAGGAAGATATAAAGCTGTTTTCGCAACTGCGCCTAAAAAGGTGCCAACGTCAAAAACTCCAGATGGTCCGTTGGCGGGAAATGGAGATATTGGGCTTACCCTTGGTGGTAGCCCTGATAAATTGTTGTTCTACTTAGGTAAAAATGATTTCTGGCGGGCATATCCGGTTTATCCCGGAGGAGGTATTGCTTTGCCAGGATGGTTGGAAGTTCATATTAGCGCCCTTAAGGGCGCTAATTATTATGCAGAACAAATTCAGGACAGGGCCTTAATTGCGGGAAAGTTTACGAAGGATGATCTTACAGTAATCCTTAACTCCTGGGTATCGGCTACAACGAATACGGTGATTGCAGAATTTACAGCAAATAAGGCCTTTACAATGAACCTTGCCTTAAATGCTACTGAAGGAAATACCTCTGTAAACACAAAAGGTATTAATGGAGATGTGATTTGGGTAACCCGCTCTTTCGAGAATACTCCATTACTGGAATGGCCTTCGCATGTTGCTATCGCACTAAAAGTACTGGGCGGAAAAGTTGAGAAAGATGGGACGCTTAATATGAAAGCCAACCAGAAACTCACCCTATCTGTTACCATGTATACCAATTACGATAAAAATGATTGGAAGGAAAAGACGATCCAAGAGGCGCAGTCTACAACACAAAATTCAATTGCGGCCATAAAGAAAGAACATGAGGGCTGGTGGAAGGATTTTTGGAGCCGCTCAAACGTTCAAATTGGCGACTCCTTAATTGAGAAGTATTACTATGCTTCACAATATCTGTTCGGATCTACTTCAAGAGGGAATAAATTTGCTCCCGGTATCTGGGGACCATTTATAACCAGGGATTCATCCTCATGGGGAGGGGATTATCATTTAAATTATAACTACCAGGCTCCCTATTGGGCTGCATATTCGTCCAATTACATAGATCAGACGGCTAATTTCGATCAGCCCTTATTGGATTATATGGAAAAGGGAAAACAACACGCCCAGGAATTACTTCATATTAAAGGGATTTATTATCCCGTTGGAATAGGCCCTAAGGGATTGGTAACTACCCGCTGGCCGCTTACTCCGGATGAAATGGAAAAAAGATATGCGACAAAGGAGAATACCATTGATGGAGGATATAAATTTTTAGGCCAAAAGATCAACGCTGTTTTTAGTGTAGGGAATATGCTGATGCGTTTTTACAGTACTTATGACACCGCCTATGCCCAAAAAGTTTATCCTTATATGCTGGAATGTGCTGATTTTTGGGAGGATTATTTAAAGTTTGAGAACGGGCGTTATGTGATTTATATGGATCATTATGGTGAGGTGATGCCAAACCTTAAAAATAAGGGGAAATGGCGAGATCAATTGGGCGATTTTAATTCGACACTTTCTGTTGGCCTTGTGAAAATGTTATTTAAGGGAATCATTGATGTAAGTAGCTTTTTAAAAGTCGACCCTGAAAGGGTAGATAAATGGCAGCATATTGTAAAACATATAAGTGATTTTACTGTGGGTGAAGTAGATGGTAAACTGAGCTTAAAAGAAGTTGAAAAGAGCCCTTCTGTCAGGCATAGCCGTATTTCCGGTTTGGCACGGGTTTCTATCCATGGGTTGATACTTCCGGGTGGTGTATGTGGCCCTAAAACGGATTCAGCTTTTAACCAGATCCTGCTTAGTGATGTAAGCAGATGGAAGGAAAGAATGAACGCTCCGGGTGAATGGGCAAATACGCTGGGTAATGGAATTGAAACCTGTTTTCCTGCCGCGGTAAGGGTTGGATATGATTCTGATGAAATTATTAAACAGCTGAAAGACCGGATTGCACTGCAATCGCTTCCAAATCTGTGGATCACTGCTGATGGTGGAGGGACAGAAACCCTTGCCGCGGTTCCATTAACGATAAATGAAATGATGATGCAGAGTTATGAACAGGTGATCAGAATATTTCCAAACTGGAACAAGGCTAAAGATGCAAGCTTTGAGCAATTGCGGGCCTATGGTGCTTTCTTAGTAAGCAGCCGCCTGAAAAATGGCAAAATTGAATATGTTAAACTAGTAAGCGAGGCGGGTAGACCATGCAGTATAGACAACCCTTGGTTGGGAAAAAAAGTGCAGTTAATCAGGAACGGGCAGAAGGTAGAGGTGTTAGCTGGTAAAACATTTACGTTTGATACAAAAAGAGGCGAACAGCTGGAGCTAACAATAATATGAAAATTATGAAATCAATGAGAATGACCATCCTGCTATGTATCATTAGTATAGCTTGTTTTGCACAGAAGAAGATACACATCCTGGTCATTACAGGCGGGCATGGTTTTAAGCAGGAGCCGTTTTATCATATGTTTGATTCATTAAGCAAGAATATTAGCTATGACAAACTGGAACAACCTGCAGCCAATGAGCTGATCGCCTCTCAGGCTGTTGATAAGTATGATGCCCTGGTTTTTTACGATATGTACAATTCCATTACTTCTGTACAAAAACAGGCTTATATGCATTTGTTGAACAAGGGAAAGGCAATGATATTTTTGCATCATTCTTTGGTATCTTATCAGGATTGGGATGAGTTTCAGAAGATCATTGGAGGTAAATATTATGAGCAGGCAACCGTTGTAAAAGGGGATACCATAAAATCAAGCTACCAGCACGATGTTATTATACCCGTAAAAATTGAAGACCATAAGCATCCTGTTACCAAAGGGCTTAAAGATTTCGAGATTTACGATGAAGTATATGGCCATTTTGGTACTCAGCCAAACATCAGACCCCTGCTTAGTACTACTCATCCAGGGAGTTCACATGATATCGCATGGATTAATACCTATGGACAAGCCGATGTATTGTTCATCCAACTAGGACATGGGCCGGAAGCCTTTGGAAATCCCAATTACAGGAAGTTGCTACTGCAGGGCATTGAATGGTCGGTATTGCGGCATAGAAAAAAATCCTGAAATGAAAACTATTTAGTCTGTTGTTGGTTTATAAGGTACATTAGGAGAGCAAATTATGGACCCGTTTAATATTATCATCACCAGCCATGGGGAAAAGGTTGATTTAAACATACACCCCCAGGAAGCAGGCAGTTATAAGGTGGTTTGTCATGGCGGACTTGTAGGGGAAATATTTATGAGAAAATCAGGGAGCTGGGAGGCTGTTTCGGCTGACGATCTGGATTCAGGTGGTTACCCCATTTATGAGTACGATGAAACATCCGGGCATGCTGATCTGCTGCTTGATGAACTTGTAGTACAAGATATTGGCAAGCAGATCAGCGATATTGAGGGGCTTTAGAGGTCGTTATTTCTGTTCGTTTGCCCAGTCTTTAAACTGAGTAATTGATTTACTAAGAACACCTGCAGAGCCTTTGAATTTGCCAGAACCGCTTGGTACCCCACCTTTGCCATACCATTCATAGAAACCATGGTTTTTGATAACAAGATCAATCATAGGGCGAACTTCTTCATAAGCTTCTTTTACAAATCCATTAGCAATCAATTGCTGGATCATTCTTCCTCCAAACCAGGTCCAATCTCCTCCATTTTGATAAATGTATGGTTTTGACATCCCTCCACGGAAAAGGCCCTCAGGATAAGTAGGGTATATGGTAAGGCCAATACTTGGCATGCCCGAAAGCTTTACGTTTTCAACCATTTGTTTGTTAACGATTGCAATTTCATCTTTTGATAATAATCCTGCCTCAATAGCAACCGCAGTACCTCCGTGATAGTGAATATTATTCTCGTCAAAGCCTGCGGGGACAGGAGATTTTCCCGGATAAATATGAGGAATGAATTTCTTCCTTTTTTCGTCCCACAGGTGTTTTCTCACGTTTGCTTTAACTGATTTCTGTAATTCTTTCCATTGGGTGATCTGGTTTTTATCAGTGGTCATTTCCTGAAGATAGTTGAGTGCAATAATTAGCATTGCATTATCATATACATCTATTGCTTCATCAGATAGGTTGTTCCAGTCGCAGCCAAAGTCATCATTAGGCTGTACATCGCCCCAATCAGCCGTCATTGCTCCGTAAAGCAAGCCATAACTTTTGTTGTATCTTTCCTTAAGTAAATACCTGATCATGCGTTCCATTCTTGTTAATACGGTTACACCGGCAATTTGTTCGCTTAAAATACTTGTATCTCCTGTTTTCTTAACGTATTTGCCTACAAGCTGAATTAATGAGGTTTCCTGATCTGTTTCAACAGTGTTTTTAAAGCCTACATGCTTAGGGTCGTTATCAGAATAGTAAGGTGTATCATCGTTCCATGTGAAGTCCTTTTTCAAGACATAACCATCCACCATCTCGTCATTTTTTTGCTGAAGCGCGAAGAAGACTAAAATGGCCCCTTTAACTTCTTCTTTGGAAGTCTCCTCGAGCGCGGTTACAATAAAGGTATTCATATCGCGTGCCCAGATCTGCGAGTAACCACTTCCTGCATTAAACCCTTCTTTTATGGCAGTTCTGGCCATGCTGTCTACTATTTGCATGGAGGTGTCTGCCAGAATAGATTTTGCGAGTTGTTGTTCTTCACTTTGTTTAGTGGATGAGCAGGAGCAAATAAGAAAGGTAAGGGCCAATAGATATGCCGAATAAATCTTCATGAGTTTGTGGTTTTTAATGTATGTACATACGAAGATAATAAAAATGTAATAATTCATTTGATTCATTGAATTATTTGAGTTTTAATAGTTTTTTTATATTTTTATGTGCGGGGTTTAAAAAATATCTGTATATATGTATATACAATATAAATAGCCTTAACCAAATAGCACAAAGTATTATGATGGATTTTTTTCAAGCAATTTATGATTGGGTTATCGGTTTCTTTGGTATTGGAAATTTTATCAAGATCGTTAACTCTGGGGATTACAGCTCCTTTTTAACTTACGACGGATTTACCTCTATTATTGGGCCTCTTTTTCCAATAGTTTTGGTAATTGAGATATTAACGGCTTTAATATTAAGGAAATTTAAAGCCATTGATTATAAAATATCTTTCTTTTCGTACGTTTTTAATGCTTTTGTAGGACGATTTATCTCCATAGCTGCAATTGTATTTTGTATAGGGCTTTTTGAGAAGTATGCTATCTTTAAAACTAGTTTTACCTGGTATTGGTTTATTTATGGCTATATAGTATGGGAATTCGGGCATTTCATTTATCATTATCTTGGTCATAAAGTTCGCTTGTTCTGGTGCCTGCATTCTACTCATCATGCACCACAGGCTATGAATCTGTCTGTATCTTATGCACACTTTTTTCTGGAGGGGCCTTATGCGGATGTGATTAGAACTACGGTATGCATTTTATTAGGCGTAAATCCGCCGATGTTGTTTGTAATTATGTTTATTGATGGGTTTTACGGTGGTTTTATACATATAGGTGAACAACTGATGAAGGATGGTAAATTGGGCTTTTTGTATAAATACATTCTGACACCTTCGCACCATAGGGTACATCATGCTAAAAATCCATTGTATATGGATACAAATTTTTGTAACCTGCTGAATATCTGGGATCGAGTTTTTGGCACTTATCAGCCTGAGGAGAAGAATCTTCCAATCGAATACGGTATTACCAGAGAAATGAAACCTAATAGTTTTCTGGATAGTTATTTTGGGGAGTTCGCCTGTTTGATAAAGGATGTTTACAAAGCCCCAGGACTTAAAAATAAATTCCTGTATATTTTTATGCCACCAGGATGGAGCCATACAGGTGATCATAAGACGGCAAGTAAAGCCAGAAATGAGTTTAAGGAAATTCAACGCCAACCGATAAAAAATGAGTTAGCGTCTGACTTTAGTGCGGATCCAAAGCAAATAGTGATTCAGGAATCTATTTAAGTTCTGTGTGGTTTTTTATTGCATTAAGGTAATTTCTGATATCTTTTTCCAGCAAAACAGGATACTGATAAGTTAGTTTTTCTGCCAGTTCTGTGCCCAACTCATGGGCAATGTCTGCATAGGCAAATAAAGCCCGCCAGTTGTCCTGGATTTCGGCAGAGGCAAAAGTTGCTTCAATTTTTTTCCATAATTCAGATGACAAGTATTTCTTAAAAAAGCGGCCGTGTTTATTGGTGGTAATTTTCCAGTCATGCGAAAGAGAGATGTACCATTCAATCATTGGTACAAGATAATCATTCCTCATCATGTTTTCCGTCATGAACTTAGCATAGAAAAGCTCATCCCGGGCAAGGCACTTGGCCACGTATGTCATGTCCCACCAGAAGTCGTTCATCACTTGTGCGAATTTTTCAGCTCCTGGTTTTTTTATGATAACAGACTGATATGTTGGCGGCTTTAAGTTTTTACAGAGCCGATCTTTATCTATTAAAACTTTATAGCCTACATCCCAATCTTCCGGCAATTCAGATTTAGCGGCTTCTTTTTGAAATTCCAGTATGCTATAGAGTTTGAAATCAACCTTTACATAATCTTCATAAAGCACCATTCTCATGGCATGCTTCCCCTCAAAGGCTTCTTCACTTTCAGCTACTTTGGCAATAACTCTTCCGAACTCACTGAGCCAGCTGTCATCTTTAAGGACTGCAGTTAAATCTTCAAAAACCAGTTCAATATCAAGGTCGCTGAATTTATCTACGGGTGCAATGGCGCTGGCCAATGAACTGGTGAGCAGTACAGCCCTAATCTCATGGTTTGAATTAGCCCAGTTTATGATGTGTTTTAGCTTTTCGTTTCTGGCTTTAACCATAGTGATTGGGTAGTTGTTTTGGAAATTGAGTTCATAGCAGGTTAAAAATAGCAATTTCAGCCCTTGCTCCAAATCTTGCAGGTAAAATACTCGTTCCAATACCTTTGGAAACATACATTTTAGGAACATTATGATTATACCATCCTTTAACATATTTTCCGCTTCCCGGTGGCAAAAATGGAGCATAGCCAAATAAATTTATCTGGCCTCCATGTGTATGTCCCGAAAGGATAAAATCAATATTCGTGTCCTTATCCGTTTGACTTGAAATATAGTCGCTGTACTGAGGGCAATGATTCAGAACAATATGGTAGTCGCTTTTTTTATAGCCTTTTATTGCAGTGCCATAATCAGCCTTGCCTCCAATAAAATCATCTACACCTGTTATTGAAATGGACTTATTCTTGAACGAATACTGTTTTGTTTCATTAATTAGCAGAGTGCAATTATTGCCTGCATAAATTTTATTTAACTCATCTAAATCGATATTACCCCAATATTCCCAATTACCTAAAATGGCCACCTTTTTTATTTCCTTATCAATTAGTTTTAAAAACTCATTGAGTAGAGGAGTGTTTTCCGATTTATCTATCGCATCACCGGTAATTAAGATTAGTTGAGGTTGTAATTTGTTAAGCTTATTTGCCAGATGCTTTAACTGATAATTTACAGATTGAAGATGCAAATCAGAGATTTGAACAACTTTGATATGGGTTGTTTCTTTAGTTGCCTTGCCAATGTAAAATTCATTAGTTTCGATAAAAAACTTCTCAATCCAAAACATATCTGCCAGGATGGTTCCGAATGTAGCCAGAAGACCTGCCCTTATGAATTTTCGCCTGGTTAGTTTCATTGTCAACTTTAAATATTAAGGGCCGTATTCCAAAGAAACGATTTTTTTCGATTTTTACACGATGGGATTATACTATCTTTAGCATCAACGTATATATTCATGAAAGTCGCTTCACTACCTGAAAATGAATCTGCCAGGCTATCGGCCCTTGCTTCCTACCAGCTTATGGATAGTGAACAGGAGCAGGAGTACGATGACCTTGCTATGCTGGCCGCAGAAATTTGTCAGACACCAGTTGCTTTGATTACCTTAATTGGAGAGCAGCGTCAATGGTTTAAATCCAGATATGGGACTGAATTAACAGAAAATCACCGTGATTATACTTTTTGTAGCCATGCAATAATAGATGATCAGGAGATCATGATCGTCAGCGATGCTACTGAAGATTCTCGTTTTTTTGATAACCCGATGGTAACCCAGCATAAAGTGGTTTTCTACGCAGGTGTTCCTCTGGTAAATCCTGATGGATATGCACTTGGGAGTATCTGTGTTATTGGTAATGAAAAGAAACAGCTCAATGACAGCCAGATAAGGGCATTGAAAATTCTGGGGCGACAGGCGCTTCAATTGATCGAGCTACGTAAGAAAGTATACGAATATGAAGAAGTGAATAAAGCGCTGGAAGAGTCAAATGGTTTGGTTCGGAAATTTGCCGAGCGCGTAGCCCACGATATCAAAAATCCATTGGGTAATATCATGCTTACGGCACAAGCTTTAAGAAGTAAAGCAGAGAAGGCGGGGCATGATGGCTATTATCGTTTTATTGACATTTCGCTAAATTCAGCAAAGAAACTAGTGGACTACGTTAATGAACTGCTCAGGGACACAAAAACTTCTACAGGGGTAGGAGAAGAGAAGGAAGTTTTTTCCCTTACCCATTTACTGGAAGAAGTAATCAGTATGCTTACTGTACCAGAAAATTGCAAACTCCAACTTCCGCTGGACGCGGAAATTTGTTCCTCCAGAATTGCATTGGAGCAGATATTGCTGAACCTATTAAGTAATGCCATAAGATATAACGATAAAATTCATCCTGAGATTAAAATAAAGTTTGAACAAACTGCAGAAGGATATACTTTCGTAGTAGGCGACAATGGCATTGGTATGTCGAAAGAGGTTCTAAGCAGTATTTTTGAGCACGGCTATTGTTCCGGCGTTTTGGATCGCTTCAGTAATATCGGAAATGGTATTGGGCTTGGTACTGTGAAATCGCAGGTAGAGAGATTACGTGGACGTATTGAGGTAGAATCTACAATGGATGTAGGGTCTACCTTTTTTCTTTACTTGCCTAAGTGATCCAATCATTCCTGTCTTAATTGGCGTTTATGGGTTTATTGTTTACTTGAAGCCAATCAAATGAGTTCTCCAAGCGGGCATTATAATGTAACTGCTTATTTATCCCCTGATGGAAATGAGGATGTATTGAAATCTCATATCGAAACCGCTGCTGTAGTTGGCCAGCAATATTTTGTGGTTCCGGCGACGCCTACAGATATCAGGACACCTGGCACTATCAATGACTATAAACGAATGGCACAAAAGTTTAACGGGGCAGGCGAATTATGTAAAGATCACCAACTTAAACTTGGATATCACAATCATGCATTTGAGTTCAAGGATTTGCGTAATGGGCTAACAGGCTATGACGTATTTTTAAAAGAGACTGATCCTGGACTAGTTAGTTTTGAGCTGGACATTTTTTGGCTTATTAATGCAGGTTATGATCCTTTGGTTTTATTTAAAGAAAATCCGGGCCGTTTTAAAATGTGGCACGTGAAGGATATGGATAAAACAGACAAGTCTGTTTATACTGAAGTAGGAACGGGCAGAATTGATTATAAGGGTATTCTGGCCGAGGCTAAATTATCGGGACTTGAAAATCTCTTTGTGGAGCAGGATGTTATTAAAATTGATCCTTACAAGAGTATTACTCAAAGTTTAAATTATGTAAAAACTTTAGTCGGTTGATCTGGTTGGTTAAATAACCAGATCGCTCGTCATCTCGAAAGAAGAGCGCCGTACGTTGACGGTAGTATGATTGTCAACGATAGCATGATTGTCATTACCACTTCTTTGTATTTTTAATACTTTAGCAATTTCTGTAAAATCAATTGGCCTTCCTCCCAAAATCCTAGGTTTGAGTCGGAATTAATATGGCCTTTCTCACCGATATTTATGAATTCACTGCCCCACTGTTCTGCAAAATATTTGGCTCTGTTTAAGCTTAGGTAAGGATCATTAAGACTTGCCACTACTATTGATGGAAAAGCGAGCTTTATTATTGGTATTGGTGCAAACCCTCTTACAACATCGGGGGTGTGTTCAGGAGAATCAACGTCTGCAGGAGCTACAAGCAATGCTCCTTTGATTTTAGATTTATCATATTTAACCGCCCAATGAAGCACTAGTGAAACCGCAAGACTATGGGCAACTAAAATAACCGGCGAGTCCAATTTTTCTATAGCCTCATTTAGTTTTTCTAACCATTTTTCCAATTCAGGTTCATCCCAATTTTCCTGCTCGATCCTTACGACGTTGTCAAAGCTCCTCGACCAAAAGCTTTGCCAATGGTCATCTCCAGAACCGCCTAGTCCAGGTATAATCACAATTTTTGCTTCCATTTTTCTAAATGCAGTTGTTTATTCTTTTATTCTAATAGGGCTTAGGTATAAATTTTAGCTCCTAATATTGCGCACAATTTAGTAAACTGTAATGAACTTATTGAGCCATTTTAAAAATGATATTTGCTAAATTACAAGGGTATTTTAATTGTAAGACATGTTACAAAACAGAGTTGATCCATATGGCAACCTTATCAAATCTCCTGCGAGGGGTACATTTATGGGGAATAGGGGATTGCTGCACAATGAAAAGCAGGAGATTCGACGCCTTTTTAAGCTCACTGCCTGGATAACCTGCGTGTTGGAATTTAAAGATAGGAAGCGGCCGGTAATGGCTCCGGGACAATATACTGAGTTGTTTTTTCTTGATGAACCCACCTCATTTGCTGCTGGTCACCGACCGTGTTTTGAGTGTCGCAGAGCTGAGGCGACTGCTTTCAAAACGTTTTGGTTAAAAGGAAATCCTGAATATGGATTTAACGCTAAAACACCAATAAAAGCGATAGATGATATTCTTCAACAGGAAAGGATTGATCAAAATAACAAAAAGGTTACCTTTCTGGAATACCCGGATGCACTACCAGACGGCACATTTATTATCTTTAAAAATGAACCTTATTTAATAAGGAATGGAATGATGTATCTCTGGTCGGTAGAAGGGTATGGGATAGCAAAGTTGTTGCCGAAAGAAAAATTATCTGTTTTAACTCCAAAATCTGTTGTAAAGACATTTAGAACTGGGTACCTTCCTTCATTTATAGAATAGAAAAGAATATGAAGTTTGCCATAGGAATCTGTTTATTACTTTCTTTGATCCAATCTGTGGGTGTATGCCAGAATTCGAAACAGCATTCATTCGCTGCCAACTATAAACTGATAGCCCATCGCGGTGGTGTGGTGGATAGCCTTTCTGTGGAGAATAGTCTTTTAGCATTAGAAAAGGCAGTAAATAGAGGTTACTGGATGGTAGAAGTGGATTTAAGGTTAACCAGAGATGGAGTATTAATTACAAATCACGATAAGAATTTGAAACGATCTTTTGGTCTGGATGCGGATGTTTCGTCCATGACCTGGGAGCAGATCAGTAAGCTTAGAGATAAAAGAGGCAATAAAATATTAAAATTTGAGGAGGTACTCAATTACTGCGAAGGTAAACTGCAGGTTATGATTGATAATAAAATAGATGGAAACGATACCTTACTATTTGCAAAAGTGATAGACATGCTGAAAAGACACCATCTATACGAGAATGCGCTAATGATTGGTACAGATGAGTCTACTGATTTTTTTACTGGAAAGATAAAGCTCAGCTGTACCAGAAAGCAGCTTGAAGAAAATATGCTTAAAACCAATTACCTTTCATCTAACTATTTTCTTTTCTCTGATAGTATTTCAGAATCAGATGTTAAATGGGCTGGTAAGTATAATATTTTAGCCGTAGGTGTAATTAACTCCTGGGCGCTAAAATCGTCTGATGTTATGGGCAAGGCCAAAGAACAGGCTGATAAATTAAAGTCAACTGGGCTGCTCTATTTTCAAATTGATTCCGTATTCGATCATTTATTTAGCTATTAAAAAATAAGATGAAAAAATTACTAATCCCCGGACTTATAATGACCGTCTTGATGTCTGCATTCACCCTTAAGCAGCACAAGAAAGAAACTGTAACATTCACAAAAGAGAAATTACGTGATAAAATAAAAGGAGGCTGGGCAGGCCAAACTATTGGGGTGAGCTTTGGAAGTTATACAGAGTTCCGGCACAATGGTACTTTTATACAAGATTATCAGGTAATCCCATGGGGAGAAGGATATGTTAAAAAACTGATGCTGGAATGGCCGGATTTATATGATGACATATATATGGACCTTACTTTTGTAGAAGTATTGGAAAGAGCTGGCTTTGATGCTCCTGTTGATTCATTTGCAAATGCCTTTGCAAATGCTTCCTATAATTTATGGCATGCAAACCAGGCTGCTCGTTATAATATTCTTAATGGAATAAAAGCACCACAAAGCGGACATTGGCTAAATAATCCACACGCTGATGATATTGACTATCAGATAGAGGCAGATTTTGCAGGATTAATGCATCCGGGAATGCCCAATTCGGCAAGTACTTTAAGTGATAAAGTTGGCCATATTATGAATTATGGTGATGGATGGTATGGCGGGGTTTATGTTGGGGCAATGTACAGTCTGGCCTTTTTATCTGACGATGTGAACTACGTGGTGAATGAGGCTCTGAAAACCATACCAAAAGAAAGTGATTTTTATAAATGTATTGCCGATGTAATCAAATGGCATAAAAAATATCCAAACGATTGGAAGCAGACCTGGTACGAGGTTCAGAAGAAATGGTCAGAAGAAGTAGGGTGTCCTGAGGGTATATTCAGTCCGTTTGACATTGATGCGAAAGTTAATTCTGCTTATGTGGTAATGGGGCTGCTTTACGGAAAAGGAGACTACACAAGGACGTTGGAAATAGCTACACGTTCCGGACAGGATTCTGATTGTAACCCATCTACCGTTGGAGGGATTTTGGGAACAATACTAGGCTACAGTAAAATTCCGGATTACTGGAAAAAAGGATTAAATGGTAGTGAGGATCTGAACTTCAAATACACAAATATGTCTTTAAATAAAGTGTATGAAACAAGTTATCAGCATGCTTTGAAAGCAATTGCTGCAAATAATGGCAAAGTAGGTGATGCCGAAGTAATTATTAAGGTGCAAAAACCAGAGGTGGTGCGCTTGGAGAAAGGTTTTGAGGGAATTTATCCTGTAGCAAAAGAGCCACTTAATCGTAATATTGATGATGTTTATGAGTTTGACTTTGAAGGAACCGGATTTGTTTTGCGCGGCAATGCCGGAAAAAATGATCAGAATCTGGATGATTATGAACTTAAAGCCAAAGTATATGTTGATGGTCAGATCGTCGAAACTGCTCATTTACCTACCGCTTACAGAACCAGAAGACATGAAATTTGCTGGCGCTATCAGTTAGCCAGTGGCAATCATCATATAAAAATTGAGGTTTTGAATCCTAAAAAGGGATATTATTTAAGGGCATGGGATTACATAACCTATGGCGATAAAGCCATTGATGGGATAATGGCTCATAAATAGAATCAGTTTATAGATTAAGATAGCGTGTTATCATATGCTGTAGTTCATCAGAAATGGCTAATCCTGTTTTATTTTCAAGCTGATGCTGTGCAGAATTAAATTTCTCAATATAAGTGCCCGTTTGGTCGTTAAATTTTAAGTATCCCTGGTCAAAGAAACGTTCCTGTACTTCGCCAGATGAATCCATTGAACGGAAAACCAGGGGTGAAATTTCAAATGTCTGTTTGTTTATGTACAGCCATCTGAATATGTCAGCAATGTCTGCATTTGCAGGCAGGTCATTGCGTTTCACTTCCAGTAAGCAATCGGAATCATTTTCCAGGTAATATAAGCAGGTAAAAGGAGGTTTCATGTATTTCTAAAAAGCAGATGTGGGCCGAAAATAAAAAAAGTTATCTGTCTTTCTTCCATTTTTGTAATCCTTTTTCAAAAAAATGATCAAAGAGATGCACTTACTATAGTGATCTTCTGGTAAAGAAATATTATAATCCATAACCATAAGCGATCCGATGTTTTTTTTAACATTAATTCCAACGCTTCAAAGACTGTGGTGTTTGGGCTTACATAAATTGTAGAACTGTTTTTTTCTTGTAAGATGTTTCTAACTTTTCCCATAATTGAACTCCTTTCTGTAGCAGATTTGGGTAGTAATATATCAATAGGCTGGTCATATTAAAGTTACCTTTAATATTGCTTAAAAAAGAATAATAAGTGGTTGATTTTCAGTATATTTATATGTTACACGAGTAATGGATTCAACCGTATGAAAAATAAGATATTCTTCTTGGTTTTTCTAGCTTGTTTCCCGTTGATGTTAAGTGCACAAAGGGTTGTGATGATAAAGATTGATGGTGCAATTAATCCGGTTTCAGTGTCCTTTGTACATAACGGAATTGAAAAGGCAACGAAGGAAAAGGCAGTATGTCTGGTTATTCACCTCAATACACCGGGAGGCTTACTACAATCTACCCGTACTATTGTTAGCGATATTTTAACCTCACCGGTTCCGGTAGTGGTTTACGTTTCACCATCCGGCTCACATGCAGGTTCTGCCGGAGTTTTCATTACCCTTGCAGCTCATGTTGCCGCGATGGCACCCGGAACCAATATTGGTGCTGCGCACCCTGTGAACCTGGTAGGTAAGACAGATTCAGTAATGAATGTAAAAGCCACCAATGATGCCGTAGCATTTATCAGAAGTATAGCTGAAAAACGAAAACGCAATCTTGAATGGTCCGAGGATGCAGTCAGAAATAGTTTGTCGATTACTGAAAATGAGGCACTCAATAAGAAGGTAATCGACTATATCGCTGCAAATGAAAATGAATTACTTAATCAAATAGATGGACGAAATGTAGAACTAGGCTCCGGCAATGTTACTTTACATACCAAAGGAGCTAAAATTCAATATGTAGAGATGAGTGCTTCCGAGAAGCTACTTGACTTTATCAGTAACCCCGATGTTGCTTATGTTTTACTCATGCTGGGCATGGCGGCCATATACTTTGAATTGTTTAACCCCGGGGCAGTGTTGCCAGGAGTGGTTGGGGTAATTAGTTTGATTCTTGCCTTTTATGCTATGAATACTTTACCTGTTAATTACGCCGGATTAATGTTGATCGTCTTTTCTCTGGTTCTTTTTCTGCTTGAAATTAAGGTGGTTAGCCATGGGGTGCTGGCAATTGGAGGTGTGGTTTCGTTGTTTCTGGGTTCGGTAATGCTGTTCAAGTCAAGTTCTTCATTAGATATGATTAAAATATCTACGGGAGTGGTTATTTCAGTTACTGTTTTAAGTGCTGCTTTCTTTCTCTGTGTAATAGTTTTAGGCTTGCGGGCACAGCGGCTCAAAACGGTAACAGGGATTAATATCTTACTGGGCCAGACCGGAGAAGCGCTGAGTCTGCTTAACCCACAGGGTCAGCTACAGGTAAATGGAGAAGTGTGGACTGCGGAATCAACTAAAGGAAAAATTAATAAGGGTGAGCTTGTAAAAGTAATAAAGGTTAAAGGGCTTACTTTATTTGTGGAGCCACTAGGGCGTACCGTATAATTCTATTTTTAACTAAAAGGAGGTGTTTATGTATTACAATGTTTTTATTATAGTGCTCATTTTTTTTGCTGTCATCGTACTTTCCAGTGCGATTCGTATACTTCGTGAATATGAACGGGGAGTTGTTTTTCGCTTGGGCAGGGTGCTAGACAAAGGTGCAAAAGGACCTGGATTGATTCTTTTGATTCCTTTTATAGATAAAATGGTAAGAATATCACTGCGTATTATTGTTATGGACGTGCCTCCTCAGGATGTGATTACAAGAGACAACGTATCTATAAAGGTTAATGCCGTGATTTATTTTAGGGTAATAGACCCTCAAAAAGCTGTGGTGGAGGTTGAGAATTTTTTAACTGCTACCTCTCAGTTTTCGCAAACAACATTACGTAGCGTGCTGGGGCAATCGGAGCTTGACGACCTGCTTTCGCAACGCGATAAAATAAACCTGCACCTGCAACAGATCATTGATCTGAAAACGGAACCATGGGGCATAAAGGTAACGGCGGTTGAGGTAAAGCAAATAGACCTTCCTCAGGAAATGCAAAGAGCAATGGCTAAACAGGCCGAGGCGGAACGTGAAAGGCGTTCAAAAGTGATTTCTGCCGAGGGAGAGTACCAGGCCTCGCAACGTTTATCGGATGCTGCAAAGATCTTAAGCGAACAGCCAAGCGCACTTACCCTGCGCTATCTGCAAACACTTCGTGAAATTGCAACAGAAAATAATTCAACAACGATTTTCCCGGTGCCAATTGATCTGTTGAAACCTTTTATGCAACCATCCGTAGAACTGCATCCAAAGGAAGATAAGCCAGTTAAGGATGCAGGTGGTGATGACCCTACTTAATGATATCTCTAATGTAATGGTAACTAGAGAGCTTGCTGTAACGACATTTTAATCTAAAAATCCAACGAAATATCTTCCTGATTTGCATACTTTATTGATTAGTATATGAAATTCTATTTCAAAATTAGGAGGCAATAGTTTATTTTTGTTATGGGTTAACTAAAGGTAACCGGTTACCTTTAGTTAACCCATTTAAGTATGGCAACAATAAATATCAACGGAAATATAAAGGAGGCAACCTGCGAACAGGAATTATCAGCAATTCGTGATAGCCTCGAAATACTTGGTGGAAAATGGAAACTAAGGATCATGCGATACCTCAACAATAGAAAGGATGGCCAGAATACTTTCAAAAAAATCCAGCGTGAAATAGAAGGCATTTCGGCCAAAATGTTATCAAAAGAGCTGCATGATCTTGAAATTAATCTGCTTGTTTCCCGGACCGTGCTGGATACCCGACCCATTACCGTAAAATATGCGATCACTGAATACGGTAGCAGTGTGCTGCCGGTAACAGAGAGTTTAGTGATATGGGGGCTTAATCACCGAGAAAAGATAAAAGCATAGAAAGGAAGCTAATCCTTTAAGGGATCGTTTTTGGCGATATTCTCAATTTCTTTATTTAGGAAAAAAGACAGGCCCGTTCTGATAAGTACAGTACCGGCTAATATTCCTAAATCTTCAAATGAAGGATTAAGTATGGTATCAATGATGTCGGAGGCGATTAAGAATTCCAGACCAAGTAATAGGTAATACCCCACCTCGATTTTTATCTGAACAGTTTTTTCTAACGAAAAGGATCGGTTGAATCTACCAAATTCATTATTGATAAATTTAAATAAGCCTATTACAGCACCATAACAGATAATTGCGATACTGACGTAGCTAATGATATTAGATATAGTTTGGAATAGCTGCGACATGGTTATTGCTGAATAGGGTTTGAATTAAATATACGATTTAGGATGCAATTATAAAATTCACCAATATTGCACAAAGACAATTATTTAAAAAATGTAAGTATTTTTTTACTAAAATTTATATAGATTGAAGTAATGCTTAGATTTGAATTATAGAAAGAGAATATGCAAAAGATTTATATGGGAGATGCAGGGCCTAAAGTGTCACCTGCAGTATACGGTTTTTACAGATGGGATGATGTTAAGGATGCTGATGCTACTTTAAAAAAGATTTTTTATTTGTGCATGGAGCTGGGTATTAACACCTTTGAACATGGCGACAGTTACGGTTCCGAGAAATGCGAACAATTATTTGGAGAGTTGCTAAAAGAAGGCGCTTTTAAAAGAGAAGAGGTTGTTTTATTTAGTAAATGCGGACTAAGGCTTCCAAATGCACAGCGCCCTGATATCAGAGTTAAACATTATAATACCTCAGCAACTCATATTATTGCCAGTGTAGAGCAATCATTAAAGAATTTGAGAACTGATTATATCGATATCTTTTTATTAGATAAACTAGATCCAATATCTAATCTTGAAGAAACAGCATTAACCCTTGAGCGACTGAAAGAATCAGGTAAGATCAAAAACATTGGTGTAGCAAATTTCTCCGTTTTTCAGCACCAGTTATTGGCTTCTTATTTGACTAAGCCAATTGTAACCAATCATATTGAGCTGAATCTTCTGAATATGCAGGCATTGGATAACGGACAGATTGATTATATCAAACAACGTTACATGCGCCCGCTGGCTTACGCTCCTCTTGCAGAAGGCAGAATTGCTGCAGGAACAGATAAACAAGCCGTTAAGGTGCGCGAAAAATTAGAGGAATTAAGTGCAAAATACAATGTACATATTGAATCATTGGCCGTAGCGTGGTTAGTTAAATTGGGCGCTTTACCACTTATTGGTACCACAAACGAACAAAGAATAAGAAACGCATTAAATGCCTTTACTATAGAACTAGATCATCAGGACTGGTATGAATTGTATAACGTTTCGGTTGAAAACAGCAATCTAAAAAACACTTTGTAGCTCTAAGAAGAAACCTACATTTTTTTTAAAAAATTAGTAGGTAATCCAATTTACAGTCGTATATTTGCGGTGAGAGCGTTAATTTAAGCGGGAGTGGCCAATCTGGTTTATTCCCGCTTTCTTTTTTTTAGCATTTTTTTCTAAGCAAAAAGACCACCCACAATTCCCTCTGATTCTATTCAAATACTCACTGCTAAGGGGAGAATACTGATGCTGAAACCCAAATATGCCTATGCTACTTAAAAAACTTTAAATTTTTATGTTTTTTAAGTGGTTGATATAGAGTTAAAACCCGATTAATGTATTGTAAAAGGATGTTTTTTAGCTCTAATTAGTGTTTAAATATTTGCACGCAAATGAATTATTTCTATCTTTGCAGCCTTAGCTGATGAAGCTAGAAATAAAAAAAGTAAAGTTAGCTTTTATAAAAATAAAGTTGTTACTTTGCAATCCCTTCGAAAAAGGGAAAAAGAAGATACCAGTTCGGGGTGTAGCGTAGCCCGGTATCGCGCCTGCTTTGGGAGCAGGAGGTCGTAGGTTCGAATCCTGCCACCCCGACACAACTACTTAGATGAGTAGTTTAATATTGACCAGTAAAAACAGATACCAGTTCGGGGTGTAGCGTAGCCCGGTATCGCGCCTGCTTTGGGAGCAGGAGGTCGTAGGTTCGAATCCTGCCACCCCGACTTCACAGGACAAGTCAAATTTATTTTTGATTTGTCCTTTTTTGTTTTTGTCTAACTCATTGTTAATCACATATATTATCTCTACTACAGAATTGACCCTTGCGGTTCGAAGAGCATAGCCATCGAAGGTGAAATTTTCAGGGTACACTGCCGCGACCAATTTTCGTTTATCATATAGCTCCCCGCGTTTATAGGCTTCATCTAATTTGAGCAACTTTTCTATACCATGATCCAGTAAATCGTCAATATTCGCGGCATCGACTTGCAAGGTTACCAGTTTCTTTTCCAGGTCATTTATCCCGTTTACGTATTCACTTTTGAGCTCCCGGAAATCATCATCATCTATCTTTCCCTCAGCAATCAACCTGCGGGCATTTGAAAGCTTGGCTTCCATTCCGCTGATTTCTGCCTTGATCTTTGCTTTCTCACGCTGAATGTTATTGGACAGCAGGTGAAAGCTTTCACTGATGGTCATCGCATACAATCTTAAAGCTTCTTTACGGGGCATGTATTTTTTGAGCTCATTCAGCAAGGCTGTATTTACTGTGTCTGCGGCGTAGCGGCTCTTACATGGGCTAATGCAGTGGTAGTAGGAGTAATAGGTATTTCGTCCCTTGGAAGTGCTTGCTGTCAATAATCTTCCGCAGGAAGGACACAATACGAAACCTCGCAGAGGGAATTTTGTTTCTCCGACCATTTTAGGTTTGTAATCCCTTGAACGTCCATCCAGAACTGCCTGGGCTTCATCGAATAGCTGTTCAGTGATCAGTGGTTCATGAACCGCTTTTACAAACTGACTTGGCTCTTCCTTATATGCTGGGATGAACATTTTACCACAGTATATTGGGTTTCTCATCGCGAAGTGGAATAAGCTTCTGCTCTTTTTAAAGCCGCGACGGGTCGCTTCCTTGTAAATCTGCATCACATTGAAAGTACCACGCGCAAGTTCTTCGAAAGACCATTTTATAATGGACGCATGGGGTTCATGCGGAGCGATATATTTTGTTCCGTCATCATAGGATTTGTTAACGTAGCCGACGGGGGCGGAGCCCATGTATCTGCCTTCTTTGCGGGCTCGCCGCATTCCGTAGATCACATTCAGTGCCCTGCGGTCATTTTCTACCTCGGGAATAGCCAGGTAGAAGGCGAGCATCATTTTGTTTTCAGGGACGGATAAATCTAGTGGCTGTTCTATCGCCTGTGGATCAACCCCCAGCCTGCGAAGCGTACTAATCATTTGGTAGGCATCTCCGGTGTTCCGGCTAAACCTGTCCCATTTGGTAAATAACAGGATGTCGATCTTATTTTTGTTCTTTTTCAGGTTGACCAGCAGGTTTTTCCATTCCGGCCGGTTGAAGGTTTTTGCGGAGTGATCCTCGTAGATTACGTTTCTGATTAAAACCCATACCATTATCGGCCGTAACTTATGCCCTGATCGGGGCAGGTTTTAATTTGCTTTTAGTCAATGCCCATTAAGGCCTGGCCAAAATTGCGGTTGGCCCTTATGGGCATGAAGCGTTGGTTAATTCTCATATTGACTTTTTTGAAAATCTCCTTATTACGACAATTAGGTACTATAGGAAAAAACTTAAGCAAAAACGCCTGCTCAAAATTCGGGAAAATATGAAAATTCCTAATTAGGATTTCCGTAGTTTAACGCATTGAACTGACCCCCTGTTCGCTAAAAACATATGCCCCCCTAGTGAAACCTAAACTAAAAATAGTTCTAAGAGTTTTAGTAAAAATTAATATATGGTTTAGACGTAAGCAAATTGCATCCAACTGCTTTCCGATGGTTTCCCAGCTTTTGTTCGAGGCTCTTCAATGTCAATATCTTTCAAAAACATTCAGATTTATTTGCAACGTACGTTTTTAATGCATAGGTTTGTGTCATGGATTTATTTAGGAAAGATAGTGCCGGGGAGAATGCCCCAACGAAAACCGAGATGGATGTGCTGAAGATTCTTTGGGAGTGCGGACCATCCACTGTACGTTTTGTCCACGATAAGCTGAATGAGCAGCGCGAAGTGGCTGTTTATACTTCGACATTGAAACTGATGCAGCTGATGAAGGAAAAGGGTATGCTTGACAGGGATGAAAGCCACATGAAGCATGTGTATTCGGCTGCGGTGAAGGAAGATCAGGTGAAGGGTTCGCTGCTGGGCAAATTTGTAGAAAACATTTACAATGGTTCTCCCAGTGAGCTGATGGTGGCACTTCTGGGCAATGACAAAACCTCTGCCGAGGAACTGAAAAAGATCAAGGACCTTTTAAAAGATATAGAGTAAAATTATAATGACCGGGGCGGCTTATTTTACTGATCATTTTCTGGGAGCATTCAGCTGGATGCTGATCCATTCGTTGTGGCAGGGAATGCTGCTGGCAATGGTATGTGGGTTGGCGCTGATGGCGGCGAGGAATTCATCGCCTGCCACGAGGTACAATATGGTGCTATATTGTTTTGCCCTGTTTGTTGCCTGCGCTGGCGGTACTTTTTTCTGGTATTGGGATAGCGGCGATGCAGCGGCGGCTGCCTCTGTGGCCAGCGCAAATCCAGGTGGCGGATGGATTCGGGTGGACAGTTCCATTGTCTCCGGGGTCTCCGCATATTTATCCCGCAATGCCCCGGTTGTGGTGCTGATCTGGTTTGTGATTTTTGCATTTCGTGCTGTGAAAATCATGCGCGGTGTGCTGGAGTTGAACGTACTTCGTTACTCGGGTAATCAACCGGCGCCGCATCACTGGCAGGAGCGCATATCAGATCTGAGTTCTCGGATCGGACTAAACCGAACTGTGAGACTACTTGAATCCAGTATGGTGAAAGTTCCTGTAGTGCTCGGTCACTTTTCGCCCATCATTCTGATGCCTCTGGGACTATTAACTGGTATCCCCGCCGGACAGCTGGAAGCGGTACTCCTGCATGAGCTGGCGCACATCCGCCGGAACGACTTTTTGGTGAACCTATTGCAGTCGCTTATAGAAACGGTCTTCTTTTTTAACCCCGGACTGCTCTGGATTTCTGAGCTGCTGAAACAGGAACGCGAACATTGCTGTGATGAACTTGCAGTCGCCAGAACTGGCAATCGTAAGGAATTTGTGCAGGCACTGCTGAGTTTCAAGGAGTATTCGCTGACTGCACAGCAACTTGGTGTGGGTTTTCCAGGTCAGAAGAACCAGCTGCTGGATAGGGCGAGCCGGGTTTTGGGTCTGAAAAGGAGTAGTGCCCCGTCTGGTGCATATGTATTTGTGGCCATCAGCGGTTTTTTATTGATCTGCCTGTTGGGAACTACGCTTACTGTTGCGCAAATCAGTCCTTCTGGTATCCAGTCAAAGCCAATTCCCGTAGAACTCACTAGCCTTTTCAAGAAAGAGGATCCCGGTAATAGGGAAGGAAGCGCGCCGGTAAAAATAAGAATGGGAGTTTCCAGGCGAGAAGAAGTAAGACCTGTGCTTACAGCTGATACCTCCGCGCAAGCTGTTCCGGTTGCAGCGGTGCCGGATTCAGTAAGCAGCGCGGCTGAGCCTGGCAGGCGGATCAGTCAGGAGCGGGCCCGCATGGCGGAAGTTGAGCGGCAGCGAGCGGAACTGGTCCAGCAAAAGGTTATGGCGGACAAAGCCCTGGCGGAAAAGGCACGGGAGCAGGCCGAGGCGAAGCGGCTGGAAACAATCCGAAATAAGGCAAAGCCAATTCTCCCCATAAACTCCATCATTAAACCCGTAGAAAAACAATAAAAATTTATTTCATGACACCTGCACTGGCTGTTTTTGCAGCCAGCAGGGAATTCTATTACCTAAAAATTTGAATATGAATAAGAATTATTTTAAAACAGCAGCAGCATTATTAGTCCTTATAACCGGGATTCTGCCTGTCAGAATACTGGCTCAGGATGTAAGCCAACGTCTGGACAGTCACTTCGTTGATTTGGTCAGCCACCAGGAATTTAACGGGAATGTACTGGTTGCCGAACATGGAAAACCGGTTTACCGCAAATCTTTTGGCTTTGCTGATGTCCAGGGGAATTTGTTGAATGATGATGCCACCACCTTTAACCTGGCCTCTGTTTCCAAGACTTTTACTTCGGTGGCTGTATTGCAATTAATGGAAAAGGGGAGGCTGAGGCTGGATGACCCTTTGGTTAAATACTTTCCTGAATTCCCATTTGCGGAGATTACCATTTCACAACTCCTGAGTCATACTTCCGGCTTGATTGATTACCAGATTTTTGAAGGACCGCACCAAAAGGATCCTGCGCGTATTTTCACACTGAATGATCTGATCCCTGCCGTAAAAGCGGACAAGAGGGCTTTGGGATGGAAACCCGGTGAGCACTGGAGTTATTCTAATACAGGTTATGGCCTTTTGGCCCTACTGGTGGAAAAGCTAAGCGGCGGGCGTTTTCAGGATTATTTGACCAAATATATTTTTTTACCTGCAGGTATGAAGCATACTTACGTAACAACTCCGCTCATTCCGGTTAAAGATAGCCATAGGGCTGTCAGGTATGAGTATATCCCTTATGCCCCTTCGATGCTCAGGCCGGTAGATTCTGTTAAAGCTGATTACATAGATGCTGTAGTTCTGGGAGCCATTATAGGTCCGACAGCTGTGGTCAGCAACTGCCAGGATTTATTGAATTATGACCAGGCGCTCTATTCCGGCAAATTGCTGAAGACGAAGACACTTGACCTGGCATTTACGCCGGCGAAGCTGAAAAACGGTTCAGATGTGAAGATGGGCTGGGGTGGCAACTCTTATGGCCTTGGCTGGATGCTTCTTCAGACACCCTTTGGGAAAGTGGTCTGGCATTCTGGCGGTGCGGCGGGCATTGTTACAGCTTTGATGAGAAACCTAGATAAGGGGCAAACGCTGATCGTTCTGGATAATGTGACGCACCGCGGCCTGCATACTGACGTAATTAATGCCCATTATGTATTGAACGGTGCTTCAATCGCTAAAAAGAAACGTTCCGCTGGGGTAGCTTATGTAATGGCTTTGCACAGGGACGGAGCTGATGCAGCAGCGGCTCAGCTTTTGAACGTGCGTGCAGATACGGCATTTTTCTACCTGGACGAAAAGGAAATGAACCGTTTGGGTTATGCACTGGCAGGTGATGGTTATTTAGCTGAGGCCACGGAGGTGATGAAAGTGAATACGTTCCTGTTTCCCGCAAGTTTCAATACCTATGACAGTTATGGTGATCTGCTGAAGAGGGCAGGTAAAAAAAAGGAGGCAATATGGATGCTGGAGAGGTCTGTGGCGCTGAACCCAAACAATGAAAGCGGTAAAAAGGTCTTGACAGAATTAAAATCGGGCCCTCACTAATGATCGAATTAAATTTTAAACTATAAAAAAGACAACATGAAAACAACAACAATTTTAAGTGGTGTGCTTATATTGAGCATGCTGGCCTTGAGCTCTAGACTGAGCGCGCAGAGTTCAACAGAGAGAATCGAATCGGGCAAGTCTCCGCAGGGGAAAGTAAGCGCCCGGATCAGCAAACAATTAGATGGAAAGGGTTTTGCGCTAACTTTGTCCGGAGAGAAGGTGATGGGGCTTTCCGTCG
>Ga0157371_10000343_pt1 | contig 59880 bp, 55 predicted proteins | sample C45metaG_FD_113462 | JGI IMG/M metagenome (GOLD analysis project Ga0157371, IMG submission 113462) | Corn rhizosphere microbial communities from Kellogg Biological Station, Michigan, USA - C4-5 metaG | ecosystem: Host-associated > Plants > Roots > Rhizosphere > Soil | place: USA: Michigan... | reverse complement strand
TGGCGGCGATGGCCTGCGTAGCAGGCCCCGGGATACGGTGTTGAATTTATTGGGGGCGCTACGCACCCCATCGCCGGCAAGCCGGACTCCTACACCTGGCGTGACGTGATCTATCTGTAGGAGTCCGCCTTGGCGGCGATGGCCTGCGCAGCAGGCCCCTGGCTACGGAGTTGAATTCATTGGGGCCGCTACGCGCCCCATCGCCGGCGAGCCGGACTCCTACAGGGCAGTGTAGGGTCCGGCCGTAGGAGTCCGCCTCGGTGGCGGCGATGAAGGGGTTGGCGGATCAGAGGATCGACAGGGGGTAGCTGACGATCAGGCGGTTTTCATCGAAGCTGTTGGTGTTGCCGTAGTCGCGACGCAGTGTCGAGTTGCGCCAGCGCAGGGTCAGGGCCTTGAAGCTGCCGCTCTGCACCACGTAGGCCACTTCGGTTTCACGGCCGCGGTCTTCGCCGTCGGTCACGGCGCCGGCGTGGACGTTGGTGCCTTTGATGTACCGGTTCATCAGGGTCAGCCCCGGCACGCCGGCACTGGCGAAGTCATAGTCGTAGCGCAGTTGCCAGGACTTCTCCTTGGCGCCATCGTAACTCCAGCCATAACTGTCGTTCGCCAGCGTACCGCCGCTGGTGCCCGCCACGCGTTGCCAGGCGGAATCGCCATACTGGCGCTGCAGGCCGACGAAGAACGTGTGCGGACCGGTTTTCAGCGAGAACAGACCGGACGCCGTGCGGTTGTCCTGCTCGCCGCCCAGTGCCGAACCGTCGTCTTCACCGTCGAAATAGCCGATGTTGGCACCGAAGGTGAAGCGATCGCCCAAAGGCTGGCTGTGCAGCAGCTGGAAATAGCGCTGCTGGTAGATGTCTTCGAGTTGCGCATACCAGGCCCCGACCAGGGTGCGCTTGTCGTTGAACGTGTATTCGGCACCGGCAAAGTTGAAACGGTCCGACTCCACCGAGTTCTTGCCCCGGGAAACCGTGCCCACACCGTTCTGCGACAGCTTCTCCATGCTGCCGTCGTTACGCTGGCTGTTGCCGCGGAACTGGCCGCCGTACAGCGTCACGTTGGTGATGTCCTTGGAAGTGATCTGCGCGCCCTGCAGGGTCTGCGGCAGCGAGCGGCCATCGTCGGCACGCAGGATCGGCAGCACCGGCATCCACTCACCCACGCGCAGTTCGGTCTTGCTCACCTTCATCTTGCCGGCGACCGCCAGGCGGCCGAAGTTATCGGCGGGGTGGTTGCCATCGTGGGTCGGCAACAACTGCGTGCCAAAGGTCCCGCGGCCCCCGTCGAGCTTGAGCGCGAACATGCCCAGGGTGTCCACGCCGAAGCCTACAGGGCCTGAGGTAAAGCCTGACTTCGCATCCAGGATGAAGCTCTGGGTCCACTCGGCGGCTTGTCCGCGACGGGTAGCGCCCGGGTTGGCGTTCGAGCGACCGTTGTCGACGAAGTTGCGGTTCATGTAGAAGTTGCGCAAGGTCAGGTTGACCTTCGCGTCTTCGACAAAACCGGATTCGGCGGCAAGGGCGGGAAGGGCGTAGCCGCTGACTGCCATGGCTATCAGCCCGGGCAACAGGCGTTGACTGCGAGGGGAATGCTGGCGCATGTGAGGACCTTTCTTATTAGAGTGAGTTGCCTTGAAGCCCGTGGGCATCGCAGACATCTTTAACAGGTTGCGGCGCAAATGGTGCTTGCAGAGACCGGCTGATTCAATCAGACACACTTCAAATCGTGCGGTAGCCGAACACTAACTATCTAGTTCATTATTTTCAATAGCGCAACGGAACGACCGTGCACAAAAAACCCGCCACAGCGGGCGGGTTCTGGGGGCATGCGAGCAAGGCCTTAACCGCGTGGGGCTTGCGCCTGTTGCATCTGTGCCTGGCCGGTGCGCTCATACCAGCCGCCACCCAGCGCCTTGTACAGGTTGACCTCACTGGTCAATTGCGACAGGCGGTCGGTGATCAGCGATTGCTGCGCGCTGAACAGCGAGCGCTGCGCATCGAGGAAGGTCAGGTTGCTGTCGATGCCAATGCGATAGCGACGTTCGGCCAGCCGGTAGTAGTCTTGGTTGGCCTGGACGAAGTCACGCTGTGCCTGCAGCTGTTCGCTGTAGGTCTTGCGTGCGGTCAAACCGTCGGACACTTCCTGGAATGCTGTCTGAATAGTCTTTTCGTAGTTGGCCACACCAATATCTTTCTGGATTTTCGAATAGTCCAGGCTGGCGCGCAGGCTCCCGGCATTGAAAATCGGCAGGTTGATGGTTGGCGTGAACAGCCAACTGCCCGACCCGCCCTTGAACAGCCCCGACAGGTCGGCACTTGAAGTGCCGGCGTTCGCGGTCAGGCTGATGCTGGGGAAGAACGCCGCACGTGCCGCACCAATGTTGGCATTGGCCGCACGCAGGGAATGCTCGGCTTCGAGAATGTCCGGGCGACGAGTCAGCAGGTCGGACGGCAGCCCGGCGGGCACCTCGGTCAGCAGTTCGTCACTCAATGGCCGTGCCGCCGGCAGGTTGTCCGGCAGGTTGGTGCCCAGCAGCAGCGTCAGGCTGTTCTGGTCCTGCGCCACTTGGCGCTGGTAGCGCGCCAGGTTGACACGTGCGCTTTCCACCGCCGTACGGGCCTGGCTCAGGTCGAGTGCCGAGGACACCCCCACTTCGCTGCTGCGTGAGGTCAGCTTCAGGCTCTGCTCGTAGGTCGCCAGGGTGTCCTGGGTCAGCTTGAGCAACTCCTGGTCGGCCTGCCAGGTCAGGTAGGCATTGGCCACGCTGGCCACCAGGCTGATTTGCGTCGACCGGCGGGCCTCTTCGCTGGACAGATAGGTTTCCAGTGCCTGTTCGCTCAGGCTGCGAATGCGGCCGAACAGGTCCAGTTCATAGGAACTGATCCCCAGGGTGGCCGAGTATTGGCTGGAAATGCCCGGCTGACCACTGACCGACAGGTCGCCCGGTGTGCGCTGGCGAGTGCCGGTGCCATTGGCCGAGACCGCCGGAAACAGGTCGGCCCGCTGGATCCGGTATTGCGCGCGGTAGGCTTCGATGTTCAGCGCGGCCACTTTGAGGTCGCGGTTGTTCACCAGCGCCACCTGAATCAGTTGCTGCAGCGCCGGATCGCGGAAGAAGTGCCGCCAGCCTTGCTCGGCCGCCGCGCGTTCTGCCGCCTCTGCCGGGGAATACGCCGGCCCGGTAGGGTATTGCGCGGCCACGGGCAGGGCCGGTTGCTGGTATTCAGGGATCAGCGAGCAGCCGCTCAGCACGATCGCCGTCACCGCCAGGGAAATCAGGGACTTGCTCATTGGCCAGCCTCATGGTGTGGAGTGGTGTTCGCTTGCTCGGGCGCCTGGTTCTTGTCTTTTTCCTTGTCTTTGCCTTTGAACAGCGAAGACACGGCAACGAAGAACATCGGCACCCAGAAAATCGCCAGAACCGTCGCGGTGATCATGCCGCCGATTACGCCGGTACCGATCGAGTGCTGGCTGCCGGAGCCTGCGCCCGTGGAGATGGCCAGGGGCACAACACCGAGGATAAAGGCCATTGACGTCATGATGATCGGACGCAGACGCATGCGGGCTGCCTCGACCGCCGATTCGACGATGCCTTTACCCTGTTCGTGGAGCTCTTTGGCGAACTCCACGATCAGGATGGCATTCTTCGCTGCCAGACCGATGGTCGTCAACAGCCCCACCTGGAAGAACACGTCGTTGGACAGGCCGCGCAAGCTGGTGGCCATCAGTGCACCGATGACCCCCAGCGGCACTACCAGCATCACCGCGATCGGAATCGACCAGCTTTCGTACAGGGCTGCCAGGCACAGGAACACCACCAGCATCGATAGGGCGTACAGCGCCGGTGCTTGCGAACCCGACAGACGCTCCTCATACGACAGGCCGGTCCAGGAGTAGCCGATACCGGCAGGCAGCTCCTTGGCGATGCGCTCCACTTCAGCCATCGCATCACCGGTACTGTAACCAGCGGCCGGGGTACCGAGAATTTCCATCGCGGCAACACCGTTGTAGCGCGACAGTTTCGGCGAGCCGTAGATCCACTCGCCCGAAGCGAAGGCCGACAACGGCACCATGGTTCCGCTGGCATTGCGCACGTGCCATTTGTTCAGGTCTTCAGGCGTCATGCGGCTGCTGGCGATGCCCTGCACATACACTTTCTTGACGCGGCCACGGTCGATGAAGTCATTGACGTAGCTGCCGCCCAGGGCAATCGACAACGTCTGGTTGATGTCCGACAGCGTGATGCCCATGGCACTGGCTTTTTCGTCATCGACGGTCAATTGATACTGTGGCTCGTCGTTCAGGCCGTTGGGCCGCACGCCAGCGAGGATCTTGCTCTGCGCGGCCTTGCCGAGGAACTGGTTGCGCGCCTCGAGCAGTTTTTCATGGCCGACGCCGCCCTGGTCCTGCAGGAACACGTCGAAGCCCGTGGCGTTACCCAGTTCCAGTACCGACGGCGGCACGATGGCGAACACCATGGCGTCGAGGAAGGTCTTGGAGAAGTACTGCTGGGCGCGCTGCGCGACTTGCGCCACGGCCTGGGAGGCATCGCGCTCATCCCATGGCTTGAGCATCACGAACGCCAGACCCGAGCTTTGCCCGCGGCCGGCGAAGTTGAAGCCGTTGACGGTGAACACCGACTTCACCGAGGCCCCTTCGCCCACTTCGCCTTCCTTGCCTTCCGGGTTGGCCAGGAGGAACTTGCGCATGTCGTCGATCACCGCCTGGGTGCGTTCGGCACTCGAACCCACCGGCGTCTGCACCTGAGCAAAGATCACGCCCTGGTCTTCTTCGGGCAGGAACGCCGACGGGATGCGGGTGAACAGCCAGATCATGCCGACGACGATGACCACATACACCAGGAATGCCGGGGTCTTGTGCTTGATCATGCCGCTGACGCCGCGCTCGTAGCTGTTGACGCCACGGTCGAAGGTGCGGTTGAACCAGCCGAAGAAACCGCGTTTGGGTTGGCCGTGTTTCTCCGGGTCGACCGGCTTGAGCATGGTCGCGCACAAGGCCGGGGTGAAGATCAAGGCCACCAGCACCGACAGCGCCATGGCCGACACGATGGTGATCGAGAACTGTTTGTAGATCACCCCCGTGGACCCGCCGAAGAACGCCATGGGCACCAGTACGGCCGACAGCACCAGGGCGATACCCACCAGCGCGCCCTGGATCTGCTCCATGGATTTTCGCGTCGCTTCCTTGGGCGATAGATGCTCCTCGGCCATCACCCGCTCGACGTTTTCCACCACCACGATGGCGTCGTCCACCAGCAGGCCGATGGCCAGAATCATACCGAACATGGTCAGGGTGTTGATGGTGAAACCGAATGCCGCCAGGATGCCGAACGTACCCAGCAACACCACCGGCACGGTCATTGTGGTGATGACGGTGGCGCGGAAGTTCTGCAGGAACAGGTACATCACCAGGAACACCAGCACGATCGCTTCACCCAGGGTGTGCACGACGCCGGAAATCGACTCGGTCACCACCGGGGTGGTGTCGTACGGGTACACCACTTTCATCCCGGGCGGGAAGAAAGGCTCCAGTTCGGAGACGGTGGCCCGAATGGCCTTGGCGGTGTCCAGGGCATTGGCGCCGGAAGCCAGCTTGATCGCCATGCCGGAGGCAGGCTTGCCGTTGAACTGCGCATCGATCGAATAGTTCTGGCCGCCCAGGGCGACATCACCCACGTCACCCAGGCGCACCTGGGAACCGTCGGGATTGACCTTGAGCAGGATGTTCTTGAACTGCTCGGCCGTCTGCAAGCGGGTCTTGCCGATGATCGTGGCGTTCAGTTGCGTGCCGGGCAGGGCAGGCAGGCCGCCCAGTTGACCGGTCGCGACCTGCACGTTCTGCGCGGAAATCGCCGTGCTGACATCCACGGGCGTCAGTGCGTAGTTGTTCAGCTTGGCCGGGTCCAGCCAGATACGCATGGCGTACTGCGAACCGAACACCTGGAAGTCGCCCACCCCGGAAGTCCGGGAAATCGGGTCCTGGATGTTCGACACGATGTAGTTGGACAAGTCTTCGCGGGTCAGGCTGCCATCTTCGGCGACCAGGCCGATCACCAGCAGGAAGTTCTTCACCGACTTGGTCACGCGCAGACCCTGTTGCTGCACTTCCTGCGGAAGCAGCGGGGTGGCCAGGTTGAGCTTGTTCTGCACCTGAACCTGGGCGATGTCGGGGTTGGTTCCCTGGTTGAAGGTCACGTTGATGGTCATGCTGCCGTCGGAGTTACTGTCCGAGGTGACATAACGCAGGTTGTCGATACCGTTGAGTTGCTGTTCGATCACCTGGACCACGGTGTCCTGCACGGTTTGCGCAGAAGCACCCGGGTAGTTGACCTGGATGTCGATCGCGGTGGGGGCGATCGCCGGGTATTGGTTGATCGGCAGTTTGAGGATCGACAATGTACCCACCAGCATGATCACCAGGGCGAGTACCCAGGCGAAAATGGGGCGGTCGATAAAGAATTTTGACATGGTTTACTCCCCCTGGCCGTTGGCGGCAGGGGCGGCGGCAGTGTTGGCAGGCTTGGCGTTGGTGGCCTCCTTGACCTGAACCTCGGCACCGGGCTTGATGTTCTGCAGGCCTTCGGTGATCACGCGATCGCCCGCATTCAAGCCTTTTTCCACCAGCCAGTAGGCGCCGGCGGTGCGATTGGCGACCAGTTCACGCTGCTCGACCTTGTTGTCCTGGTTGACGATCAGCGCCGTGGCAGCACCTTTCAGGTCGCGGGTCACGCCCTGCTGCGGGGCCAGGATGGCTTGGCTGGCAACGCCGGCCTTGAGGCTGGCGTGCACGAACATGCCAGGCAACAAGGTGTGGTCCGGGTTGGGGAACACGGCGCGCAGGGTCACCGAACCGGTGGCCTCGTCTACTGACACTTCAGAGAACTCCAGCTTGCCGTCGCGGCGGTATTCGCTGCCATCTTCGAGCTTGAGCTTGACCAGTGCGGCGTTGTCACCGGCTTTCTGCAGCTTGCCGCTGTCCAAGTCGCGACGCAGCTTGAGCATGTCGGCAGACGACTGGGTCACGTCGACATAGATCGGGTCCAGTTGCTGGATGGTGGCCATGGCATTGGCCTGACCATTGGTCACCAGTGCCCCTTCAGTCACTTCGGAACGGCCCACGCGACCCGAAATCGGCGCCAGGACCTTGGTATAGCGCAGGTTGATCTGGGCGTTTTTCAAGGTGGCTTCGGCTTGCAGCTGGGTAGCCCGCGCGTTGTCGTATTCCTGGCGGCTGACGGCCTGCTCGTCGATCAATTGCTTGTAGCGGTCAGCCAGAGATTTGGCCGACTGCAGGCTCGCCTGGGCGCTGCCCAAGGTGGCTTCATACACGGAAGGGTCGATCTGGTAGAGCTGCTGCCCGGCCTTGACCTCGGTGCCTTCCTTGAACAGGCGCTTGAGAATGATGCCGTTGACCTGAGGCCGCACTTCGGCCACGCGGTAGGCCGTGGTGCGGCCGGGCAGCTCGGTGGTCAAGGTGTACGGTTGCGGTTGAATAGTCACGACGCCGACCTGAGGAGCAGGCGCTGCGGCAGGCGCAGCTTCTTCCTTTTTACTGCAGCCACTGAGCAACGTTGCCAGGGCGACGGCGGATACCAAGGCGGTAACAGCTGGCTTGAAATGCATGAAGATCCTCGGGTCGTGAGCCGGGCGGCCCATGAAAAGGTTGGAAAGGTTTCGAAAAGTTTCGAGTAGATATATAGCTTACTAACGAATATACTTACATTCACGGCTGTTTGTAAACACCCATTTGGTCGCGATGTCCCCTGTCGATGTCGCCTCACAGCCTTGCCGGAGATTGCATAACAAACGCTGCCCGGCCCGCTCTCTGTCGGTTTCCCTGACGACGGAGGACACCCCTGATCGAGGTTTACTGCCCATGGTTCGTCGCACCAAAGAGGAAGCACAAGAAACTCGCCTGCAAATACTCGAAGCGGCCCAAAACGCGTTTTACGAGCGGGGCGTGGCGCGTACCACGCTGGCGGACATCGCCACCCTGGCCGGCGTGACCCGCGGCGCTATCTATTGGCACTTCAGCAACAAGGCCGAACTGGTGCAGGCGATGCTCGACACCTTGCACGAGCCTCTCGAAGAGATGGCGCGCGCCAGTGAAGACGAGGCGGAAGTCGACCCGTTGGGCTGCATGCGCCAACTGCTGGTGCATTTGTTCAAACAGATTGCCACCGACCCGAAAACCCGTCGGCTCAACGAAATTCTGTTCCATAAATGCGAATTCACCGATGAAATGTGTGACATCCGCCGCCAGCGCCACGATGCCAGCGTCGATTGCAATATTCGTATAGAACTGACCTTGCGCAACGCGGTGAATCGACAGCAACTGCCCGGGGAGCTCGATACCCGCCGTGCTGCCATCGCTTTGCACGCCTATATAGATGGCGTCATTGGCCAATGGTTGCTTGTGCCGGAAGCTTTTGATCTGGCGAGCCACGCCGAGCAATGGGTCGACACCGGCCTGGATCTGCTGCGCTATAGCCGGGCCTTGCGTCACGAAGTCTGACAGCGGTTAATTACGCTGCTGTTAATAAAGTGTTTGTTAAGCCGCGTTGATGCATCGGCGTTCGACGCTGTGCCATTATCCGACGGACGATGGCCGGGCCTTGTCGTTAGGCTGCTATTTATTCTTTCCTCTTGTCGCGAGTGTGTGCATGAGCCTGCAGAACCCGCTGCTCAACGGTGCCGATCAGCCATTGCGAGGCATTGGCCTGATCTGCCTGGCGGTGCTGATGTTTGCAAGCCATGACGCCGTGTCCAAGTACCTGTCCGGCTTCTACCCCATCGTGATGGTGGTATGGGCGCGGTATGTGGTGCACACCTTGTTGATGCTGGTGATCTTCGTGCCGCAGACCGGATTGTCCACGGTCATTCGCACCAAGCGGCCGGGCCTGCAACTGGTGCGCGCGTTGTGCCTGATCGGTACCAGCCTGCTGTTCACCACGGGCTTGCGCTACATTCCCCTGGCCGAAGCCACGGCGGTGAACTTCCTGGCACCGCTGCTGGTAACGGTACTGTCGGTGCCGTTGCTCAAGGAAACCGTCACGCGCGGTCAATGGATGGCAGTCATCGCCGGTTTCGTGGGTGTATTGATCGTCGTGCGACCTGGCGGCGCGCTGTTCACGCCGGCGGTCTTGCTGCCGCTGGGGTCGGCGTTGTGCTTTGGGTTTTATCAGCTATTGACGCGCAAACTCAGCGGCATCGACAGCCCGACCACCAGCAATTTCCTCGCGGGCATCTTCAACAGCCTCATCATGAGCGCCTTACTGCCGTTTTTCTGGATGACTCCGACCTGGGGACACGCGCTGTTCATGATCGCCCTGGGCACCTGCGGCATGCTCGGGCACATGCTCCTGACCCAGGCGTTCCGCCACGCGGCCCCGGCCTTGCTGGCACCCTTCAGCTATGGGCAAATCCTGTTCGCCGGGGTCTACGGCTACCTGATCTTCGACCACACGCCCGACAACTTCGCCGTCGTCGGCATCACTGTGATCTGTCTCAGTGGCCTGGCTGCCGCCTGGGCGCAACGACGGCGCTGAGCCTCAGGCCGGTGCCTGGTCACGACTGCGCAGGATACGATTGGGCAGCATCAGCCCCGCCAGCAGCCCGAGCAGCGAGATCGCCGCACTGATCAGCAGCAGGGTGCGAAAGCTCAGGCCCAGCTCTGCACGCAGGCGCGCGCCCGCTTCGCCGGCCGAAGCGTTGAGGCTGTGCAACAGCACATTCCCGGAATGCTCCAGGTCGATGTGGCCAACCTGGGCAAGGCTGGAGTGCTGCAGCAGCGTCATCAGCACGGCGGACATGCAGGCCACGCCAACCGCTCCGCCCAGGGAGCGAAACAGGCTGGCGGTACTGGTGACGACCCCGATGTCACGTGCCGCGACCGAATTCTGTGCGCCCACCAGCGACGTCGGGAACTGCATGCCGCCGGCGATGCCGCAGGTCAGCAGAAACAGACCACTTAGCCAGCGGCTGTCGACCGGCGTCAAGGCTATCCCGGCAATGGCCAGCGGCATCAGCACGGTGCCGGCCAGGATGATCGGTTTGTATCGCCCGCTGTGGGCCGTATGGCGGCCGCTGAAGAACGCCCCGATGGGCACGCCCATGGCCAGCGGCAACACCAGCAGCGCAGCGCTGTCGGCGCCGGCCCCGGTCACTGCCTGCAGCCGTAGCGGTACCAGCATCGACAACGAGATGATCTGAAAGCTGGTGAAGAACAGGGTCAGGTAGCACATCACAGTGGCCCGGTCGGCGAACAGGTGCATGGGCAGCAAGGGTTCAGCGGTGCGCCCTTCGTGCCGCACGAACACGCCCAGTGCGACGACCCCTGCCACCAGCAGCAAGACCAGCGTCGTTTCGTGCCAGGCATGTCCCTGACCCAGCAGGGTGATCGCCATCAGCAGGGTACCCAGGCCGGCGATCATCAAGGCGCCACCCAGATAGTCGATGACCGAACGCCGCGTCGGAGTGGGCAGGTGAGCCAGCGTACGGTGGGCATACACGCAGGCGAACAGGCCGATGGGCAGGTTCAGCAGGAAGATCCAGCGCCACGACAGGTACTGGGTCAAGTACCCGCCCAGCACCGGGCCGGCCACGCTGGCCAGTGCATACATGCTGCTGAAGTAGCCCTGGTAGCGGCCCCGCTCACGGGGGGCGACGATGTCGCCGATGATGGCCTGGCTCACGGAAACCATGCCCCCGGCGCCAATCCCTTGGAGAATGCGCGCCAGCACCAGTTGCTCCATGCTTTGTGCCAGGCCGCAGAACAGTGAACTGAGGGTGAAGATCGCCATGCCGATCGTCAGGATCCGGCGACGGCCGTACAGGTCGCCGAGCTTGCCATAGATAGGTGTGGCCACGGTCATGGCGACCATGTAGCCGGCGATGACCCACGCCAGCAGGTCGACGTCACTGAGCTGGCTGGAAATCGCCGGCATGGACACCGCGACGATGGTCTGGTCGAGCGCCCCGAGAAAGGTGCACAGCATGAGCGCGCGAAGGATTTTGCGAATGTCGGCGGTTGAATAGCTCGGTGGGGTCACGATAGTGCCTGTCGGTCAGCGCCCGCGCCAGGCAGCGAGGGCTCGGATACCGTTGGAGTCTACTCGATAGCCAGCTAACCGTTCTATTGGATCTGCTCGTAAGGCAGCCCCACGTAGTTTTCCGCAATGGTGGTGCGGCCGGCCTCGGAACTCAGCAGGTATTCCAGTTCGGCGCGTTGCAGGCGCTGGGTGAAGGGGTCGGCGTCGGGAAACCGGTGCAGCATCGAGGTCATCCACCAGGAGAAACGTTCGGCTTTCCAGATCCGCCGCAGGCACAGGCTGGAATACTGCTCCAGGGCCTGCGGCCGCTGCTGCTGGTAGATGGCGCAGAAGATATCGAACAAGGTGCTGACATCGCTGGCCGCCAGGTTCAAGCCTTTGGCGCCGGTGGGCGGTACGATGTGAGCAGCATCGCCGACCAGCGCCAAGCGGCCGTATTGCATCGGCTCGACGACAAAGCTGCGCAGTGGCGCGATACTTTTCTCGATGGCAGGGCCGGTCACCAGGCGCTCGGCGAGTGCAGCGGGCAGGCGCAATTTGAGCTCCGCCCAGAAACGCTCGTCGGACCAGTCCTCGACTTTTTCCGTGGCGTCCACTTGCAGGTAATAGCGGGTGCGGGTAGCCGATCGCATGCTGCACAAGGCGAAGCCGCGCTCATGCGCGGCGTAGACCAGCTCGTCGTGCACCGGTGGAGTGTCGGCCAGCACGCCCAGCCAACCGAACGGGTAAACCCGCTCGTAAATGCGCAGGGCCTGCTGCGGAATCGATTGGCGGGCCACCCCGTGAAAGCCGTCGCAACCGGCGATGTAATCGCAATCGAGGCGCAGGCGTTGGCCGTCGTGCTCGAAGGTGACGTAGGGCTGGTCGCTCTGGAGATCATGCAGGGCCACATCGCTGGCCTGGTACAGGGTTTCGCCGCCACTGGCGGCACGCGCCTGCATCAGGTCGCGGGTCACTTCAGTCTGACCGTAGATCATCACGCTGCTGCCGCCGGTCAACCCTTTCAGGTCGATACGGTGCAGATGCCCGTCACAGGCCAACTCGAAGCCATCGTGGATCATGCCTTCCTGGTCCATGCGCTGGCCGACGCCGGCCTTGCGCAGCAAATCGACCATGCCCTCTTCGAGCACCCCGGCGCGAATCCGGCTGAGCACGTAGTCTGCCGTTTGCCGTTCGAGAATGACGTTGGCGATACCCGCGTTATGCAGCAACTGGCCCAGCAACAGACCGGACGGGCCGGCACCGATGATAGCGACTTGAGTCTTCATGTTCAGGGTTACCCCAGCGAGCTTATTGTGATTGTGTTCTTGCATTTTTCGCTTGCTCGGCGCTGGCGGTAAGGTAAAAACTAGCGTTTACCGGGTACTTTTCAACGATTCGGGCGATTATCGAGCGATCGCTCGGGAGGCTTCATGAGTCCACGGCTGGCCACACCTATTCCATTGTTCAAACTGTACGGTGAAGGCCAGCCGTGGACTGAGCCGGATCTTCTACATTGCGAAACCATTCCCAAGCGCAGCCGGGTGTATGACTGGGAGATCAAGCCGCATCGGCATGCCGACTTGCACCAGTTGTTGTACCTCCATCAGGGGCATGCGCAGATCGAGGTGGAAGGGCGCCGGGTGGTGGTCACTGAGGCCGCCGTGCAGGTGGTGCCGGCGCTGTACGTGCACGGTTTTGCCTTTTCAGAAAGCGTCGAAGGCTACGTGGTCACCCTCGCAGCGCCCCTGCTGGCGCGCTTGCAAGGCGAGTTCGACGGGCTGGCGACTGGCCTGCAGTTGCCGGGTCTGTACCTGGCCGGCACCGAACAACCCTATGTGCACGGGCTGTTCAGCGCGTTGCAGCAGGAATATCAGGGGCACCAGCCTGGGCGTGAGGCGATGTTGCAGGCGCTGGTCACCCAGGCGCTGGTATGGACGGGCCGCCAGGCCGTGCGCCAAGGTCAGGCCGAGCGGCTGAGTGATCGCGGCCAGGCCTGCATCACACGCTACACCCGCCTGATCGAGCAGCACTATCGCGAGCAGCCGAGCGTGGAAACCCTGGCGCACAAGGCAGGGGTGTCGGTGGCCCATCTCAATACCCTGTGCCGGGCGCTGACCGGCGTCAGCGCCTTGCAGCTGATCCACCAGCGCATTTTGCTCGAGGCCAAGCGTAACCTGACCTACACGCGCATGACGGTCAGCCAGCTCGCCGAGCTGTTGGGGTTCGCCGATCCAGCCTATTTCTCGCGATTTTTTCGTCGCTTGAGCGGCCAGTCGCCGAAGGACTTTCGCCAGCAATCACGCTCATCGCAATGAGGTGAACGTGGCACCGTGGGGGATGCAGAACGTCTGGATGCAGCCCAGTTGAGCGGCACCGGCCATGCGCGTCTGCTCTACCCGGTAGGCGGCGGTGGCGTAAAGGGTGGCCACCGCGAACAGGGAACAGACGAACAGGCATCTTTTTGTTTTTATATTCATGACAGCGACCTCCTTGAAGGTACTGTCCTGAGTCTAGACCAGCACTGGCCACCTTGCCCGACCCGCCAAGCCGCTGCTCAGGCCTGCTGGCGCAGGCGGGCGAGGTCGCGCAGTGGCGGCGCACCGAACAGGCGGCTGTATTCCCGACTGAACTGCGAAGGGCTTTCATAGCCCACGCGATAGCCGGCAGCGGAAGCGTCCAGGCCTTCGTTGAGCATCAACTTGCGGGCCTCCTGCAAGCGCAGTTGTTTCTGGTATTGCAGCGGGCTCATGGAGGTCACGGCCTTGAAGCGATGATGCAGGGTCGAGACGCTGAGGTTCACTTCGCGCGCCAGGTCTTCGATGCGCAATGCCTTGTCGTAATGCTGGTTGAGCCAGGCGATCGCCTGGCTGACCCGATGCGTCTGGCTATGGGCAACCGCTATTTCGTACAGTCGATGGCCCTGTTGCCCACGCAGCAGGCGCCAGAGGATTTCACGGCGCACCAGCGGCGCCAGCATCGCAATGTCCTTCGGTTGCTCGATCAGGCGCATCAGCCGTACCACCGCGTCGAGCAAGGCGTGGTCCATGCGTTCGACATAGAGGCCGCGCCCTGTGGGGCGCACCGGCACCCCCAGCGGCCCCGCCTCGGCAATCAACGCATTGATCTCGAGCGGGTCCAGGTCCAGGCGCAGGGACAGGCTGGGGTTGTCAGGGGTGGCCTCCAGAATCCGCCCGCTGATGGGCATGGCCACCGACACCACCATGAAATTGAGCGGGTCGTAGACGTAGTGTTCGTCGCCCAGGCGCACTTCCTTGCTGCCGTGCGCCAGGATGCACAGGGCCGGCTGCGCCAGGGCCGGCATGGACTGGGTCATGTGCTCGTAGCGGACCAGGTGCAGGTTATCGATCGCCGTGGCGAAACACCCCTCGCGTGGCGCGTGACTGGCAATCCGTTCGGCCAGTTCGGCGCGGTGGGCTTCCAGTTGCGGCTCCAACGGTGGCGACAGGTTTTCGGTGGTCGGCATGGACATCTTCCTCGGGCGAAGGCGCAGGGCAGTCAGCATAGGAAAAATACGCGCCCTCGGCATCGATCATTTCTGCCTGACGATTGCCTGATCCTGCCTGAAGCACCCTTGGGCAATGGCCCTGAGCCAGGCGCGATCGGCAGGCCTTGCCTGAAACTGCTGATGGGCAGGATCAGGCAAGCGCCTGGCAGTAATCGCCTAACGCAAGGCCGATGCGCCTCGCTAACCTGTGGACCAGTTTCGCGACCTTCAAGGAGAGAGATCATGTCCCAGGCACCTGTGATCAGCCATTCACTCAGAGTCCGTTCGCAACCTGGCCGTTCGGCCGAGCTGGGTGCGCAGTTGCAACGCTTGTCCAAGGGCTCCCGGCAGGCACCGGGGTGTTTGCATTTCGACGTGCAGGTCAGTACTCGTGAACCCGATGTGTGGTGGGTCAGCGGCTTCTGGTCGCCTGCATCGGCGCTGCAGGACTGGTTGCGATCGCCTGCGATGGGTGTGTTCGATGACCTGCTGGCCCACGCCTTGCTGAGCAGCATGGACGTGCGCACCTTCGCCCAGACGCAGTCTGTGCCCGCCGAACACGTCAGGTAGAATGCGGTTTTTTCGACCGGTCAGGAATCAGTTGCATGGCACGCAAGGTATTCGAACATCACGAAGCGGTTTCAGCGGTTGTCCCGGGCGAGGGCGGCTATAGCGCCGCGGTCGCCATCAAGGCGCTGGTCGACGGCGGTGCGCCGCGCTTTCACAAGGTGCTGGCAGGGCAGACCTTCAAGACGGCCCACGAGGCTGACCTCGCTGCCGCCGAGGTCCTGGAGCGGTTGACCGCCGTGGACCGCGAGGGCGAACCGAGTTTCGCGGCTAGTTGACCTGAGGTCGATGCATCTGGAACAGCGCTTCGGGAGTGATCTGGAAATAGTCGGCCGGGCCACCGCCCCGCAGGATCGGCTCACCGGCGGCGGTGTCGTAGACCCCGTCCTTGAGCAGGCGCCGAGCGATGTGCACGGCCACCACCTCGCCCAGGATCAGCCAGCTCGGCACCGTCTGCTTGTCGGCGCGCTGCAGCTGGATGATCTGCGTCACCTTGCATTCGAATGACACCGGGCTTTCCAGTACGCGGGGCGGCGCCACCTGGCGCGAGGTGGCGGGTGTCAGGCCGCTGAGCTGAAACTCATCGACCTCGGGCCCGACCGCGATGCAGCTCTGGTTCATTTGCTCGGCCAGGGGGCGGGTCGCCAGGTTCCACACGAATTCGCCGGTCTGCTCGATGTTATTGAGGCTGTCTTTACGCCCGACACTGGAGAAACCAATGATCGGCGGAATGTAATTGAAGGCGTTGAAGAAGCTGTAGGGCGCCAGGTTGAGGCGGCCCTGGGCGTCTTGCGAGGAGATCCAACCGATCGGGCGCGGCCCGACGATTGCATTGAAAGGGTCATGGGGCAGGCCATGACCCTGGGCAGGCTCGTAGTAATACACGTCGTCAGACATGGGCGATCCTCAAGTCGGTGGATCGCCCTAGTGTACGGTAACGCGAGGGGCGTGCGAACCGCGGTTCAGTCGGTCTCGATCCGCGAATGCTTGCGGGTGTCCTTCATGAACACATACACCATCAGCGAGCAGGCGATGCAGGCGGTCACGTACCAGTAGTAGCCGGTTTCCATGCCGATCTGCTTGAACCACAGGGCGATGAATTCGGCGGTACCGCCGAAGATCGACACCGTCAGTGCATAAGGCAGGCCGACGCCCAGGGCGCGAATCTCCACCGGAAACAGCTCGGCCTTGACCACCGCGTTGATCGAGGTATAGCCACTGACGATGATCAGCGCCGCCATGATCAGGAAGAAGGCGCCCCACCAGGTTTCAATGGTGTGCAGGCTGGTCAGGATGGGCACGGTGCACAGGGTACCGAGCACGCCGAAGGCGATCAGGATCGGACGCCGGCCGATCTTGTCGGACAGGGCGCCGACCACCGGCTGCAGGCACATGAACAGAAACAGCGTGGCGGCCGAGATGGTGGTCGAATCCGCTTTGCTGAAGCCCACGGTGTTGACCAGGTATTTCTGCATGTAGGTGGTGTAGGTATAGAACGCCAGCGTGCCGCCCATGGTCAGGCCGACCACGGTCATCAGTTCCTTGGGGTGGCGCATCAGGGTGCGCATCAACGGCTCTTTGGGAGCTTCCTTGCGGCTGAACGACTCGGTTTCCTCCATGCCGCGACGCAGCCACAAGGCCACCACTGCACACAGGGCGCCGATCACGAACGGCACGCGCCAGCCCCATGACAGCAGTTGCTCTTCGGTCAGGGTCTGTTGCAGCACGATCAGCACTGCCAGCGCGATCAGTTGGCCGGAAATCAGCGTCACGTACTGGAAGCTGGAGAAGAAGCCGCGGCGTTCCTTGGTCGCCATCTCGCTGAGGTAGGTCGCCGAGGTGCCGTATTCACCCCCCACCGACAGGCCCTGCAACAGGCGCGCGACCACCAGCAGGATCGGTGCCCAGACCCCAATGGTGTCGTAGCCGGGGGTCAGGGCGATCAGCAGCGAGCCGAAGCACATCAACAGCACCGAGCCCATCAGGGCAGCCTTGCGCCCCTTGCGGTCGGCGTAGATGCCCATCAGCCAGCCGCCGATGGGGCGCATCAGGAAGCCCACGGCGAAGATGGCAGCGGTGTTGAGCAATTGGGCGGTGGGGTCGCCCTTGGGAAAGAAGACCTGGGCGAAGTACAGCGAAAATGCAGCGTAGACGTACCAGTCGTACCACTCGACCATGTTGCCCACCGATCCGCTGAAAATCGATTTGAGGCGATTGGACGTGGTGCGGGGGGCAGCGGCTGCCGCCTGGGCGGGCAGGATGCTTGAATCAGTCATGGGGCTACCTGTGTTTGTTTTTATAGGAGCGCGCTGACGCGGCTTGACCCAAGACATAGCAGGAGCTGTGCCAACGCGGGAAGCGCCGGGCTAGAGGGGGTAGGGCGGGCTGAGTAAGCGAAAATCCGCCGAAGCGCTTTGTACCATAGGCGGATTATTGCCGATCGGCCTGTGATCCGTTGCCTGGCAAGAAGCTTTCCCGTACCAGGCCATGGCGCTGCATCTTCTCATTGAGGGTGCGACGCGGCACTTGCAGGTGCTCCATGACCGCCTTGATATCGCCATGATGACGCTGTAGGGCCGTGCGCAGGCATTGTGCTTCGAATGCTTCCTGCTGCTCGGCCAGCGACTGGCCCCACTGGCTGTCATCGGCGGGCAGGTCGCCCAGGCCCAGGGCATGCCGCTCGGCCGCATTGGCCAGTTCACGGACGTTGCCGGGCCAGTCGTGACACAGCAGGCGCGCCAGTTGCTGCGCATTCAGGGCCGGCGCAGTGCGCCCCAGGCGCTGGGCGCAGGCCTGGGCAAAGTGCTCGAACAGCAACGGGACGTCTTCGCGCCGCGCGCGCAAGGGCGGCAGGTGCAGGGGTGCGACGTTCAGGCGGTAGGCCAGGTCTTCCCGGAAGCGCCCCTGGCGGGCCTCTTCGAGCAGGTCCGGCTTGGTCGCGGCGACGATGCGCAGGTCCACCGAAATCGACTGATTGGAGCCCAGCCGCTCCAGCTTGCGGTCCTGTAGCACGCGCAACAGCTTGGCTTGCTGGGCGAGCGGCAGGCTTTCGACTTCATCGAGGAACAAGGTGCCACCATCGGCGTACTCGAGCTTGCCGATGCGCTTGCCTTGCGCACCGGTGAACGCGCCGGTTTCATGGCCGAACAACTCCGCTTCGAACAGATGCTCGGGGATGGCGGCGCAATTGAGGGCCACGAACGGCCGCTCGGCGCGCGGGCCGAAATCGTGCAGGCAGCGCGCGACCATTTCCTTGCCGCTGCCGGTTTCACCGCGAATCACCACATTGACCGGCAACTGCGCCAGGTCGAGCACCTGCCGGCGCAGTGCCTGGGCCCCCGGCGAATGACCGAGCAGCACCTGTTGCAGGCGCTCGCTGAGGTCGGCGTGCTGATGCAGGCGGCGATTTTCCAGCACCAGGCGACGATTCTCCAGCGCGCGGCGCAGGCCGATCAACAGCGCCTCGGGGCTGAACGGCTTTTCCAGAAAGTCGTAGGCGCCATCGCGCATGGCCTGCACGGCCATGGGCACGTCGCCGTGGCCGGTCAGCAGAATCACCGGCAGGTCCGGGTCGCGCTGGCGAACCTGAGCCAGAAAGGCCAGGCCGTCCATCCCCGGCATGCGCACGTCACTGAGGATGACCCCGGCGAAATCCACCGCCAGCGCGCTCAGGCAATCTTCGGCGCGGCTGTACAGTTGCACGTCGAAACCGGACAGGCTCAACCATTGCTCGACCGCACTGCGGATGCTGGCTTCGTCGTCGACGACGATCACACTGGGCTTCATGCGGGCTCCTGGTCAGCGGGTAGCGTGAGGGTAAAACAAGCGCCGTCAGCGAGGTTCGCGCAGGTCAGTTGGCCGCCGGCTTCGCGCACGATGCCGTAAGACACGGCCAGCCCCAGGCCGAGCCCTTCGCCCACGGCCTTGGTGGTGAAAAAGGGATCGAACACGCTGGCCAGGTGCGCCTGCGCGATACCGCCGCCGCTGTCGGCGATGCTCAAGATCACCTGTTCAGCGTCGCTGTGCAAGCGGCAGTCGAGGCGGCGCAGCGGTTTGTCAGCCATGGCGTCCAGGGCGTTGCCGACCAGGTTGATCAGCACCTGTTCGAGTCGAATGGCGTCGCCGCGTACCCAACAGGGCCGTTGCACGTCCAGGCGCACTTGCACCTGCTGCTGACGGAGCCGCGCCTCCAGCAACTGCAGGGTCTGGTCCAGCACGGGGCCCAGGTCCAGACGCTCGCGCAGGCCGGCCGGGCTCTTGCGAGCGAAGGTTTTCAGGTGGCCGGTGAGGGCCGCCATGCGCGTCAGCATCTGCTCCACGCCGAGCAAGGCCTGGCGCGCGTCGTCCAGGCGGCCGTGGTCCAGCAGCAGGCGCAGGCTGGCCAGTTGCATCCGCTGGGCGGTGAGTGGCTGGTTGATCTCGTGGGCCAGCGCGGCTGACATCTGCCCCAGTGCCGCCAGCTTGGCCGACTGCACCAGGCCCTCCTGGGCCGTGCGCAGTTGCGCGGTGCGTTCCTGGACCAGGCGTTCGAGCTCGGCTCGGCTGCGCTTGCGCAAACGGCCCAAGCGCCAGCGCTGGTTGAGTGACAGGCCGCCGAACACCAGGCTCAGCCACACACCTGCGGCAGCCAGTGCAGCGTTGCGCGGGTCTTCGACTGGGCTGGCAGGGCGGCGCAGCAGGTGCAGGGTCCAGTGATCGTCGGGCAGTGAACGTCGGTCCCACAGATAGCGCTGGCGATCGCCGTCCTGGCCCACTTCGACCAGTTCGCTGTGCGCCGCGAACGTCTGCAGGGTGTGGTAGCGCAACGCCGATCGCGGCTGGCGATCATATTGGCGAGTGGCAGCCAGGTCGGCCAGGTCGGCACTGCTCAGTGGCAGCAGTTCGCGGTAGCGCCACTGCGGTTGGCTGGCGAGAAACACGATGCCGCGCGCGTCGCTGACCAGCAGCAGGTCGGAGGACTGGCCCCAGTCGCGTTCCAGTTCGGGAAATTCCAGCTTGACCACCATCGCGCCCAGGAACTCGCCGTTGGCACCGGTCACCGCCTGCGACAGGAAGTAGCCCGGAATGCCGCTGGTCACGCCCACGGCATAGAAACGCCCGTGGCCGTGGCTGATGGTGTCTTTGAAATAAGGACGAAACGCATAATTGTGGCCGACATAGCTGGTGCCGGTGCGCCAGTTGCTCGCTGCTACGGCCAGGCCATGGCGGTCGAGCAATTCGAGGGTAGAGGAGCGCGCCGCCGCGTTGATCCGTTCGAGCTTTTCATTGAGGTGGCGCTGCAGATCGCCGGTGACCGGGTCGGCCAGTGCGCCGATCAGTTCCGGGTCCAGCGCGAGCACGGCGGGCAACGCACGGTAGCGTTCGATCAGGGTGTGCAGCGTGTTGGCATATAACCCCAACTGTTCACTACCGCGTGCGGCCTGCTCGGTCAACGCGGCGCGCGCCGAGTGCTGCCAGGCCAGTTGCCCGCACAGCACGGCGCCCGCGACGATCGCCAGGCCCATCAGCACCAGGCGCACAGGCCGCATGGTCGACATCGACGTGCTTTACAGCAGTTCGAAGTCGGCTTGCTTGACGTCTTGCGAGTCGAGCCCGATCTGCACGTGGAACGTGCCCGGCTCGGCGCCGTACTGCAGCTGGGTGTTGAAGAACTTCAGGTCATTCTCGTCCAGGGTGAACTTGACCTGGCGCTGCTCGCCGGGCTGCAGGAGGATCTTGCGAAAATGCTTGAGCTCCTTGACCGGCCTGGCCAGCGAAGCGCTGACGTCGCGCAGGTACAGTTGCACCACGGTTTCGCCGGCGACCTTGCCAGTGTTGCTGACTTCGATCGAGGCTTGCAGCGTGCCGCCCTTTTTCATCGACTGGCTGGACAGGGTGATGTCCGACAGGCTGAAGTCGGTGTAGCTCAGGCCATAGCCGAACGGGTACAGCGGCCCGGGTTCACCCTCGAAATACTGCGAGGTGTAGTTGCCCGGCTTGCCCGGCGTGTAGGGCCGGCCGATGCTCATGTGGTTGTAGTAGAGCGGGATCTGCCCGACCGAGCGGGGAAAGGTGACCGGCAGTTTGCCGGACGGGTTGTAGTCGCCGAACAGCACGTCGGCGATGGCGTTGCCGCCTTCAGTGCCGCTGAACCAGGTTTCCAGCACGGCATCGGCCTGGGCGTGTTCCTCGCCGATCGACAGGGGACGGCCGTTCATCAGCACCAGCACCAGCGGCTTGCCAGTGGCTTGCAGCGCCTTGATCAGGGCTTTCTGGGTGGCAGGCAGGTCCAGGCTGACGCGGCTGGCCGACTCGTGGGACATGCCCCGCGACTCACCGACCGCGGCGACAATCACATCCGCCTGCTGCGCGGTTTTCACCGCTTCGGCAATCAGTTCCTGGGCCGGGCGTGGGTCGATGGCGATTTCTTCACGGTCGAGAATGATGTGGTTGAGAAAGGCCAGCACGCGCGGGTCGTCGCTCACATTGGCGCCCTTGGCGTAGAGCAGCTTGCCCTGGTCTTTGAGGGCATTGTGCAGGCCTGCGCGCACGGTGACCGACTGTTGCGGAATGGACGCCGCCGACCAACTGCCCATCATGTCGATTGGCGCGTCGGCGAGGGGACCGATCAGGGCGATGGTGGACTGTTTTTTCAGCGGCAGGGTCTGGTCCTGATTCTTCAGCAGCACCAGCGTCTTGCGTGCCACTTCACGGGCTTCGGCGCGGTGCAGGCGGCTTTCGGCGTTGACGTCGGCCGGGTCCTGCTCGGCGGTACCAATGCGCCGGTAGGGATCGGCGAACAGGCCCATGTCGTATTTGGCGCCCAGCACTTCGCGCACGGCGTTGTCCAGGTCGGCCTGAGTCACTTCGCCACTCTTGAGCAGGCCCGGCAGCTCTTCGCCATAGACCTTGTCGTTCATGCTCATGTCGATGCCGGCCTTGATCGCCAGCTTCGCTGCCTCGCGGTTGTCCTTGGCCACGCCGTGCTTGATCAGTTCGTAAATCGCGCCATGGTCGCTGATGGTGATGCCCTTGAAGCCCCAGTCCTTGCGCAGCAGGTCTTGCATCAACCAGGTGTTGGACGTGGCGGGCACGCCGTTGATCGAGTTCAGCGCCACCATCACCCCGCCTGCACCGGCATCGATCGCGGCGCGGTAGGGTGGCAGGTAATCCTGATACAACTTGGTCATGCTCATGTCGACGGTGTTGTAGTCACGCCCGCCCTCGATGGCGCCATAGGCGGCGAAATGCTTGACGCTGGCGAGCATGCGGTCGGGGGCAGCCATGTTGTCGCCCTGGATGCCCTTGACCATCACTTCGGCGATCTTCGACACCAGGTAGGTGTCTTCGCCGAAGCCCTCGCTGGTACGGCCCCAACGCGGGTCGCGGGACACGTCGACCATGGGCCCGAAGGTCATGTCGAGGCTGTCGGCAGCGGCTTCGGCGCTGGCGATTCGCGCGCTCTTTTCGATGGCCGGCAAGTCGAAACTGGCGGCCAGCCCCAGGCTGATCGGGAATGACGTGCGGTGGCCGTGGATCACGTCGTAGGCGAAGAACATGGGGATTTTCAGCCGGCTGCGCAGGGCGGCGTCCTGCATCGGCCGGTTTTCCGCACGTGTCACCGAGTTGAAGGTACCGCCGATATGACCGGCGGCAATTTCCTTGCGGATCTGCTCGCGGGTCATTTCCGGGCTGATGCTGATCAGGCGCAGTTGGCCAATCTTTTCCTGTTCGGTCATGCGCGCCAACAGGTCGTTGACGAACGCGTCCTTGGTCGGTGCGGCGGGAGCGGGAGCGGCCATGGCCGGTTGAAAGGCCAGGCCGATGATAAGGCCCAGCAGACACAGGTTATTCATTGGTTTTCTTCTCTGTGCGGGTCGCGATACTGGCGTAAAAAGGCAAGCCGCTGAACGATGGGAACAAACAGCGCCGCGATGAACATCATGTGGTTGAGCACCGCTTTGGCGAACATGGCTTGGGTGAAATTGTTTTAATGACTGCGCTTCTTTTAACGTATTGCGCGATGGCAATCCAGTCATGAGCACTGCACCGGGTATCAGCCGGCGACTTTTTTTCGATGCCGATTGTTATCATGTGCCGCTGTCGCTGCCCGGCGGCTGCCTTTAGCCCATCGAGAATCGTTTAGCCATGCCGTCTACCGCCGCGTCCCCTGCCACCGACCCACGCCAGTCGTTCCTGGCGCTGCTCGATACCAGCGTGCAGCAAGGTGCCCTGATCAAGCTCGTGCTGGCCCGGCATGTCGGCACCGAGGCCGAGTTGCAGCGTCTGATCATCAAGCCGGTCACGGTCAAGGCCCAGCCCAACCTGTCCTTCGTGTACCGCTACAAGACTCGCGACATCACCAAGAACCACGCGCTGGCCGATGGCCTGAAGCTGATCGCCGAGGCACTGCCCGAACATTTCAAGAATGCCCACCTGCTGACCCTCAGCGATGAGGTGCAACTGGAGTTCAGCAAGAAGAACAAGGCCAGCCTGCACCGCACGGCGAGCGCCCCCGGCCAGGTGGCGCCATCGGCCGGACACGATCGCGAGAAGAAGCGCTATCTGGAGCTGACGCGGCCGTTTCTCACTGACCTGGGCGTCACCGATGCGCGCCAGCAACTGATCCCTTCGATGTCGCGCAAGTGGAAGCAGATCAACAAATTCATCGAGGTGTTTTCCCACGCCTTCGCCAACAGCGCCCTGGCGGACTCGGCGCAGCCGATCAAGGTCGCCGATTTCGGCTCGGGCAAGGGCTACCTGACCTTCGCCATCCACGATTACCTGCGCCATACCCTGGCACGCGAGGCGCAGGTCACGGGCGTCGAGCTGCGGGTCGACATGGTCGAGTTGTGCAATCAGGCTGCCGGTCGCCTGGAGCACGATGGCCTGGCCTTCGAGTGCGGTGATGTGCGCAGTGTAGTGCCGAGCGCCATCGACGTGATGATTGCGCTGCATGCCTGCGACATCGCCACCGACTATGCGATTCACACCGGCATCCGCTGCGGCGCGGCGATCATCATGTGCTCGCCGTGCTGCCACAAGGAAATCCGTTTGCAGATCCAGAGCCCCGGCCTGCTCAAGCCGATGCTGCAGTACGGTCTGCACCTGGGCCAGCAGGCGGAAATGGTCACCGATGCGCTGCGCGCGCTGTACCTGGAAGCCTGTGGCTATGAGACCAAGGTGTTCGAGTTCATCTCGCTGGAACACACCAACAAGAACAAGATGATCCTGGCGGTCAAGCGCAGCGAGCCTGCGGCGGCCGGGGCATTGCTGGAAAAGATCGCCGAGCTGAAAGCGTTCTACGCCATTCGCGAGCAGCGCCTGGAAACCTTGCTGCGCGCGGACGGCTATCTGGCCGGTTAGGCCTTCACTTCTTTTTGCGTGGCACGGGCACGTTCAGCGCGGGCCGGCCCAAGGGGTGGCTGGTGGCGTCGAAAAAGGCCAACTGCACGCCGGTGTGCGCGAACAGGCGCTGAAAGTGTTGCTTCTGGCTGATGATCCAGGCGTCGCTGAGCGGGAAAATCGAGAGGGCCAGGGTGTCGGGGCGTGCCTCGAGCAGGGCCTGCACCAGGTGCTGGTCCTGTTCGGCGAGGCTGTGCCCGAACACGCACAAAGGCCCCTGGTGCTGGCTCAGCGCGTGTTGGCACCAGCTCAGGTAGTCACTGTCGCGGATCGCCCGTTGCTTGTCGTCGGCATGGCCTTCATTGACCAGCAGCGGTACATCGCCTGGGGTGTTGATGGCGAAACCGTCGAGCAGCGCACCGCCCTGCGCGGCGCGGCTGCGGGTGCTGCCATCGCTGTTCTTGATCAGGTGCAGGCCGCCATGCAGGTACAACACCCGGGTGGGGCGGGCCGGCGTGGTGCGGCGCAGGTCGAAGCCCAGGTCGGGGTCCATCAATTCATCGAAGGCCTCGGGTCGATGACGCACCGCCCAGGGGCACAGCAGGTCGTAGTTGCTGGAATAGACCGTCGGGTAGTGGCTGAGCGCCGATGCCAGGGCGGCCAGGGCGTCCTCACTGAGCAGGCGCGAAGGAATATGCACGCTGCGCACCGCATGAATCAACGCCTCCTTGATGGAGTAGTAGCGGTTCAACGGTGCCGTCGAGCTGATGGCCAGGGCTGCATTGACCCGCACCGTGGCGTTGAGTGCCCCCAGGGTCTGCTCGAAGCTGGTGTTGCCCAGCGATTTGAACAGCGCCAGGTCGGTCAGGCTCAAGGGTTTGTTGCGCACGGTTCTGGCCCGCTCGAACAGTGAGTCATAGGCGAAGTTGCGCCACACGGCGCGGCTGGCGCCATTGCCCAGCAGCAGCCCGGTGAAGGCGACGGCGTGTTGCAGCGCTGGCCAGTCGTCGAGCCGGGCGTCGAGGGTAGGGTGTTCCATGGTGGTGTGCATGTGCTCAGGCTTCATTCGGGGCGCGACTCTATCACGGGATATGGCTCTGTCATCTGAGGCAGCGACTATGCTGGGTCAGTTCATCTCTAGTACTAAGGACATTTTATGTTGGCAACCTTGAGCAAAGGCCTTGGCGTGGTAGTCGCGCTGGGGCTTTCCACACTGGCGCAGGCCGCGACACCGGCATCGGCAGCGCCGGGTCAGGCATTGGCGGCGGCGGCCGGTATTCCCTGGCCGGCCGTGATTGCCCACCGCGGCGCCTCGTTCGACGCGCCGGAATCCACGGCACCGGCTTACTTGTTGGCGCGCGACCTGGGCGCCGATTACCTTGAACTTGACCTGCAACGCACCCGCGACGGTCAGTTGATCGCCTTGCACGATGACAGCCTGCTGCGCACCACCGACATCGCCAGCCGGTTCCCGGAGCGCCAGGGCAAGCCCGTCAGTGAATTCACCCTGGCCGAGTTGCGCAGCCTCGACGCCGGTACCTGGTTCAACAAGGCCTACCCCGACCGCGCTCGCGAGTCGTACGCCGGCTTGAAGATCCTGACCCTGGATGAAGTGATCACGATCGCCGAAGGCAGCCCAGGCAAGGTGCCTGGGCTGTACATCGAAACCAAGGTGCCGCAACAGTTTCCAGGCATCGAGAACGACCTCAAGCAGGCACTGGCCAAGCGCGGCTGGCTGGACGGCAAACACCGCGTGGTGCTGCAGAGTTTCGATGCCGGCAGCCTGAAACTGCTGCACGCGCAAATGCCCGACGTGCCGAAGATTCTGCTGCTGTGGATCGGCCAGGGCAGTATCGAACCGAAATCGCCGACCACCTTCGCCGAGTCGGGTGAAAAGGACAAAGCTGCGTTCTATGCGCGCCAACAACCCAAAGACAAGGCCGAATTCGTCCGCTGGCTGGACATCGCCAAGGCCAGCGGCGTGGTTGGTACCGGCCCATCGGCGGCGTTGACCCAAGGGGGTGATCAGAGGTACGCCGACCTGGTACAGCCGTGGATGAACCAGGCGAGCCATGACAAAGGCCTGCTGGTGCATGTGTACACGGTGGACGAACCGGTCGATTTCGCCAAGGTGATTGCAGCGGGCGTGGACGGCATCTTCACCAACCGCACGGCCAGCTTGTTGCAGTTCCAGAAGCGCCCGGCGGCGCCGATTGGCGAGATATTGCAGCGGCACGGTTACTGACGCCCACGGCCTTCAGGCCATTTCGGTCTTCTTGATCCCGGCGATCGCAGCGTTGATGGTTTCAGCATTGCGGTCGAGGGTTTCCAGGGCGCTGCGCACATTGCCGGCCGTGGCTTCGTCTTCGCCACGCACTTCGACCCACAGAGCGAGCTCTTCCACTGCGGCGGCCAGGGCCAACTGGTTTTCGTAGAGTTTATCGAGAAGGTGAGAGAAGGAATGATGATCCTGCATCGAATGCTCCTTGATAAGGTCGGGCCGCTGACGGCGCCGTCCTGATAGACACAAGGCCATGCCTGGGTTCAGGCATGGCTCAAGCATTCAGGATAGATCATCGATGGAACGCGGGACCTGTTACTGGCTGCCACCGCTGCCACTGCCCGCACCGCCGCCACCGCCATCCTTGGTGCCGCCGCGCATATCGGCTGCGTTGTCTTTGGGGCCAAGCTGAGTGCTCTGTTCGGGTGACGTCGTGGCAGCGCCATCGGTGCTGGCGCCGCTGGCGTCGTGCCCATTGCCACCTTGGGTAGTGCTGGGGTCGGTGCCATGGGTGGTGTGGCCGCTGCCTGGGACAACGGGCGCACCGCCATGGGTCGAAGTGCCGTCACTGGCAGCAAAAGCGCCTGCCGACAACAGGCTGGACAAGGTGACCACGGCAAGAGTCGTTCGGATTCGCATGATGCTCTCCATAATGTCAGGGGGTACCTGATATTGGTGAGCCGCTGGCGGCCAGAGTGCCCCCGATGCGACGAATGGCGCACCGTGCTGCCTACCGATCGCCTCAGGTGCCCTGATCGTTGCGTTCTTCCAGGCAATCGTCGCCGCCCATTTCGAACTCGCGACAGATCAGCGGGCGGTTGCGGTAGATGCTGCAGCTCATGGTGCTGCGGTCCAGCGCGGCGCACCAGCCGTCATCGGCGCGGGCCATGGTCATGGCGCCCCAGTCATCTTCCTCGATGAAGCGTTCGGGCACGCCCGTGTCGGTGATCAGCATGACTTCCAGGCGGCAGCAGCGTGCGGCGCAGGTGTCACACGTGACTTGGGGCGGCGTGGAGGGCAGGGTAAGCAGGGGAATCACATCGTTACCCGAAGGCTGGGAGCTAGCGCCACAGGGTAACGATTGTGCTCGCAATAAACAAAGCAGCGGTCGTGGTACCCGACCGACTGCGTTCAGCCTTTGCGGCTTTCCTTGTGGATCAGGTACATGACATAGCCGAAGGACCCCAGGGTCCCGCCGATAATGGTGATCATGATTAAACCGTCGATGGCACACCTCTGCACGTCAGCGTGGATAGTCCGCGAGTGGCCCCTGAGCGGCGGGGGTGGCCGCGGTATGTGCGTGCACTATGCGCCATCGAACCCATGAGTTACAGATTCAGATCTTTAGTAAAAAAACGGATCAGTTACACCCTGAGAGGTTTAGAAGGTGCCCCTCAGCGTCACAGCGAAGTTACGCGGGTCGCCGTAGTAATAGCTGGTGAACGAGGTGCCGATTTTCTTGTAATAGTATTTGTCGAAAATATTGTTGGCGTTGAACTGGATCGAGTACTGCTTGTTGAAGCGGTAGTCGACCATGGCGTTGTAGACCGCGTAGCCGCCCTGGCGTGCTTCCTTGCCCGACCCCACCGCGTAGGTGTCGCTCTGGGCCTGCACACCGCCGCCCACTTTCCAGGCGGACAGTTCGCCCGGCAGCCGATAGCTGGTGAACAGCTTCAACAGGTGTTCGGGGTCGGTGGTGCGCAGCACATTGCCAGTGTTGCTCAGCGTATCTTTCAGGTACTCGGTGGTGGTGTAGGTGTAGCCGCCTGCCATTTGCCAGCCGGGCAGCACCTCGCCGGAAATCTCCAGTTCGAAGCCTTCGCTGCGACTCTTGCCGCCGGCCACCTTGCAGAAGCCGTTGGGGTAAAGCGGCGCGCAGGTGAGTGGCCCGCTGGTGTCGTCCAGCGCCTTGCCCACCTGATCGATGCGGAACACCGACAGCGCGGTGTTCAGCTTGCCTTCGTAGAACTCACCCTTGATCCCGACTTCGTAGGCTTCGCCGGTGATGGGGTCCAGCAGCGAGCCGGAGGCGCTGGTGGCGTTCTGTGGCGCGAAAATTTCGGTGTAGCTGCCATACAGGCTGAAGTGCTCGTCCAGGTCATAGATCAGCGCTGCGTACGGCGTGATTTCGTTGTCGACGCTGTAATTGTTGCGGGGCGTGCGCGGCTGTTCATAGTCCCACCAGCTCATGCGAGCGCCGAGGATCGCCGTCAGCGGCTCGGCCAATGACAGGCGCCAGGTGGCATAGGCCCCTTCCTGGGTAGTGCGGGTCAACACCGGACGGGTGGTGATGCTGATATTCGGCTCGGCCAGGCTCGAGTTCGGGTCCCAGTCACGGATGTCGACGTTGCGTGCCAGGTTGGTGCGGCGATTGGTGGCCGAGGCGTATGAGTCATTGCGCACGCGCTCCATGCCCACCACCATCTGGTGCTCGCGGCCGAACAGGCTGAAGGGGCCGTCGGCGATCGCACTGTAGTTGGTCTGCACGCTTTCGCCGCCATCGCCTTCGGTCACTTCCACGTTCATCAGGTAGGGGTTGGTGGTGCTGGCCGGAGAGATGTAGGTCTGTTTGAACCCGTGGTCGTCCAGGCGGAACTGGGTGTGGTTGACCGACAACCTGGCTTTCCAGCCGTTGTCGAAAAAATGCTCGATGTCGGCGAAGCTCTGCAGGTTGCTGCGGTTCCAGCGGTTCCAGGAGGCCCCCAGGTAAGTGTCGCGCGGTAAGTCCAGCGGCGAGCCGTCGAGGTCGCCGGGCAAGCCGCCCCAGGCGCCCGAGGCACGCAGGTCGGTGTATTCCAGGCCGCCAGTGAGCACGGTATTGTCCGTGAGGTCGGCCGCCAGCGAGGCGTAGAGCACGTTTTTGCGCTCCATCCGCGACTTCTGGAAAAAGTCCTTGTCATCGTGCACGGCCACTACCCGGCCACGCACGGCGCCGCCTTCGACCAGCGGGCCGGAAATGTCGGCCACGTAGCGCTGCGCATCGTAGGAACCCACCGTGGCACTGCCCGTGGCCTGGAAGTCGCGCGTGGGACGCTTGCGCACCAGGTTCACGGTGCCGGACGGATTGCCCGAGCCCCGCAGCATGCCGGTGGCACCGCGCAGCACTTCCACATGGTCGACGATGGCGCTGTCGCTCTGGATGAACGAGCCGTTGCCACTGCCTTGTACGATGGTCGCGCCGTCGTATTGAATGGCGTCGATCGAGAAGCCGCGGGCGTAATAGTTGACCCGTTCGCTGTCGGTGTAGTCCACGACAATGCCGGGCGTCTGTTCCAGAATGCTGGTCAGGTTGGTGACGTTCTGGTCTTCCAGGCGCTGTTGCGTCATCACGGTGACCGACTGCGGCGTGCGTCGCAGCGATTGTGCGGTTTTGCCGATGCTGATCGAGCCTGTGGTGTAGGAGTCGGTACCCTCGGTGACGGCCCCCAGCTCGACGGTGCTGATGCTGGTGACGCCCAGTTGCAGCGCGCTGGAATCCTCCGCAACCTGGCTGATCAGGAACGCGTCGCTGCTCAGTGGCTGCGCCTGCAGGCCGCTGCCGCGCAGCAGCAGTGCCAGGCCCTGGCCACTGTCGTGCTCGCCTTGCAGGCCCGGGCTGCGTTTGCCCTGCAATTGCGCCGCGTGTAGGACAGGCTGACACCGCTTTGCCGGGCGAACTGATCCAGTGCGTCACCGAGCGGCCCTGCGGCGATCGTCCAGCTGCGCGGCTGACGCGTTTCGGCAGCGTCTGCGGCGAACGACAGCGCGGGCGCTGCCGCCCAGGTCAGGGTCAGGCCGAGCAAGGCGCTGCGAACGGAGCGTTGCAGGGGGTCAGAAGGCAGAAAACGGGCGGGAATCATTCAGGGCTCCAGGGAAGTCAAGCGCCAGCCTGAGCAGGCTTTCCCTTCAAGCCGAACTGGATGAGAAACCCCCTCATTTATTTGCATGTTTTTTTTCACGAGGACGCTTTGCGCCGTCAGGCATGTGCCAGGGTCGCCCAAAAGCGTGTGCGGTAGCGCACCTGCACCGGCAGGGTACGGGCCAGCAAACTGAGCACCTGGTCGGTGTTGGCCAGTTGAAAACTGCCAGAGACGCGCAGTGCCGCCACGTCCTCGCTGCACCGCAGAATCCCGCGCCGATAGCGCGACAACTCGGCCACCACATCGTCGAGACGGGCGTGGCGCGCGCTCAGCACACCGTCACGCCATGCCCACGGGTCGATGCCGTTATCGGCCAGCGGTAGCCGGCCGCGAGGGGTGAACGCCAGGCGTTGGCCCGCCTCGATGATCTGCACCGGTGATGCATCAGCGTGCAGGCCGAGTGCGACGGTGCCGCGCAGCACCGACAGCGCGGTGGTGTTGTCGCGTTGGTGCAGCAGCAGGTGCGCGCCCTGGGTCTGCAGCCGGCCGTCGCGGGTTTCGATCGTCAGCGCGACGGGGGAGGGTGAGCGGTTGTCCAGATCAACGATCATTTCCCCACGACGCAGGCGCACGCCGGGCTCGCGGCCGCTCAGGAGATCGACTGCACTGTCGCCGTTGAGCAGCACCCGGCTGCCCAGCGGCCCCTGGAAAGCCAGGCGCTCGCCGAGCCCGCTGCTTCGATCGGCCATCAGGCGCGCCCCGGCGCCTTGTTCGGCGGCGACCCAGGCCGCGCTCGCGCCCACGCCCAGCACGCCAAGCAGCTTGAGGCTGTCACGCCGGCTCAGGCCGCGGTGGCGGCTGGCGCCCAACGTGTCCTGGCTGAGCCGCGGGGGCAGCCGATTGAATTCACTGCTCATGCCTTCCACCCGCTGCCAGGCCAGGGCGTGGTCCGGGTGGGTCGTCAGCCAGCGCCGAAACGCGGTGTGAGTCGCAGCATCCGGCGTCGAGAAGTTGACCTTGACCAGCCACTGGATGGCTTGCTCCACCACGTGGGGGTCCAGGGCACCCTTACTCATCGGCATAGCGCAGCCGGTAGCAGGCGCCGAGTGCCTTGGCCAGGTCACGCTCCACGGTGGCGACCGACACCTGCTGGCAACGGGCGATTTGCGCGCAGGTCAGCCCGTCCAGCTGCGCCCACAGGAACGCCTGGCGGGCACGCGCCGGCAGGTGGTCCAGCGCCGCGTCCAGGCGCTCCAGGGTGTCGAGAATGATCAGGCGTTCTTCATCGCTGGGCACCTCCTGTTCAGGCACGTGCGCCAGGCTTTCCAGGTAGGCCTGCTCCAGCGCCTGGCGCCGGTAGTGATCGATCAACAGGCCACGGGCGATGCTGGAAAGGTAGGCGCGCGGCTCCTGGACAAGCGCGGCGGTGCGGTTGCGCAGCAGGCGCACGAAGGTGTCCTGGGCCAGGTCCGCCGCGCGCTCGCGGCAGGCCAGGCGATGACTCAACCAACGGCGCAGCCAGGGATGATGATCACGGTACAGCAGCGTCAGCAACGCGTCGTCGGTGGAGGTCGGGCTGGGCATGATGAGAAAGCTGAATTTTTGGTAATGATTCTCATCATCATGGATTTTCAGCCGTTATGCAATGGTCATCGTGCTGCGCCCTGTAGCAGGTGGCCCACCTTGTCCGCCAGGTCCTGCATGACGTAGGGCTTGGTCAGCATCTGCATGTTGGCGCCGAGAAAGTCTTCGCGGCTGGCCGCGCCCTCGGCATACCCGGTGACGAACAGCACCGGCAACGACGGCCGCAACTGCTGCACCACTTCAGCCAACTGCCGCCCGTTCATGCCCGGCAGGCCGACGTCGGTGACCAGCAAGTCGAGGTGCGGCAGGGTTTCAAGGATCTTCAGCGCTTGCTGGCCATCGCAGGCCACCGTGACCTGATAGCCGAGCTCCACCAGCACATCACGGTTCAACATGCGCACCGCGTCATCGTCTTCCACCAGCAGGATCTGTTGCAGCGCGCCGGGCGCAATGGCGCCCTGCGCGGCATTGTCCTGCGCCTGATGCGGCTGCGCGACCGGCAGGTAGATGGAAACCACCGTGCCCTGGCCCGCGACGCTCTCGATCGCCAGGCGGCCGTGGCTCTGCCGGGCAAAGCCGTACACCATGGAAAGGCCCAGGCCAGTGCCCTGGCCTTGGGGTTTGGTGGTGAAAAAGGGTTCGAACACCTTGTCGATGAGATTGGGCGGGATGCCGGTTCCGGTGTCGCGCACCTCCACCCGCACGTATTCGCCGGGCTGCAAGGCTTCCAGTTCGGCGCGCAGCTCGCAGACCTTTATCGCCTGCGTCGACACCGTGATCACGCCGCCGTCGGGCATGGCGTCACGGGCATTGATCACCAGGTTGAGAATGGCGTTCTCGAGCTGATTGGCGTCGGCCAGCACCCAGGGCGCGCCGGCGCACAGGTCCAGGGTGAGGTTGATCTGCTCGGTCACGGTCCGATCCAGCAGGTCGTACAGCGTGGTGATGAGTTCATTGACCGGCAACGGCTTTGAGTCCAGCGACTGGCGTCGGGAAAACGCCAGCAGGCGCTGCGTCAGCGAGGCGGCACGCAGGGCCGACGACTGCGCCGCATCCATGTAGCGCGGGATGCCGTCGAGCTGGCCTTTGTCCAGGCGCCGACGGATCAGGTCCAGGGCACTGAGCACGCCGGTGAGCATGTTGTTGAAGTCGTGGGCGATACCACCGGTCAACTGGCCCACGGCTTCCATCTTCAGCGAATGACGCAGTTGCTCCTGGGCGCGCTCGCGCTCAGCACTTTCGCTTTCCAGTTGCGACAGCGCCGCGGCCAGGGCCTGGGTCCGGGCCTGCACCTGCGCTTCCAGGGTTTCGTTGAATTGGCGCAGGGCCAGCTCAGCCTGCTTTTCTTCGTTGATGTCGAGAATGACCGCCGCCGCGCCCATGATCTGCTGGTGCGCGTCGTACAGCGGCAGGGCGCTGACCCGCATCCAGGATTCGCCGTTGTCGGGCGAGCTGTGGCAGAAATCAATGCCGCCGACGGTTTCCCCGCGCAGCGCTCGCGCGCCAGGGAAGCGCTGCGGCGCAAGCTGATGGCCGTTGCTGTCCACAGCCACCCACCTGTGCGCCTGCTCCCCTGCTCTGGAAGGGATTGTCCCGCCCGGCACATAACGTTCATACAATGGGTTGCTGACCACCGTCCGCCCTTGCAGGTCCATGAAACAGACGCCCACCGGAATGTTTTCCAGCAGGGTGTGCAGGCGGCTGCGTTCGTCGGCCAGCTCGGCGAGGCGATCGCGCATGTCGAACTGGCGCGCCCGTGAGCGCAGCGAGGAGGCCACTGCGCTGGCCAGCGAACCCGCAGAGAGCGGGCGTTCCAGAACGACGATGTTGGAAGCGCTGGCGGGCAGGCGGCGCCGCGCCAGGCTGTTGTCCTTGCCCGCCCGATTACGATTGGACGCCAGCAAGATGATCGGAATGTCCGACCACGAAGGCTGCCGGTCCAGGGCCTGGCCCAACTGCTGGACGCTGCCCAGCAAGGCTTCTTCGGTGAGCACGATGGCACCGGCCTCGTCGCCGACGTTGGCTGCCAGCAGGTTCAGGTCAGCGAACACCTGCACCGGGAAATCGCTGCTCAAGGCCTTTTGCAGGGTTTGCGCGTCCGCGTAGTAGGGTGCGCAAACCAATAACGCCCGGCGTGAAACGCAAGGTTCAGTCGTCACTCGTTCGTTCTTCCATGAGAGGGCTGTGTTCACCGTGGTACTCGGGCGTGCCGGTCAGTACACCGCTGAATTGCGACAGCGGCTCGCCCACCCGTACCCCTTGGGCGTCGATGCGCAGTTCCCGGATAGCGTCCTCATGGCCGCCGCTGCGATTCTTCAATACCGAGATGGCTTTGCGCAAGCGGCCCTGGGCTTCGAAGAAGCGGATCAGGATGACCGCGTCGGCGACATAGGAGATATTCAGGTTGGTGGACATCGAGCCCACCAGGCCATGCTGCGGGTTGATCAGGAAGGTCACCACCCCGAGCTGGCTCAGGTAGGACAGCATTTCGTGCATCTGCAGGATCAGCTGTTTCTCTTGTGGCATGGCCGCCATGTAACCGTTGAGGCTGTCGACCACGATCATTCGGGTGTTTTGGTTTTCCACCTGGTCGCGCACCCGCCAGGCGAACTCGCCCGGGGAAATTTCCGCGGGGTCGATCTGCTCGATGTGCAGGTGGCCGCTGTCCACGTAGCGCTTGAGCTCCAGCCCCAGGATGGAGGCGCGGGTCAGCAGGGTGCCGATGCGTTCGTCGAACTCGTAGATGGCGCAATGCTCGCCGCGCGAGCAGGCCGCCGCCAGGTAGGCCAGTGCCACGGTGGTCTTGCCCGAGCCTGCAGGGCCGGTGATCAGCGTACTGGTGCCGCGCAGCGGGCCGCCGGCCAGCAGGTCATCGAGCGCCGGAATGTTGCTGGCCACCGCCTCGCCGCAGAACTCGGCGTGATGGTGGGCAGCGATCATGCGCGGGTAGATCTGCAGGCCGCCGCGGGCAATGGTGAAGTCGTGATAGCCGGCAATGAAGTTCACCCCGCGCAGTTTCTGCACCTGCATGCGCCGCCTGGCCGCGCCGAAATCCAGCGTCAGGCGCTCCAGTGTGATTACGCCGTGACACAGGCTGTGCAGGTGGTTGTCGCGCTCGCCGCTGGCCGTGGTCAGGTCGTCGACCAGCAGCACCGTGGTGTCGCGCCCGGCAAAGAACTGCTTCAGTGCCAGTACCTGGCGACGGTAACGGAGCGGATCCTGGGCCAGCAGGCGCATTTCGGACAGGCTGTCGAACACCACGCGCTTGGGCTTGGTGGCTTCGACCTGCTCCTGAATCAGCTTGATGGTGTCGCCCAGCTCAGCTTCCCACGGGTGCAGAATCGACTGCTCGGCGGTGTCGCCGAAAGCCTGTTCCGTGGCCGACAGCTCGAACAGGTGAATCCCGCTCAAGTCCCAGCCATGGGACTGCGCCACGCCTTCCAGCTCCTCGCTGGTTTCCGACAAGGTGATGTAGAGCACCGATTCGCCCGAGGCCACACCCTCCAGCAGGAACTGCAACCCCAACGTGGTCTTGCCCGCCCCCGGGGTACCTTCGAGCAGGTACAGCCGATTGCCGGGCAGCCCGCCTTTGAGAATAAGGTCCAGGCCCCGATTGCCGGTTTCCACAGGGGGGCGTTGCGCGTACAGCATTCGGCGAAATCCTTGGCGGTACTACACGCCTTGAGATGAAAAAGCAGAGCCGCATTATGCGGCACCTGCGTTGTAACCACTAATGTCGTGCAAGCGGATCTCGGAAGTATAGGGGTGGCTGCGGATGAAGCAGGGCGTGGGTGGGGATGTATTATCTGATGGGAGGGAGTGGTAAGGGTTCAGTGATGCGCAGGCCTGCTAACCGGAGGGTGATCAGCCGATGCTGGACACCGGCCACCGTAGGAATAAAAGGCTCACATCCGCAAGAAAAAGACATGGTAAATGTAAACCATAAGGCTCTTTTTGGTTGACTTGAGCCACATAGATTACATACTGGCTTTTTAGCCAAGGGCCACCTCATGAAGACGACACTGTTAACGCAGATACGCCAACGTCGTCTCGCGCTGGGCCACAAGATCCAGGAGATGCCGCTGCGCGCGGGCGTGACACGCCAGCAATACGGCAAAATCGAGGCGGGCGGCAACCCGCGCCTCAGTACCCTGGATCAGATCGCCGAGGGGCTGGACGCGGTGCTGGTGTTCGTTCCCAAGTCAAAACTGAAACTGGTCGAGCAGGTCCTCGCCGGCGAAATTGTTGGCGACCAAGTATCTTCACGGGATGAAGCGGCTGAGGACGAAGAATTTCCCGTGGTGGAAAGCCCTTGGGACGACATTTGATGGGTATTGAAACGGTGGCGGCGTTACGCCCTCACGAGGCCAGTACCGACCAGGCAATTGTCTACGCATGCACGTACTTCAGTACATACATGCACAACTCCCTGAAGGTGTCGCGTGGCACCTTGGTGTCTATCTTCTGCGCTTGGGACAGCGTTTCGCAGCAGGCGTTGACCATGGCGCGGCGCGTGTGCGCTTCGATCATGCCGGCGTGTACCACTTCGCTGTATTGCGGGTAGGAGCAGGGGGCATTGCGCGTCGGCGTTCGGTCGATATGAACGCTCCTATTGAACGCCCCAGTGACGAACCCTTCACCCCGATAGTCAGGCTGCGGCGTCAGTTCCAACGGGGTGACGCACTTGCTGTGGCACAGCACGGCGCGGTTTCTGTCGTTATCGAAGCCGCGACGGTACAGGGTGATTTCGGAGCCGGATGTTTTCGTGCAGGCTTCCTCGAACGCATCGAGGATGGCCTTGGCATTGGCTTGCGAAGCTTCGATGCGTGACAGCGGCACGAAGCGCTCCAACTGGTTGTTGGCCACGCTTTTCACTGCCCGATGCAGCGTGGACCAGTGGCCGAACTCTTTCTGGCAGGCGATGAGGTGAACCTCGAACACATAGCCAGCCGCCACGGCCGCCGGCGGAAAGTCGGCGAACTGGGGATCGTCCAGTGCCGTTTCCATGATGATGTTGTAACGCCCTGCAAACGCATGCTCGAACACCCGACCGCCCAGGGCCCAGATGAACGCCTCCGTGTGTTCATAGGCATGCAGCGGACCGTGCTCGAGCATTTCCGCGTACTGCGGGTGCAACTCGCGGAACGCCGGCAGGTACAGGGGAATGTAACTGGCGTAGCGCCCGCTGGGCAGCAACTCATGATCCAGAAGGTGGGTCTTGCCGGAGCCCTGCGCGCCGGCGACGATCAGCATCCTGGGCTCGGGATGGCCCGTGCTGCCCATATGGCGAATCTTGCTGAACAGCGTGTCGTCCAGGTGGTTGAACGCAGTCTGGAGATCGTCTTCAGTGAAGGTATACGGCGGCATGAGCGTGCTCCTTGCTTAGCCCGGAGGTCGGGGGTTTGGCAAGGTAGCGGCAGGGAGGTGGGAGAGGGGGGTAGATAGTTAGGTGCCAGTCTTAATATTGTGTTTGCACCGTTGCTCCGCTACCCTCTGGGAGCCGCTGCAAATTCAGCGGCCAGGTTTGGTCACCTGAAGAATTTCCGGGCGCTTAAGCGCCATAGCTTTTTTAGCCGGCGTTTTTTTACGTCTGCTGAACCATGTTATGGCGGCTGTGCGCAGGGCACCTCGTGTGCGCTGGGTTCCTGGAATCCCGGTTGACCAACCTGCGTCACAGCTGCCACCCATTCGTTTGGTCACGAACGTGGCAGCTTCATATTCCAGGAGCTGCACGATGGTCAAGCCGACACCCGATCCCCCCATGATTGCTCGATATTCTGGTTCTTCAGACGAACAATAATAAGGAGTTTAATCATGAGTGATGCTATCAAAACCCGAGTAATATCCGTCGGCAGCGGTGTCTCCGACACGCATTCCCTATTTAGTGTGGTCCCGAACGTAGAGTTGCAGGACGCTTTGGCTGAGTTGTCTCATTTGCTGGATTGCGCTCACGCCACGGCGCTCGAACTATGCGATGGCGCCCTGCCTGATAGGCGTTTGCTGGGGGCAACGCTGCATTGTCTTGAGGGAGCAAGGGCGCTGGCAGATGCGCTAACGGGTAATACGTAACCCCTCTTGAGAATCACTTCCAGCCCCATTCACGCCGGATCTGTCAGCGCCTCGTCCGGCTCAAGTGGTTCGTCGTCCTGCTGGGGTTCGTGGCCATACTCGTCGTAATCGGCGGGGGTGACCGCAGGTTTATTTTCTGGCGGGGTGTCGGGCGCTTCTGTAGGCAATGTCATGGTTCAGGTCCTCGGGCGGGGTAAGGTTCGACAACGGGTCAGGTCTGGCTGGTTTTATTGCGCCGGCAACGCTCTGAACAGTAGCGCACTTGCGGCCAGCTTCGGGCCCACTTCTTGCGCAAGGTGAACGGAAGGCCGCAGGTGGCGCAGGTCTTGACCGGCAGCTCGCTTTTTTTCAACCGGGTTCACCCTGCTGCAATCGATTGATCGAAACGTCGGGTCCTGCCGTGGCACCTCCGAGCAGGGTAGCCGCCACGGCCTGCAACTTGGCCTTTTCCTCTTCCATCTTCAGCGCGGTGCCTGCTCGTTTGACCAGCAGCGTCGCGTGTTCGATGCAACTGTCGCGAAACATCTCGGGATTGATCTCGGCGAGGCTGATGAGCGCCTTCGTCATGCGGATGTCCACCTCCAGCAACCCTGCACCGTCGCGGGCCACGAGCGTGAAGAAATCATCGAACAGGTCAGCGGTGCTCAACCCGCGCACATGCACGTGTCGGCACTGCTCATCCGGCGCGTTGTGTTCGTCGTCGCGTACGCCCCAGGCGGTCAGGCAGCGCAAGCCGCGGCCAATGACATCGATCACCGTGCCCGAATCATTGGTCGCCGGTGACAGTGCCCGGGAGGCGATCTCACCCAGTACGGACAGGCAGAACCGAGGGTCTTGTTCGAACGTCCGGCGGGCACCGATGGTCAGCGTTTGCCGCAAGCGGCTGTCCAGGGTCTGCGCGGCGTCGGGCGCAAGCGGACTGCGGGCGACGATACGCGCCAGCGGCGCGCCCAGGTGCACGAAGCTGCCGGGCAACACTTCCAGGTAAATCGTCAACTGCAGGTCGTGGGCCAGCGCACCCAGCGCCTTGATGTCGACGAATTGGACGTAGCCGGTGTCCACGCTGGCGACCACCGTCGCCGAGGCAGGCAGCGTGAGGTCGTCTGGATAGCGACTGCCGCCCAGATAAGGCCAGCGCGCCCTGCGCTGCAGCGCTTCGATCGCCGCCGTTTCCACGCGCTCGATGGTTTCACCCATGCGGCCCAGCTTGGACAAATGATCGATCCAGCGCAGCAGGGTGTACACGATCAGCATCACCATGACCAGGGTGACGGCGAACAGCACCACCCGCCCTTGTGCCCCATACAGGCCGGTGCTGAGCGCGATGATGCCGACCAGGCTGAACAGGAACGAGCCGATGAACGTGGCCAGCGCGTTCTGCGTGGTGCTGTCTTCCATCACCAACTGGGTCGCACGCGGCGTCACGCTGGTGCTCGCCGCGCCGTAGGCACTGACCATGATGCTCAGCGAGAACGTGGTCACCGCGAGCATGCTGGAAGCAATGATGCCCAGGATCTTGTCGACCGAGTCCGCACCGATCCGCGTGGGCAGGGAAGGCGGCACGACATCCTTGAACAACACCGCCAGCAACGCCGTCGCCACCCCCACCAGGGAAAACAGGGTTGCGCGGAACCACAACCGTTTGGTCATCTGGCCTACGGCCCAGCGCCATCGAGCGATCATCTTCAATACCTGTAGGAAGGGGCGTACCGCCGATGGAGTGGCGCCAGGGCAGTAAGGTTCAGTCAACGTCACCCGTCGTCTCGGCAGCGACTGGCAGAAAAACTGCACAAACCCGGCATCGAGCCCTCGAAGTCAGGTGTAACGCACGGCGTATCCGCGTTGATGCGTGAGTGAGTCCAGGCTGGTTGAACAGCTTGATGAAATACTCAGCACTGAACATTGAGGTCAAGGTTTTATGGATTTTGGATTTATCGCCTACATCACGGAGGCAGAAGTACTCGGCATCACAGTGGCTAATTGGTTCTTGTCGTTGGCAGCCGTTATTCTGACATTCGTCGTCGTGCGCACGGCCATTGGATTCGTTTTGCGAAACTTGCGACGGCGCGTCGACAAGACCGGCTCCCACGTCAGTCGCATCGCTGTTGAAGTCATCTCCAGCACCAGCAATACGCTGTTGTTGCTGGGCTCCTTTCTGGTAGGCATTGGTGCCCTCGATCTGCCGGAAAGATGGTCGAGCCGGGTCAGCAGCCTCTGGTTTGTGGTGGTGGCGCTGCAGGTCGGGTTATGGCTGAACCGGGCAATTGCGTTGGCCCTGGCCCGCTATTTCAAAAAGCACAGCCAGACCGAAGCTTATTCGAGTAGCGCGTTGGCGACACTGTCCTTGGTGGGGGCCAAAGTGCTGCTGTGGGCCGTGATTGTTCTGGCCATGCTTTCAAACCTTGGGGTCAACATCACCGCCTTCGTGGCCAGCCTCGGTGTAGGCGGTATCGCTATTGCGTTGGCCGTGCAGAACATTCTGGGCGATGTATTTGCCTCACTGTCCATTGCCGTGGACAAACCCTTCGAAGTGGGCGACTTCATTGTCGTCGGCTCACTGGCGGGTACCGTTGAGCATGTGGGCCTGAAAACCACCCGCATTCGCAGTTTGGGCGGTGAGCAGATTGTCATGGCCAATGCCGAAATGATCGGCAGCACCATCCAGAACTACAAGCGCCTGCAAGAAAGACGAATCGTATTCAACTTTCGCCTGAGCTACAGCTGCACACCGGCGCAGATCAAAAAAGTCTCCGCCACCGTCGAGTCCATTATCCGCCAGCAGAAACTGGCGCGGTTCGATCGTTCGCATTTCCTGGGGTTTGGCGAAAGCGCCCTGAACTTCGAAACGGTCTACATCGTGCTCGACCCCAGCTACAACGTTTACATGGACGTGCAGCAGGCGATCAACATCAGCATGATGGAAGCCTTCGCCGACATGGGCGTCGAGTTCGCCTTTCCTGCCAGAACGGTGTACGTGGCTTCGCTGCCTACAGCGTTGGAAAATCCTGCAGACAAGGGTGAGGACGAAGCTGGGCAACGGGGGGCTCGGACGGCGCATTGATATGAGGGCGGGCTGGCCGTTGGGGCTGCGGCCATGTCTGAGCGAAACGTAAAGGGAGATGACAGAGGTGGCGGGTAGCGACCCTCATCACCCTTTATTCGGTTCATCGGTTCATCGGTTCGACTGTTTGTGCCGGACATACATGACAGTGGCGCCACCCGATGTTCCCTTAGCTTGAAGCTCAAACGCCTGAGGATATCCTTTGATAAGGTCGCTGAGAGTTTGGCATCACTGCAACAGTATTCGGATGGGGAGCAGGGCTGTTCTTCATCAGTTACTTTCTCTGTGAAGTGCCCAGCAATATGGCCCTTCATCGGGTAGGAGCACGTCGCTGGATTGCCAGAATAATGATTACCTGGGGGATCGTTTCAACCTGCTTTGCCTTTGTTCAGGGGCCGATATCCTTCATGGTCTTGCGATTCTTGCTGGGTGTCGCCGAGGCGGGCTTTTTCCCCGGTATGGTGCTCTACATGGCTGCCAGCTGCTTGCTGGGTGCGATAGGCCTGTTGATAGCTGCAGCGGTGCCCACACTGTCCGGAGCCATGGTGGGCATTTCAATCAGCACCTTGGGTGTGATTGCAGCGCGACCGATATTCTGGACTTTACCGGGCAGCTTTCTCACCGGCTCAGCGGCGGCGGCGGGTATAGCGTTCATCAACGCGTTTGGCAATCTCGGCGGATTCATAGGGCCTTACGTCATTGGTCTTATCAAAGACCAAACGGGCTCCTTTACCCTGGGTATCGTGGCCACCTCCTTGCCATTGGCGTTAAGCGTCGTTGCAGCATTGGTTCTGGCCAGACGCCTGGCGCCACTCAGAGCTGCCGCTGTCACCCATACTTCTGAATCCGTACAGTAGCCTATCTGAGGGCTGCCTCAATTATTGATGGAGTTATCGATGTTCAAGTCTCCTATGTTTCCCGCCTCCCGGGATGGCTTCAGCCCTCGGATGCATGCTGGCGTGATGGAGTTGCCAGTGCATTACATGAGAGGGGGTACGTCGACAGGCGTGGTGATTTGGGAGCCCTTGCTACCCCGTGAGGAGAGGTTGCGAGCAGAGTTGCTGCGCCATCTCATGGGAGTACCTCTTGCGGGAAGTCAGCAGGGTAATCGGCAGATAACCGGGCTTGGCCGGGGCCCTGCCACCAGCAACAAAGTGTTTTTGGCACGGATGGAATACACGCCTTCGGGGCGTCAGATCGTCAGTACGCTTGCCCAACTGGCCAGTGATCATAGCGACATAGACTGGAGCGTGAACTGCGGCAACATGTCTTCCGCGTTGCCGCTCTGGGCTATCGACACGGGCTTGATCGACATGCCTGCGACTGGGAGCTATGACATCGAAATCAAGAACACCAACACCGGCGTTCTCACCGTCGCACGGATGTCCCGTGATTCCCAGGGAGCGTTTGTAAATGCCGAAATTCCAGGGGTGGCCGGCGCATTTCCACGCGTCGATCTTTTCTTGCAGTCACCGGTCGGCAACAAGACCGGCGCTCTTTTACCTACAGGCAACGTCCTGGACACAGTCGCCGGGCACAATGTTTCGTGTGTGGACGTGGCTGTGCCCATGGTAATTGCCGATGCCGCCAGTTTTGGCAAAACAGGCCACGAAGCCATTTCAGAACTGGAAGCCGATGCTGTGTTCATGGCGAAACTGAGGCAAGTCTGGATTGAAGCGGGTTTGAAGATGCAGCTTCGGCGTCGCGACGGCGAACTCATGAGCCTGGCTGATCTGGAACGAAGTGAAACCATTCCCAAAGTGTGCATCGTCGGCGCGCCGCGTCACGGCGGGCACATTGCAGTCCGGTATTTCACGCCCCAGACGGGGCATGCTTCGATGGCCGTCTCTGGCGGCTGCTGTCTCGCCGCCGCATGCTTGCTTGCGGGAAGCACCGCCCATGCGGTGGCCGTGGGTCTGAAAGGTATCTCGGCGACGTATTCCGATGTAGAGGTGAGTATCGAGAATCCGGCTGGCAAGTTGGATACCACGGTCAGTGTCAAGGCTGATGCCGATAGCATAGACATTCGCGCCGCTGCTTACCGACGCAATGCCCAAATCTTGATGCGCGGCCATGTCCCCCTCTATCGAGCGTCAGCGCAATTGACCGAAGCGATGGAGGCAGCGGCGAAATGGGTGATCGATTGAGCGTCATCTTCGAGTGTTTTAACTGATGACTGCGTGCTTAGTTGACGGGGCACGCTTCAATTTTCGGTTTTGATCCCGGCCAGGTTGCTTGTGCAACACGCATGAAATTATTGCCGTAGATCGCCTGGATATCCGCATCCGTATAACCCAAGCGGGTTAATTGTTGTGCGACCTTACTCAGTGCCTCGGGCTGCAACTGAGCATGTCCGTTCATCTGGCCATAGTGTTCGATCGGCCACCAGTCGTCTTCTGCTACGCCGTCCGGCAAATCTTTATGCTCAGGGTGCAACTCGGTATCCAGACCTATGCCGATATGGCTCGTCCCGATGCGCTCTGCCAGATAGTCGATCTGTCGAATGTAAGTGTCTACGGAAGCGCAGGGGTCACCCAGGAATATGCCTAAGCCTGTCAGCCCGATCACTCCACCTTGAGCGGCACACGCGAATATTTGTTCGTCGTCGATGGTTCGCGGATGATCAAAAACCGCTTTAACGTTGGTGTGGGAGAAGATAGCGGGGCGCTGTGAAACCTCCATAATTTCAAGGCTTGAGCGTTTGCTGGCGTGCGAGCAGTCAATGACCATTCCCGCTGTATTGATACGCTCTACGATTTTGCGTCCCAGGGTGGTCAAACCGGCACCTGCTCCATGGCAACCGCCCGCACAACGGTTGTCGCGGTTGTAGGCAAGCAACAGTTGGCGAACGCCCAAGCTTGCGAACAGGTCCACCATCGCAGGATCCTGTAGCAGCATATTTGAACCTTCAAGGTCAAAAGACACCGCGAGCTTTTGATACTTATGCGCCTGGTAGATATCGTCAACGGTGGCCACCAGAACAAAGTCTTCGGGGTGGTGAGCCAGCCAGCTTCTAAAACCCGCGATCGTTCGCATCACCGTTTCAAACGGGGTCATGTCCATGCCAACGTTGATCGAAACATGATGGAAGCCAGCTTCTCGGTACCTGTTCAGGCGAGACATATCCTGTCCGGGAATCAACGGCAGGCACGCATGGGCCTCCCATTGAATCGCCGGGCTCTTAGCGACTCCTGATGTGTCAAGCTTCATCATTCAAACCCCGTCTATTGAGCTTCGCTATTCACTGGTGCGCTAGTGATGCCATGGCGCATTTCGCTATCTGAGCATCCTGTACGCCCACGCCTGTGAGGTCTGCAAGAGTAATCTGCGTGTCGTCCTGGCGTCCGATGGCGTGACCGCTCAGTACGCTGCCTAGTGCTACAAGCCTGCCCTGGTCGATCAGGCCGGATTTGAAGGCTGCTGAAATCTCACCGTATTGGCAGCATTGCTCTATTGAGTCCACGACAATGACATCCGCACGTCCAACCAGATGTACATCCAGCTCCTGCTTGCCAAGGCTGTCTGCGCCGATAGCCGTGATGTGTGTCCCAGGGTTGACCCATTCATTGGCTATGATTGCTTCGCGAGAGGGTGTGGTAGTAACGATGAGATTGGAGTTGATCGCGACTTCCCTTGCATCTTGGGTAGCCGTAACAACAAAACCTAGAGCCTCTGCAAATTCACAGTATTGCTCCAGGCCTTGCCGGTTACGACCGTAAACCGTCAAGCGTCGACAAGCCGTGACGGGCATGAGTTGTTCCAGTTGCATGCGTGCCTGGTCGCCAGTACCGACCACACCAATGCCGCTCACTTGTGAAGGCGCCATAGCCCTTGCCACGATTTGCCCCGCCAGCGCTGTACGCATTGAGGTCAGCCAGCCTCCATCGCGAAGCAGAGCGACGGGTTGCCCCGTCAAGGCCGAGAACACCAGCGTCAACCCATCGTTACTGGAAAAGCCCTTTGCGGGATTGTCGTAGAAACCTGCCGAAACCCTAACTGAAAAAACCTCGTCTCCTGACATCCAGTCCGACTTCACGCAGCAGTCACCATTGCTGGCCGGGAACTGAAAGCTCTGAACCGGGGGTAGCTGCACCAACCCGTTAGTATGGGCAATGAATCCTTCCGCGATCAGCGCAGCAGCGTCTCTCGGGCACAAGGCACTCATGATTTGCGCTTGGGTGTAGATCTTCATTGATTGCTCCATCGACTATCCAGAGGCAGGCGGCGCGCTTACCCGGTTAACCCGCGTCTGCTTGGCGCCGTTGGCGAAGATAGGGCGCTACAATCGGACGCTTCAGCAAAATCGGGCTTAACAATAACATGGAAAATACATTTAGTATTCGGCTGACGTTTTGTATTTTTCAAGGCGGAATTTGACCGTGAACAAACATCTGAATAATTACATTAGCAGCGCTCAAGCCATTGCCAAGCTCCTGGATCCCCACGCTGAGGTCATCATTCATGACCTGGCCTCGGGAAGGATTGCCCATGTCTTCAATGTGTTCTCTCAGCGGCGGGTCGGCGACAGTTCGTTGACTGATATCAACGATGGGTCATCGTTCGAGGGTGATGTCTCGGGCCCTTATAGAAAGGTGAATTCCGATCGCCGGCAGCTGAGGTCGGTGACAGCGGTGCTACGAGATCCTGATGGACTCCAGATCGGGCTCTTATGCGTCAATTTTGACGTTACTGTGATGAGCGGGATGGCCGAAATCGCTGCATCATTTTTGGGTCTTGAAAACACAGTTGATAAGCCTCCCGCCTTGTTTGCCAAGGACTTTCAAGAGTCAGCGCACTCGATTATGGATGGTTTTCTGAGTGCTCGGAGTTTGACGCTGGCGTCGCTGACCTCAGAAGAAATGGTCGCGCTGATTGGTGAAATGGACAAAGGTGGAGTCTTTGCGCTGCGCAATGCAACCCATTATGTCTGCGGACTGTTATCTCTATCACGGGCTACCGTGTACAAATACTTAAAGCGCTCTAGAGCTGCATCAACGGATTAGTACGAGTTGGCCATCCGATCAACGTAAGCGTTCGGCCAAGTCATCTACCCAGCCCCGCAAAGCCAAGACATGGTGTGCACTTAAATTTAAGTGGACACCAGTTCTAGCCTTTTAAGCGGGTATTTCATGCAGCTAACACGCCGTTCCTATTCCAAGTCCTTCAAAGCCCAAGTCATTCAAGAGTATGCCCAGCCCGGTGCTTCGATTGCCAGCATCGCACTCAACCATGGCCTCAACGCAAACCTCGTCCACAAATGGATTCGGCTGCAAACGCAGAAAATCACAGCGCTGCAACCTGCGCTTATTCCATTACCTGTGTCGCTGGCTGGAGCAAAATCCCACTCGTCATCATCGAGCATCTGCGTTGAAATACAGCACCCGCGTGGCACCGTCACGGTGAACTGGCCTACTGAAAATGCTGCTGCCTGCTCGACCTTTCTTCGAGACCTTCTGCGATGATTCGCATCGACGCCATCTGGCTCGCCATCGAGCCCCTGGACACGCGCGCCGGCACTGAAACCGCGCTGGCGCGAGTTGTCGCGGTGTTCGGAGCGGCGAAGCCGCACTGTGCTTATCTGTTCGCAAACCGCCGCGCCAATCGCTTGAAGGTGCTGGTGCATGACGGGGTGGGGATTTGGCTTGCCGCCCGGCGCTTGAATCAAGGACGCTTTTTCTGGACAGGTGCGCGGCACGGCTCCGAGTTGGCGCAGTGGATGGGCAACTGCGGCGTGCAATTACAGGCGCTGGTTGATGCGCTGCGTGAAGCCGTGCTGACGCACGGCGTCGTCCACGCCGACGAGACGCCGGTACAAATGCTGACACCTGGCGCGAAGAAAACCCACCGCGCTTATGTCTGGGCCTACGCCACCAGCCAGTTCTCCGACATGGCTGCGGTCGTTTATGACTTCAGTCCGAGCCGTGCTGGCGAACATGTCCGGGCGTTTCTGGGCAACTGGAATGGCAAGCTGGTCTGCGACGACTTCGCTGGCTACAAGGCAGGCTTTGAACTGGGCGTCACGGAGATCGGCTGCATGGCCCATGCACGCCGCAAGTTCTTCGACTTGCACGTGACCAACAAAAGCCAGATCGCCGAAAAAGCGCTGCACTACATCGCGGCATTGTACGAAGTTGAGCGAGAAGTCTGCGAGCTGGATCCGCGTGATCGGCACCAAATACGGCAGGAAAAAGCTGCGCCAATCGCAGATGCACTTCATACCTGAATGATCTCCCAAAGGACAGCTTGTGCCTGGGGGTTGAATCATCGCCAAGGCTCTGGATTACAGCCTCAAACGCTGGCTAGCGCTGACGCGCTATCTAGATGACGGCGCTGTGCCTATCGACAACAATTGGGTTGAAAACCAAATCCGCCCGTGGGCTCTTGGACGTAAGAACTGGCTCTTCGCAGGGTCGCTACGCAGCGGAAAGGGGGCGGCGGCGATCATGAGTTTGATCCAGTCGGCACGCATGAACGGACATGATCCATATGTGTATCTGAAAGATGTTATCAAACGCCTGCCGACGCAGCGGGCGAGTGAAATCGATCAGTTGCTGCCGCATACGTGGCAATCGCTTTAATCTCGCAAGACTCACACATTGGGTTGGCCAGGAAGCGTGCGGGTGTAGGGAGAAACCAGGCGATAGTCGGACGACTCCAGCAAGGCCGCCGTCATGATTTCAGGAGTTAAAGCCTCGTGCGTGTAAGTCTCAGGAAGATTCTTCAGGTATATCCCTGGCGCTGCCTAGTATTTGGCCTAGGCCTACCGCGGCGGTCTCCACAACTGCAATCAGCCTCTCTTCCTCCCAACCTTCCTTCGCCGCAGCCGACAGGCCAAGCATGGTCACGGAGACATAGTCTACGACGTGGCTAGCAGCGGAGATGCCAGATGCTTCGAGAAACGCCATCACTTTTGCACGATTCTCGTCTGCGATTTGCTTAGCAGCTATTCCCGACTCAGTGGCTCCGGCCTTCGCATGCTCCAGAATAAAACAACCTCGGCGGTTCGGGTGAGCAGCGTATGCATGCACCGCAGCCCTAAGCATGTCCCTCAGTACAGTCTGCGGTGATTTGTCCGGGATCAAAAAGGTGTCGAGTGGCACAACAGTCGCGGAGTAATGCCTCAACGCATCGTTGAAAAACGCACCCTTGCTGCCGAAGGCCGTATAGAAGCTCGGCGCAGTAATGCCAATCGCTTCGGTCAGCGATGCGACGCTGACGTTCTCATAGCCATGCTCGTGGAACAGATGCTGTCCGACCTGGATGGCGTCCTCAAGGACGAACTGGCGCGGTCGCCCACGGGTTCGCTTATTTACGTTAATGGACATTACATAATCCGTTTACTTTGGGATTTATGAATACTATAGTGATTGTTAACGTAAATATCCATGCCACCAGCAGCGCTCTGCACGGCAGCCAGTACGCCAATCGCGAGGAACATCATGCAGCCCTCCACATCTCAAAGCCTACCCGATGAGGCTCCTGCCAAGGGCCCCGGACTACCCATCGCGGCATTGGCTGGCCTAGCCGCCGCAGGCTTTCTATGCATCGTCACTGAGACACTTCCCGCCGGTTTGTTGCCCAGCATCGCCTCTGGCCTTCAGATCTCTGAAGCTATTGCAGGGCAGCTTGTCGCGATATACGCACTTGGATCGCTGTTGGCGGCAATCCCACTCACCAGTCTGACCCAAGGTTTGCGCCGCAGGCCTGTCTTGCTTGCAACGATCATCTGCTTCGTTGTCGGCAACACATTGACCGCAATGGCTGATTCAATCGGTGTCGTACTGATCGCACGATTCATAGCAGGATGTGCCGCAGGGTTGGCGTGGGGAATACTTGCGGGATACGCACGCAGCATAGTCCGTCCCGAACAGACTGGGCCGGCAATGGCGGTCGCGATGGTAGGTGTCCCCCTGGCGCTATCACTGGGTGTGCCGTTGGGTACGTTTCTTGGGAGCTTGGTAGGGTGGCGTGGGTCGTTCCTTATTCTATCGGCACTTGCTGTCATGTTGATCGCTTGGATCATCGTCAAAGTTCCGGATGCTCCTGGTCGAACCGGGGACAACCGCCCCTCGCTCACAGGCGTCATCAGAACCAAGGGTGTCCTGCCGATTCTACTTGTCATTCTGGCCTGGATGACTGCCCACAACATTCTCTATACCTACATTGCGCCGTTCTCCGCTGCCTCACAATCGCGAGTCGATCTAGTCCTGCTGGCGTTCGGAATAAGTTCGCTTGTTGGTATATGGGTAGTCGGGCGTTGGGTCGACCGGATGCTCCGCCTGATGGTGCTTGCAGCGATCGGTTCGTTCGCATTGACCGCTGTGCTCTTGACTATCGCTGGAGAGCAGAGCGTCGCGGTCTATCTGGGCGCCGTCGTCTGGGGCCTGGGTTTTGGCGGCGCGGGCGCCATGATGCAGACAGCGTCAGCGGATGCCGCCGGCGATGGCGTCGACTTGGCCCAGGCCATGGTAACCACTGCGTGGAACCTGGCAATTGCGGCGGGCGGAGCTGTTGGAGGGGCGCTCCTTACGCAAGGAGGTACGTCCATGCTGCCGCCCACTGTCGCCATTCTCGCACTGCTCGCTTTTGTAATAGCACTGGCAGCACGTCGCTATGCCTTTCCTCCCGGTAGTCGCGCTCAACAAGATCGCTGATCGACCAATCATTTATCGTCCCACTAGGTGAAAAACATGAAGCTCCACGCAATTGCACTAGCCGTTAATGCGCTCGCTATGGGTGTAACTCAGGCCAACGCAGCACAGATCAATCCTGCACCGCCTCCAGCCGTCAGCGCCAAACAGGCAGAGTTTCCGATACCCGAAGGTTTTACTAGCGCCTACGAGACCGTTGACGGTGTGAAGCTGCATTTCGTACGTGGCGGTAAAGGCCCCCTTGTGCTGCTTGTCCACGGCTTCGGCCAGACATGGTATGAGTGGAATAGCCTCATGCCGCAACTCGCAGAACGCTATACGGTCGTAGCAGTCGACCTGCCAGGTCTTGGCCTGTCAGCGCCGCCGAAAACTACTTACACTGGAGTGGATGTTTCGGAATATCTGCACAAGCTTGCCAAGCGGATCAGTGCGGACAAGCCCTTCTACCTTGTTGCCCACGATATTGGTATCTGGAACAGCTATCCAATGGTTGCCCGCCATCCTGGGGACATCGTGAAGGCTGCGTTCATCGAAGCGACCATTCCTGACGACACTCTCTATTCGCTGCCAGCCTTTGTCGCGACCGGGGAGGCACCTGGATGGCACCACAGTTTCTTCGCAGCCTCCGATGAGCTGGCCGACGCAATGGTTAAAGGAAACGAGCGATTGTTTCTGACGCATTTCATTCGTCACCATGCCAGCAACCAAGCGGTGTTCACTGACGAACTGGTAGACCGTTACGTGCGGTCATACTCTAAGCCCCAGACCTTCCACCACGCATTTGAATATTATCGTGCGCTTCCCCAATCGATTAAGCAGAACGAGAAGCTGGTGGCTACTAAGTTGACAATGCCTGTACTCGCGGTAGGCGGTGGGGGTAACGGCGGGTTCGGTGCTCAGCAGCCTGAGAACATCCGCCGCTACGCCACTAACGTTGAATCACACGTGTTGCCAGATTGCGGCCATTGGGTTCCAGAGGAGTGCGCTCCAGCGTTGAGCCCTTTGATCAACTCCTTCTTGGATCGGCCATAGGGCGGAATGCGCAATGTCTAGCAATGTACGCGGCATAGATCATATAGGCATCACGGTTCCAGATATCGGGGGAGCAACCCAGTTCTTTCAAGAGGCCTTCGGTGCAGCTATCGTCTACGACACGGTGATCGATAGCCACCCGCGCCGATCCCCTGAAGAGCTTGCCGCTACGGTTGCCCTGAAAGAAGAGCAATTAATCGTGGCAACCCGCATGATCCGTTTTGGGAACGGTGCCAACATCGAGCTGTTCGAGATCGAAGGCGCGGCGCAGGGCGTTGAGGGAATAGGCTCTTTGGGGCTCCAGCACTTCGCCGTCTATTGTGATGAACTGGGCTCAGTGCTCAATCGTGTCTTGGCTGCTGGAGGTACTCAGCTTCGCGGGCCAAACGCACTTTTTGGTATCGAAAAAGGGACAGGCAACTCTATGCACTATGTCCGAGCGCCATGGGGCTCGTTGATTGAGTTGATCTCTATACCCACCGCTACAGGGCCGAGCTGCGAGGTAGATCGTTGGAAACCTTCGTGAGCTAGATTTCGTCTAAGGAGTCAGCCTGCAAGCATATCTTGATGCAGGCTCGTGCAACTATTGCTTTGAAGCTGTTCGCCAGCTTGTACCGGGCGACAGCATGACGGTCGGCGGGAAGCCATTGCTTCGCAGACGAGCTGTATTTTGGTGATCAATCTGCCTCGGCTACGGCCGAGGCAGTGGTGTTGTAGCTGTTGTTTATGGCGCTGCAAGCGATGGCCGATCTCAGAGATTATCTAAGATCATGCTGCGACGACGGCGGTTGAAATAATTTTAGGAATCTAGATTGACGCTCACGGCCCCGGCACGGCTATCGTGAACCAGACCATTACTTCGCCTATGTCTTGAACCTTCAGGCTTCCATCATCGCGCCTGCATGCTCCGCTTGCCGCAATCACCTTAAGTACGAGGCGGCGATGAGCGACCCTAGGCTTACGGAGGTCACCGAGGGGAAAGTGGTGTGGTCAAGGTGTATCTACCGGACGCTTACCGATCAACAAGCTTTACGGCATCCAGGTCGACCTAAAGGCTTGCAGCGACGATGAACGAAGATCGGTCATCACGCACAAAGCCTGTCGGTACCGGCTCGGTTGGAAGGCTGGATCGAAAAGGTACGACCACCCGTTGCATTGATAAAGCACGAGCGTCCATATTGAGAAAGTACTGAGGGGAGGTATTGCGGTGGGCCTGGCGGCCGTCGCGGGTGCGAGGCGCAATTGCCTGTTTGACCCGTAGATTGTGTTGCAGAAAATGGAGCGGGTAGAGGGAATCGAACCCTCAACTAAAGCTTGGGAAGCTTTCGTTTTGCCACTAAACTATACCCGCTCTGAGGGGTGCCTTTTTACCAGAACTCGCAGCGGATTCAAAGCATTAGTTCCGCCTGGCACTCACGCCGGGCCCCGGCGCTGCCATCGGCCGCGCGCTTGCCCTGGTCCTGTGGGCATCGTGATCCCCCCGCCTTACAGGCAACCCCGCTGGGATTGGCCGACTGCGTATCTGTCCCCCTGCAAACGATAGTGAACCGCTGTTTCCCTGACGCCGGGTTGCAGGAAGTCGACCATGGCCAGGCGAGTGTCGCGTCGCGCCGCCTTGTGCTCCATGTCGAGGAAATGGCCGGTGTTGTGAATGCAACTGAAGTGGCTTTTTTTCACGTGCTGGGCGAAGCCCTTGGCATCGTGGTGGGTGGTGTATTCGTCCCATTCGCCGTTGACGAACAGCACCGGCACGTCGATGGCCCTGGCCTGGGCCAGGGTGGTGGCGAGGTTGTAGCGCAGCACGTCGTGGATGTGGTGATTCATTTGCGCGTATTCGTGGCGGTCCAGGCTGCTGACGTGGCGCTGGTTGAAGCGCTTGAACAGCGATGGCAGGTGTTTGCCGAGGGTGCTGTTGATCAGGCGGCCCACCTCGTGGCGTTCGTAGCTGCCCAGGTGGCGGGTGCCACGCAGCAGGTAGTCGAGCATGGGTTCGTTGAGCACGGGTGAGAAGGAGCTGATGATGGCCTTTTCTACGCGTCGTGGCCGTTCGGCCAGGGCGATCAGGGCGCAGGCGCCGCCCCAAGAGAAGGACAGCAGGTACTCGGCCTGGAAGTGGTCGATCAGTTCCAGAAGGATCTGGCCTTCTTCGTCTTTGCTGATCGCACGCGGGTGCTCATTGTGCGGTTTCGACTTGCCCGCATAAGGCTGGTCGTACAACACCACGTTGAAATCCGGATAGAGATTGCGCACCGTCTGGGTGAACGACGCCGTGGTGGCGAGCGATCCGTTGATCAGGATGATGGTTTTTTCAGCGGCCGGTGACCGATAGCATTCGGTGTAGATCCGGTATTGGCCCTGTATGTCCAGCACAGCGATTTCTGGCCCCATGGTCGTTGGACTCCTGGCGAAAAAGCGGGTAACCGCACGACTCACTGTGTACGGCTTGTGTGACAGGTCGGCAGATGCCGTGGGGAAAAACCGCTGGCCGGTAGATGCCGGCATCACTTGGAGTTTCTTGGAATGGATGGCGCCAGTGCCGGCCATGGGGTGGGCGGGCACGTTGAGTCAAGCAGGGTGCCTGGCAACGCGCAAGGTGCAGGGCCACCTGATCGGAAGATTTTCAGCCCGGCGGCAGGTGCTCAGAACAGGCCGATTTCATCGGCACTCAAGGTTCGATACTGGCCCGGTACCAGGGCTGGGTCGAGCGCTAGCGGGCCGATGCGTTCACGGTGCAGGCGCAGCACCTTGTTCTGGAAATGCCCGAACATGCGCTTGACCTGATGGTAGCGGCCTTCGACGATACTCAGCCGCGCTTGTCGCGGGCCCAGCAAGGTCAGCTCGGCCGGCTGGGTGGTGAGGTTTTCGAAGGCGAAATACAGGCCCTCGCGAAAGGTGTCGATGTACTGGGTCGTGATCACCTGCTCGGTTTCGACGTAGTAGACCTTCGGCAGTTTGCTTGCCGGTTGGGTCAGGCGCCGCGACCACTGGCCGTCATTGGTCAGCAGCATCAGGCCCGAGGTATTGAAATCCAGGCGGCCGGCGATGTGCAAAGAGGTTTTGCAGGGCAGGTCGAGAAGATCGAGCACCGTTGGGTGCTGCGGGTCCTGGGTCGCGCTGACACAGCCGGGTGGTTTGTGCAGCATCAGGTAATGGGCAGGCTCGCCGGCCTGCAGCACCTGGCCCTCACAGTCGACACGGCTGAACTCACGAACCGCGAAGTGCGGGTCGCGAACCACCTGCGCATCGACGCGCACTTGGCCACTGGCCAGCAACCGCCGCACCTGTTGCCGGTTGAACTGGGGCAGGTTGGCCAGGAAACGGTCCAGGCGCATGGCTCAGCGCACTCGCGGGTCGGTGGTCAGGCGCAACTGGGCGTCGACCTGGGCGCAGCGCGGGCACAGGCAAGCGGTATTGCGCAGTTCCTCCGGCAAGGCTTCGAGCACAGCAGGCGCAAGGACCACGCCATAGCACCAGCAGGCTTCGGCGACGGTGCGGGGGTCGGCCAGCGTGCAGTCATTCAGGGCGCCGCAGGCAGGGCAGTGTTGGGCATCATTCATAGCAGGACTTCGCTTGTTCGCTGCAGACACGATTGCGCCCGGACTGTTTGGCGCGGTACAGGGCCTGGTCGGCGCGGGAAATCAGGCTTTGCAGGTGATCGTTTTTCTGCACGCCCGTCTGGCCGACACTGGTGGTGACCTGCAATGACTGGCCTTGGTAATGGAACATCTGCCGTTCGGTACGCTGGCGGATTTTCTCGGCGATCTGCGCGGCGTCGACGCTGTCGGTGTCCTTGAGCAGCACAATGAATTCTTCACCGCCCCACCGGCAAATCATGTCCGATTGGCGCAGGCAACCCTGCAGCACCTTGGCAAAGCCTTTGAGCACTTCGTCGCCCGCCAGATGGCCATAGGTGTCATTCAGCTGTTTGAAACGGTCCAGGTCGAGCATCAGCGCACTCAGGGGCCGCGTGTCGCGCGCCGCTTCCTGCAAGGCCTGCGCGGCCAGCAGGTCGAAGCCGCGGCGGTTGGGCAGGCCGGTCAGGCTGTCGAGGGTCGCCAGGGCCGACAGCTTGTGCTGATACCGGCTGACCAGGCGATTGAGCACGGCCAGCACACCCAGGGTGATCGCCAGGCAAATCAGCAGGTTGAGGTACAGCGACAGCCTGATGTCACTCAGGGCGCTGTCTTCACGCTTGTCGACGAACAGGTACCAGTCGAGCTCCGGAATGAAGCGCACATTGAGGAAATGGCCCTGGCCCTGGGTGGTGTATTCATAGGTGCCGCCGGCCGGTTTGGGCAGCTTGGCCAGCAGTGCGCGCATGCTGTCCAGCTCCTTCAACGAGCGCCCGGCGCGCGCGCCCTCGGGCCCGCCACCGGCGCCGGTCAGCACCAACTGACCGTTGGCGTCGACGAAATACACACTGCGCTGATAGCGTTGCTGATAGGTATCGATCAGTTTGACCACCGAGTCCACACGCAGGCCGACGCCGGTGGTGCCAATGAAATTGTCGGCGTAGTCGAACACTTTGTAGTTGATGAAGAAGGTCAGGTTGTCCTGGTTGGCCATGTCGATGTCGACATTGATTTCGTAGGGCGTAGGCATGTCGCGTACGCGAAAGTACCAGATGTCACGCGGCTCGGCGGGCTCGATCTGTTTGAGCACACCCTTGGCCTGGTAGTAGGTGAGTGTTTTGTCGGAGACGAAAAAAGCCGTATAGGCGCCGTAGTGGCGTGTGATTTCGTTGAGGTAGCGCGTCATGCGCGCAGGCTCCTGCTCGCCATCCACCACCCAGTCACGGACGAACGTGTCACGCGACATCATTGATGAAATGAGGATGGGCTGGACCAGATCTTTCTGGATCTCGGAGTACACGGTGTCGGAGGTCAGCGGCAGTTCAGTGTTGATGATGGTGTCGCGAATCGACTCGCGCGAGGCGAAATAGCTCAACAGGGACGTGGCCACAAAGCCGCAGGCCAATAGGGCAATCACCGCCAGCACCAGGGAACGTTGAGAAAAAAGCGCGAAGCGATGAGGCATGTTGGATCCAATGCGTAAGCGGGTGCCAGTAGTTTAGTGGCACCCGATGAAAAAGTCCCCCGCCACCCGAGCAGGCATACCCAGTGGCAGTCAGCCAGCAAACTTATTTCAAATCGTTTCCTTGTCGGCACGGCGCACGATTTTCATGGTCTGAACTTGCGTCGATCACCGTTCCGGGAATCGATGCCGACCAGCGTCGCTGGTTCGAGCCGCTCCGCGGTCCAGGAGGCCGCCATGTACCGACGACTGATTCTGATTCCTTTACTGGCCGTGCTGACGGCCTGTGCGCCCTACAGCGGCGGCACGTACTACCGAACCGAAGTCTATACCGCCGAGCGCTATCCTTCGGCGGGGTATTACGCCTACCCACGCCATTATTATCAGCCGCCCCAGCCGCGCTACTACGTGGCGCCGCCTGCCTATTACTCGCCACCTCCCGGAGCGGTGTATTACCAGGCGCCGGGGCCGGTGTATCGAGTCTATCCGCAACACCGTCCCGATCCGCGCTGGCGCCATGGGCCGCCACGACATTATGGCCATGATCGGGATCGTGGCGGGCCACGCGGTGGCCACCGCGGCTGGCGCTAGTAGGTGTCCGACAGGTCGGCCAGTGGATGGCGACCTTCCCACGCCTTGCTGAAATGCGCCTGCACCACGGTATCGGGAATTTTGCCGATCTCGGGCCAGTGCCAATGGGGCGTGTGGTCCTTGTCGATCAGGCGGGCGCGCACGCCTTCACTGAATTCGGGGTGGCGGCAGCAGTTCAGGCTCATGGCGTATTCCATCTGGAACACCTGCGCCAAGGACATGTGCCGCGCTCGCTGCAGTTGCTCCCACAGCAGGCGCACGGTCAGTGGACAGCCTTGCAACATCGCGCCGGCCGCTTTGGCCAGCAACGCATCGTCGCTGTGTTGCAGGTGACTGACCGCACGCCAGGCGCAGACCGGATCAGTCACATCCAGCGTTGCATCGATCAGTGCCCGGCGCGGCAGCCACTGCGCTGCGGGCAGTTGATCGATGGCCTGTTGCTGCAATGCCATGAGCAAACCGTTGAGCTGGATCTGCGTCTGCTCCTGCCAGTTCAATTGCAGCAAGCCATCGATCAGCGCGTCCTGCTGGTCTTCGCGCAGGAAACGGTCGGCCAGCCCCAGGTCCAGCGCATCGCGGGCATTGATGTGGGCACCGGTCAGGCCAAGGAACATGCCCAGCTTGCCGGGCAGGCGAGAGAGAAACCAACTGGCACCCACGTCGGGAAACAGGCCGATGCTGACTTCAGGCATCGCCAGGCGTGTGCTGGGCGTGACGATGCGCACATTGGCGCCCTGCAACAGGCCCATGCCGCCGCCCAGCACATAGCCATGGCCCCAGCACAGCAATGGCTTGGGGTAGGTGTGCAGGCTGTAGTCCAGCCGATATTCTTCGGCAAAAAAATGGCCGGCGCCGGCGGGCACCTTGCCCGGTTCACGACGGCAGGCATCGGCCAGGCTGCGCACGTCGCCGCCGGCGCAGAAGGCCTTCGGGCCGTTGCCGCGCAGCAGCACGCAAACGATCTGCGGATCCTGTGCCCAGGCCTGCATGCGCGGGTGCAGCGCCTCGATCATGGGCAGCGTCAGGGCATTCAGCGAGGCTTCGGCGTCCAGGGTCGCGACACCGATGCGGGCGCCGTCGACGCCGGTGAATTCTTCTAATTGCAGGTTCATCCCGACCTCTTGAGTGGGTGGCTGGATTGACACAGTATGGCTGGTCAGGCGGATCTCGCTGCCTTGATCGTTGCCGGCGATTGACATTCGAGGTGGGCTTTTCTAGTGTCCGCCCATTGTTTTGCGAGTAGCCCCATGACCACCGACGATGACCGTATCAAACTCGAGCCCAGTTGGAAGCAAGCCCTGCGTACCGAGTTCGACCAGCCCTACATGGCCCAGTTGCGCGAGTTCCTGCGCCAGGAGCATGCCGCCGGCAAGCAGATCTACCCGCCGGGACCGCTGATTTTCAATGCGCTGAACCTCACCCCACTGGATCAGGTCAAGGTCGTCATTCTGGGTCAGGATCCTTACCACGGCCCGGGTCAGGCCCATGGCTTGTGCTTTTCCGTACCTCCGGGAATCGCCACGCCGCCCTCGTTGGTGAACATTTACAAAGAGCTGCAGCGCGACCTCAACATCGATATTCCCAATCACGGCTGCCTGCAGTCCTGGGCAGAGCAGGGCGTGCTGCTGCTCAACACCACCATGACGGTCGAGCGCGCCAACGCCGCTTCGCACGCCAACAAGGGCTGGCAGCATTTCACTGATCGCATCATTGCCACGGTCAGCGAGCATCAGCCACATTCAGTGTTCCTGCTGTGGGGCGCCCACGCGCAGAGCAAGCAGAAACTGATCGACGCCACCAAGCACCTGGTGCTGACTTCCGTGCACCCCTCGCCCCTATCGGCGTATCGCGGCTTCATTGGCAACGGCCACTTCGGCCGCACCAACAAGTTCCTCGAGCAGCACGGCCTGAGCCCCATCGACTGGCGCCTGCCGACACTCTGAGACCACCCTCGGGGGCTCAGCCTGTCGGCGCCCTGTTCCAGCGTCGAAACAGCGGTTCGGCCAGGAACAGCACGAACAACAGGCGCATGACCTGCATCGCCGTCACCAGCGGCACCGACAGTTGCAGGGTCTCGGCGGTCAGGCTCATTTCGGCGATGCCGCCTGGCATCATGCCCAACGTCAGCGAGCGCAGGTCCAGGTGGGTCAAGGCGCTCAGCCCCCAGGCCGCCATGAATGCGATCAGCATGGTCAGCACCGTGCCGATCAGGGTACGCCCCAGGAAGGAGGGCGCGCGGCGGAAGAAGGCCCGGTTGAAGTGACAGCCCAGGCCACTGCCAATCAGCCACTGGCCGATCTGGCTGGCGCCGTTGGGCAGGCCGATGTGCAGGTCACAGGTGACACTGATCACGGCACTGACCAGCAGCGGCCCGAACAGCCAGGGGTTGGGTTGCTTGAGCCGCTGCCAGCCCCAGGCAACCAGGCCGCCGATGGGGAAGATCAACGCCAGCCACCAGCCGTTGACGCTGCCGGTATGACTGATGGGCACCCCGTCGCCCAGCAGGTATTTGAAGATCGCCGGCACGCACAGCACCACCACCAGCACGCGCAGGCTCTGGCCGGCAGCCACCAGGCTCAGGTCGGCGCCGTTGCGCGCGCCCAGGTTGACCATTTCGCCGGAACCGCCCGGCATGCTGGAAAAAAAGGCAGTCGCGCGGTCTTCGCCGGTCCGGCGCATCAACCACACGCCCACGATGCTCGACACGCTGGTGACCAGCGCGCCGAAAAAAATCAGGCCCAGATGGCCCATGACCTGCTCGATCACCAGCGGGGTGAAGTGCAGGCCGATGCCGATGCCGATCACCCACTGGCCGAATTTACGGCCATTGGGGATCTCTTGAAGTTGCCAGGGAGTGAGGCAGCGCACCAGGATGATCGCGAGCAGCGAGCCGATCATCCAGGGCAGTGGCCAGCCGACGAGGCTGGCCAGGAAACCGCCGGTCAGACCGACCAGCGGGGTACTCCACCACGATGTCGCGAAGCGATCAGACATTGTTGACCGCGCGGCGAGCGGCGGCGCGCTTGCGCCAGATGCGCAGCAGCGGGAACAGCAGCATGAACACGGTCAGGCACCAGACGCCGAAGGTGATCGGGCTGGACCAGAGAATCTCCAGCGCACCGTTGGAGATCGACAGCGCACGACGCAGGTTCTGCTCCATCAGGCCACCGAGGATGAACCCCAGCAGCACCGGCGACAACGGGAAGTCCAGCTTGCGCAGGATGTAGCCGAAGATACCGATACCGATCATCAGGAACAGGTCGAAGGTGGTGGCGTGCACCGCGTA